>OMCC01001601.1_pt1 | contig 11470 bp, 5 predicted proteins | sample 1674161 | NCBI WGS metagenome assembly OMCC01 (sample SAMEA103958149, study PRJEB25191) | human gut metagenome | biome: human-associated habitat [ENVO:00009003]; feature: intestine environment [ENVO:2100002]; material: feces | place: Germany | collected 2013/2015 | reverse complement strand
TTCTTGTTTTTACCGAATTATTCAAGTAATCCAGTAGTTGTTGTTTCAATTCTAAACTACTCACTTTTTCAAAAGTCTTATTCTCAATAACATTCTGTTCTTCTGAAAGAGTATTTTGCTCATCCGAACATGATAAGCAGCAAATACAACATAATAAAAACATAAAAAAAATTGCTTTCATAACCGATTGAATTTAAAGGTTGATAAATACGTTACAACAATAATAAATAACAGATCCAAAAGGAAATTACCTCCTTCCTCTAACTTAATATTTTACAATTAGAAATATCGACTATACAGAAAAGGAACACAAAAAGTTACTTCTTGTCACTAAGACTAAAAGTACATTTATCCATTACCTTATTCAGTTCAGTTTCACTGTACAGTAAATGTACCTTCCAACAAACAATCATTCAAAATTATATGAATAGTATATTCTCCTTTTTCACAAGAAGACATATCAATCATGACAATGCTAGTGTTGTGATAAGTTTTGGAATGTACAATTTCACCTGTAGCTTTATTCGTTACAGTAATGATAGCATAATCTTTTGCTCTACCGAAGCTTACATTAAGAATATTAGAGAGAATAGCACATTTCTCATAAGTAGGTTGAATAGGTATTCCCATAGGATTAGAGCGGCTATCTTTTAGTAAATGAATATCATTTGAATTTGCCCATCCTTCAATCGCAAATAAGCAACAAAGTAATAATAATAGTTTTGCTTTCATAATACTTATTTTTATTGGTTATGATACAAATGTAAGGGATAAGATTTAAATAAATTCAGATGCCTGGTCACAATAAAGTTACAAGATAACTATGGATCTCGACTGCAAGTTACAGAAAAGTTACAGGAATGTCACAATCCAACATAAACACCTATGAGACAAGATATTGGCGTATAGTCATCCATTCAAAGAATTCTTCTCCTAACTTAATCTTCATGCGACTTTTCCGACTTTTAAATGCTCCTTCAGAAGCACGTGTACATAATAAGATTGTTTCTTTGGAGCAACCCAATAAGAGAAATACGCAATGGAGCAAGTCTTCTTTAGTTAAATCAGCATATTGAATTTTCAATTTAAGCATAATGTCGCCAAAAGTTTCATAAATGCTTTCACAAATCATCTGTCCTTCATGAATACTCAAAGAGGTAGCAACGCCCATCTTTTTCTCCAAAGAAAGAAGTTTCTCATGGGTTTCTGTCCTTCGAAACAACTGAAGACAAAGTTCTAAACTCGGCTCCAACATCCTCATAAAATCAGATTCAGCATTACCCTGATCCTCAAAGTCCCCAGATAGAATATCTGTACGACTCTTCATTAATTGATTTTGTAACTCAAGATACTTCTTTTTTCGACGTTTATCAATCCAAAGAGAAATCGCTCCTCCAATAATAAATAACAGCAAAAGTGATAAGACCTCAATTTTATATCTTCCCGCAATTTTTTGCTGATAAAATTCGATTTCATATTGATCAGCCAAACGAGTTATCTCAGCTGCCTTTGTTGTATCATAAATTGAATCTAGATAATAAATAAAAGAATCAGCTGCCGCTATAGCTGCTGGATAATTTTTCTCTTCTTTCTCCAATTTATATAATTCTCCATAACTTCCTCCACGGTTAAATATATAAGGAGAAGATTTACTCAAATTCAAATAATACCGTGCAGAGTCCATTTGATGGATATTACGTAAGATACAACCTTTTCGAAGATATTCAGAAAATAAATTAGTACCAGTTGGTGCAGAAGATATAGATGCAGAAAGATATTGGTTAGCCTTTTGAAATTCCCCTTTTTCATTATGCAAAATTCCCAATTCACTCAATATTATAGATTTATAATAATCTTCCCCTATATTCTCTGCAACATCCAATGCTTTTTGATAATAGACCAAAGCACTATCCAATTGATGTTGAAGCATAAAAACATACCCTATCCCTCTAACAGCATAAAATAGACCATCATCTTTCTTTTGCTTAATATAAATTTCATGCGCTTTATGATGGGCGTGCATAGCATCCTTATAAAGATTTTGTTCCGCATAACATCCCGCCAGATTCTCATAAATGGCCCCCAAATAAAGATACTCGCTCTCTTTAGGAATTACCTTTAATGCTTGCAAGAAATCTTTTACCGCCAAATCCATACACCGCATGTCTCGATACACACAACCCCGATAATAATAGGCTTGCATCTTACGCTCATTATTCCAACTTCTTTTATAATAATCTACTGCAAACCGAATCAATGAATCACTTGACTCATGAACATACAACTTAGTCCTTGCCCGTGTCAAAAATATAGCATAATCAGCTCTTTCAGAGCCGGATAACTTTTCAGGATGAGAAATGGATTCGAGGAGAGACAGGGCACTATCGGGGAACTCTTGCATCAGTGAGTCTGCCTGATGTAAAAGAGTAGTTGCATTACCTCCATCATGACAAGCAGAGAGAGACAAAATCAGGAACAACCCTATAATATAAGAAAGAAGTAGCTTCATAGTTCGTTTCGTTTTACAAATGTAAATAGAATAAAACAAACAAGCAACAAAAAGACAAATAATTTTTTCACACATCATAATTACAATGTTAAAATTGCCCTTTCTCTCTCTTTCCCTAATCTTTTTTGCCTTTCATTTGTTCACTTTGTTACTTTCGCCGGAAGACGGCAGAATAAACTTCAACCTAAATAGTAACAAATGGAAAAATTTAATGCAATGAGGACTAGACTTTTACAAGATCTTCAGAAGAAAACCATCAGGTTTAAGAGCATAGTGGCGCTCACTTGCTTGTTGCTGACCTCCGTATCCGCCTTTGCACAAACAAAGACAGTGACCGGTACGGTAACAGATGCCGCCAATGAACCGCTGATCGGTGCATCGGTGCTCGTACAAGGAACTTCCACCGGAACCATCACCGATATGGACGGTAAGTATTCAATCTCTGTCACCCCAGAAGACGTACTGGTATTCTCCTATGTAGGAATGACTACACAGAGTGTCAAGGTAGGAGCACAGAATGTGATCAACGTCACCCTGAAAGAAGATTCGCAGGTACTAGCCGAGACAGTCGTTATCGGATACGGTAGCGCGAAGAAAAGAGACTTGACAGGTTCTATTACCAACGTCAAAGGAGAAGAAATTGCCAACAAACCTGCAACGAACCCATTATCTTCCTTACAAGGAAAAGTGGCAGGTGTACAAATCGTAAACTCCGGACGTGCCGGTGCCGACCCCGAAATCCGTATCCGTGGTACAAACTCCATCAATGGCTACAAACCGTTGTACGTGGTAGACGGACTATTCAATGACAATATCAACTTCCTTAATCCGGAGGACATCGAATCCATGGAAATCCTGAAAGACCCGTCATCTCTGGCTATCTTCGGTGTTCGCGGTGCGAATGGTGTTATCATCATTACCACAAAGAAAGCCAAAGAGGGACAGACACTGGTCAATATCAATACTTCTTTCGGTTTCAAGAAAGTGGTAGATAAAGTGAAACTGGTGAATGGTTCACAATTCAAGGAACTATATAACGAACAGCTTGCCAATCAGAAAGATGACCCTTTCGATTATACCGGCTGGGATGCCAATACCGACTGGCAAGACGAAATTTTCCAGACTGCTTTCATTACAAACAATAACATCAGTATTACAGGGGCTTCGCCCAAACATAGTTTCTACCTGGGAGTGGGCTACTCTTACGAACAAGGAAACATCGAGCATGAAAAATTCAGCAAGGTAACCATCAACGCAAGTAATGATTATAAGATTACGGACTTTTTGAAAGTCGGTTTCCAATTCAACGGAGCACGTATGCTTCCTGCAGATTCCAAACAGGTGTTGAATGCCCTGCGTGCAACTCCTATCGCTCCGGTGTATAACAACGAATACGGATTATATACGGCTCTGCCCGAATTCCAGAAAGCGCAGATTAGCAACCCGATGGTAGACGTCGAATTGAAAGCGAATACTACCAAAGCGGAGAACTACCGGGCATCCGGTAATATTTATGGTGAAGTAGACTTCCTGAAACATTTCACGTTCAAAGCAATGTTCTCCATGGATTATGCGTCGAACAACGGACGGACGTATACACCGATCGTAAAAGTATACGATGCCGCTGTCAACGGAGGGATCTCTACTTTGGGAACAGGCAAGACCGAGGTCAGCCAGTTTAAAGAGAATGAAACAAAAGTTCAGAGCGACTACCTGTTGACATACACCAACAGCTTTGATAATGGAAATCATAACCTGACAGCTACTGCCGGTTTTACTACCTATTATAATTCGTTGAGCCGATTGGACGGAGCACGCAAGCAGGGAGTCGGACTGGTTATTCCGGATAATCCGGACAAATGGTTTGTCAGCATCGGCGATGCGGCTACCGCTACCAATGGAAGTACTCAATGGGAACGCAGTACATTATCCGTACTTGCACGTGTGATCTACAACTATAAAGGTAAATACTTGTTCAACGGATCTTTCCGCCGGGATGGTTCTTCCGCTTTCTCCTACACAGGCAATGAATGGCAGAACTTCTTCTCACTGGGTGGAGGTTGGTTGATGTCTGAAGAAGAATTTATGAAAGACATCAAATGGCTGGATATGTTGAAAATCAAAGCATCTTACGGTACGTTAGGAAACCAGAACCTGGATAAAGCCTATCCTGCCGAACCCTTATTGACCAATGCTTATTCGGCCGTATTCGGTAAACCGTCCATCATTTATCCCGGATACCAGCTTGCCTATCTTCCTAATCCTAACCTGCGTTGGGAAAAAGTAGAAGCCTGGGAAGCCGGATTTGAAACGAACCTGCTTCGCAACCGCTTGCATTTTGAGGGTGTTTACTATAAGAAGAATACCAAAGATTTGTTAGCCGAAGTTCCCGGAATTTCCGGAACTATCCCTGGTATCGGAAACTTGGGAGAGATCCAGAATAAAGGAGTGGAAATGGCTGTCACCTGGCGCGATCAGATTGGTGATTGGGGATATTCCGTCAGTGCCAACCTGACTACTATCAAGAATGAGGTAAAAAGTCTTGTTCAGGAAGGATACTCCATCATTGCCGGAGATAAGCAGCAAAGTTACACAATGGCAGGTTATCCTATCGGATATTTCTATGGTTATAAAGTGGCAGGCGTTTATCAGTCACAAGCAGATATTGACGCATCACCCAAAAATACACTGGCTACCGTTACCCCCGGTGACCTGAAATTCGCCGATGTGAACGGTGACGGAGAAATCACCCCAGAAGACCGTACCATGATAGGTAACCCGACTCCAAAGGTCACTTACGGTTTTTCTCTCGGAGTAGACTACAAGAATTGGTCGTTAGGCATCGACATGATGGGACAAGGCGGAAACAAGATTTTCCGTACATGGGATAACTACAATTTTGCCCAGTTCAACTACCTGGAACAACGCCTGGACCGCTGGCACGGAGAAGGTACGTCCAACACCCAACCGTTGCTGAACACCAAACATTCCATCAACAACCTCAACTCTGACTATTACATTGAGAACGGTAGTTTCTTCCGTATCCGTAATGTACAGTTAGCTTATACGTTCGACAAGAGCTTAATTGCCAAAATACGTCTGCAAGCCCTGAAAGTCTATGTCAACATACAGAACCTGAAGACATGGAAACATAATACCGGATATACTCCCGAACTCGGAGGAACCGCCACCGCTTTCGGAGTAGATAACGGTAGTTATCCTGTACCTGCAGTCTACACCTTCGGTATCAACCTAACATTCTAGTGGCAAGGTGCCACTGCCAGTTTTCCATGCGGAACACAACTTTAATCTTTAAAACTATCATTATATGAAACTGAATAAATATATATTTGCAGCCCTTATTACTTCAACTACATTATTTCTAGGCAGCTGTAGTGACTTTCTGGATCGTAGTCCACAAGGACAGTTTACGGAAGATGATAATCCGAACGCTCTGGTCAACGGTAAGATTTATAATGTCTATACGATGATGCGTAACTATAATGTGACAGCCGGTCCTCCTGCTTTTGCCATCCACTGTTTCCGTTCGGAAGATTCGGAAAAAGGAAGTATCGCCAGCGATGGCTCTGATGTAGCCGAAATGTATGATGATTTTGTGTATACACCGACCAACGGCCTACTGGGTGCTTATTGGGGACAGAATTATGCCATCATCTACCAATGTAATGAGATTCTTGATGCCATTGCAGAAAAAGAAACAGCCGGACAAACAGAAACTGAAGACATCATCAATAAGGGAGAGGCCTCTTTCTTCCGTGCTTATTGCTACTTCAATCTGGTAAGAGCTTTCGGCGAAGTTCCTTTGGTGACTTATAAAATCAACGATGCTTCGGAAGCCAATATCCCGAAGACAAGTGCTGATAAAATCTATGAGCAAATCGACAAGGACCTGAAAACAGCAGAAGAGTCATTGCCGGAAACATGGAGCAGCGAATACACCGGACGACTGACTTGGGGAGCTGCCCGTTCCTTACATGCGCGTACTTATATGATGCGCAACGACTGGAACAATATGTACACAGCCTCCACCGATGTCATCAAAAAGGGGCTCTACAACCTAAAGACTCCGTATAATGAGATTTTCACGGACGATGGTGAAAATAACGGAGGTTCTATATTCGAGTTGCAATGTACAGCTACTGCCGCTCTTCCTCAAAGTACCGTTATCGGCAGCCAGTTCTGTGAAGTACAAGGTGTACGCGGAGCAGGTCAATGGGACTTGGGCTGGGGATGGCACATGGCAACAGAGTATATGGCGCAAGCATACGAACAGGGTGATCCACGCAAAAACTCTACCCTACTCTACTTCCGCCACTCGGACAGCGATCCTATCACACCGGAAAACACCAACGAACCATACGGCGAGTCTCCGGTTTCCCCGGCAATGGGTGCTTATTTCAATAAGAAAGCCTATACCGACCCGGCATTACGTAAAGAATATACCAATAAAGGTTATTGGGTAAACATTCGTCTGATCCGCTACGCAGATGTACTGCTGATGGGAGCCGAATCAGCTAATGAAAAAGGTATTCCGGGTGAAGCAATCGACTATTTGGAACAAGTACGCGCACGCGCCAGAGGCACCAATACCAATATATTACCTAAAGTGACGACTACCGATCAGGGAGAATTGCGTGAGGCCATCCGCCACGAACGCCGTGTGGAATTAGGGTTGGAATTCGACCGTTTCTACGACCTCGTTCGTTGGGGCATTGCAAAAGAAGTGTTGCACGCAGCCGGTAAAACCAATTATCAGGACAAAAACGCACTGCTTCCACTGCCGCAGACAGAGATCGACAAGTCTAAGGGAGTGTTGGTACAGAACCCCGACTACCAATAAGAAAGTTCCTCGGTGCCGAACGGTTGTTTCCTCGGTGCCGAAACTACTGTTCCTCGGTGTCGAACAATGTCCTCCTCGGTGCCGAACATTCAACGCATCAGGAGGACTTTATATGAATAGAGATAAAAGTAACCATAATAATATGATATACAAAAAGTTAAGCCTATCCGTCCTGTTGTTTGCCGCAGGTTTTCTAACCGCGTCGGCACAAAAGTCGCCACAGGATATGGATCGTTTCATCGACGTATTGATGAATAAAATGACGCTGGAAGAAAAAATCGGACAGTTAAACCTTCCCGTCACCGGAGAGATCACTACGGGACAAGCTAAAAGCAGCGACATCGCCGCAAAAATCAAGAAAGGCGAAGTGGGAGGATTGTTCAATCTGAAAGGAGTAGAGAAAATACGTGAAGTACAGAAACAAGCTGTGGAAGATTCCCGGCTGGGTATTCCGTTATTGTTCGGGATGGACGTTATTCACGGATACGAAACGATGTTCCCTATCCCGCTCGGTTTGTCTTGCACCTGGGACATGACAACCATTGAAGAGTCTGCCCGCATTGCAGCCGTAGAGGCAAGTGCTGATGGAATCTCATGGACTTTCAGCCCGATGGTGGATATTTCACGTGACCCTCGTTGGGGACGCGGTCAGGAAACTTATGGTGAAGACCCTTATCTGACAGGACAAATGGGAATGGCTGTAGTCCGTGGCTTGCAAGGACCGGAAGATGCCAGGTATGATAAGCTGCACGCATGTGCCAAGCACTTTGCTGTTCATTCAGGTCCGGAGTGGAACCGGCATAGTTTTGATGCGGAGAATATAGATCCCCGGGATTTATGGGAAACCTATCTGCCTGCTTTTAAAGATTTGGTACAGAAAGCGCATGTAAAGGAAGTGATGTGTGCCTATAATCGTTTTGAGGGAGAGCCTTGTTGTGGCAGCAATCGCCTGTTGATGCAAATATTGCGGGATGAATGGGGATACAAAGGCATTGTAGTCTCTGACTGTGGAGCGATCTCCGATTTCTATAGACCGGGAACGCATGGGACTCATCCGGATAAGGAACACGCTTCGGCCGCTGCTGTGCGGACAGGTACAGACCTTGAATGTGGAAGTGAATATGCTTCACTGGCGGATGCTGTAAAAGCCGGTTTGATTGACGAAAAAGAAATAGATATTTCATTGAAACGTTTGTTGACAGCACGTTTTGAACTGGGAGAAATGGACGAACAACCGGCTTGGTCGGAAATTCCGGCCTCTGTGTTGAATAGTAAGGAACATCAGGCATTGGCTTTGCGTATGGCTCGTGAGTCATTGGTGCTCTTGCAGAATAAAAACAACATCCTTCCTCTGAATACCCATCTGAAAGTAGCCGTTATAGGACCTAATGCCAATGACTCCGTGATGCAGTGGGGAAATTATAACGGTATTCCGGCACATACGGTTACCTTATTGGAAGCTGTCCGTGCCAAACTACCGGAAGGACAAATCATATACGAACCGGGTTGTGACCGTGTGGACGGAAAGACACTTCAAAGCCTGTTTGATGAATGTAGCATAAATGGTAAACCCGGTTTCTTGGCAGAATATTGGAATAATCGTGATCGTGAAGGGGAAGTGGTCACTACTGACCAGATTTCTACTCCGTTCCATTTTGCAACAACAGGGGCTACTACGTTTGCGCCCGGGGTGGAGATAACAGATTTCTCGGCTCGTTATGAATCTGTCTTTCGTCCTTCGCAGTCCGGTGATGTTGCTTTCCGTTTCCAACTGGATGGTGAAGTGACTCTTATTATAAATGGTGAGCAAGTGGCTCAGAAAATATATGTTAAGAATCCGACGAACCTCTATACGTTACAGGCGAAAGCTGGAAAAGAGTATCATATCGAGATTTTATTCAAACAACGGAATGAAAGGGCTACACTTGATTTTGATTTGGGCAAAGAGGTCGGGATCGACTTGAACCTCGCAGTGAAGAGAGTAATGGATGCTGATGTGATTCTTTTTGCTGGTGGAATTTCTCCAAGTCTGGAAGGTGAAGAAATGCCGGTAGAAGTTCCCGGATTTAAGGGTGGTGACCGTACGGATATTGAACTTCCGGACGTTCAACGTGATTTGTTGAAAGCTTTGAAGAAGGCTGGTAAAAAGGTTGTCTTTATCAATTATTCCGGTTCAGCTATCGGACTAGTGCCCGAAACGACTACTTGTGAAGCGATTCTGCAGGCATGGTATCCGGGACAGGCGGGTGGTACAGCTATCGTTGATGCTCTTTGGGGAGAGTATAATCCCGGTGGACGCCTGCCGGTCACTTTCTATAAGGATGTGAATCAATTGCCGGACTTTGAAGACTATTCCATGAAGGGACGTACCTATCGATATATGCAACAGCAACCACTTTTCCCATTCGGTCATGGGTTGAGTTATACTGACTTTACTTATGGAGAAGCTAAATTGAGCAAGAATACAATCGCTAAAGGTGAAAATGTAGTATTGACTATTCCGGTAAGCAATGTCGGGCAACGTGATGGAGAAGAGGTGGTTCAGGTTTATTTGGGACGTCCGGGTGATAAGGAAGGTCCCCGTTATACCTTGCGTGCTTTCAAACGCGTTCATATTCCGGCAGGGAAAACTGAATCAGTAGCTATTCCTCTTACCGGTGAGAACTTTGAATGGTTTGATGTAGAGTCGAATACGATGTGTCCGTTGGAAGGTACTTATGAATTACTGTATGGAGGAACTTCTGATAGAAATAAGTTGAAAACGATTGTAATGAACGTACAGTAATACCTCTTTGGAATTTTGTTTATTTTTACAGATAGACAATCCGGATTTATTTATTGAATGAATAAAGAAAGAACGACCTTGTTCCTTTAAAAGGAACGGGTCGTTTCTTTTAAACCAAGCCCCCGTTTCTTTTAAACCAACGGGGGCTTTCCTTTAAAGGAAAATGAATATTTTCTAATCCTTGATATTCAGCATTTTATATGATGGAAGATAAAAGTGCTGAAATAATAGGTAATGTAGTTATTTATCTTACCATTTCTCTGTTTTGGGGCTTTTTGTTACATCAGAAAAGAATCATGTTACATGTCTGTGATAAATGTAACCTGTATATAGATGCCTGTATCATGATTGTACATATATGATAAAACCGAATCGATACATTTGCAAACACTACTATGGAACAGAAAATTATAGAAAATAAAAAGTGATAATATGAGAACATTAAAATTGATTTTGTCGGGCTGGCAATCCGTGGGTCTTGTCGTATTTTTTATGCTGTTTTTTAATATGGAGGTGAGTGGCAAGGGTAAAATAACAAAAAATGCTCCTGTCTTTACGCAATTTATTTATCAGGGGGAGGATGCTATTTATCAAAACAATCCTTTAAAGCCGGGTGAGTTCTATAATCCTATTTTGCAGGGTTGCTATCCCGATCCGAGTATAACGCGGAAAGGGAATGATTATTATTTAGTGTGCTCATCTTTTGCTATGTTTCCCGGGGTGCCTATTTTCCATTCTAATGATCTGGTCAACTGGAAACAAATCGGTCATGTGCTGGACAGAACGTCACAATTAAAGGTTGAAGATTGTGGTATTAGTGCTGGTGTATATGCTCCTGCTATAAGATATAATCCCAATAATGATACGTTTTATATGATAACCACTCAATTTTCCGGTGGCTTTGGAAATATGGTGGTAAAGACAAAGAATCCGGAGAATGGCTGGAGTGATCCGATCAAACTTCAATTTGAAGGCATTGATCCTTCTCTTTTCTTTGATGATAATGGCAAGGCATACGTGGTACATAATGATGCTCCTGCTAAAGCAAATGAGCGTTACTCGGGACACCGTGTCATAAAAATATGGGATTATGATGTGGAGAATGATAAAGTGGTTCCGGGAACGGACCGGATCATAGTAAACGGTGGCGTCAATATAGAAGAAAAACCGATATGGATTGAAGCTCCTCATATCTATAAGAAAGATGGACGTTATTATTTAATGTGTGCCGAAGGAGGAACCGGAGGCTGGCATAGCGAAGTCATTTTTGTAAGTGATCATCCGAAAGGACCTTATCTTCCGGCAAATAATAATC
>OMCC01001599.1_pt1 | contig 11473 bp, 10 predicted proteins | sample 1674161 | NCBI WGS metagenome assembly OMCC01 (sample SAMEA103958149, study PRJEB25191) | human gut metagenome | biome: human-associated habitat [ENVO:00009003]; feature: intestine environment [ENVO:2100002]; material: feces | place: Germany | collected 2013/2015 | reverse complement strand
ACCAACCGTATCAATACCGGAATTTATACAATTGGATAACGGAAAATCTATGATACGGTATTTCCCTCCAAATGGAACTGCAGGTTTTGCCAGCTTCTGTGTCAATGCATACAACCGTGAACCCTGTCCACCGGCAAGCAGCATAGCAATAATTTCTTTTTCCACTTCATGTCCCCCTTGAAATTAGTATTTCTTCCCACAACATCCAGGATAGATGTTCGGGTAATGATCATATTATACAACATTTTTACCAGTTTTTAAAGTCTATCTTGTATTTTTCTCAACATTTTTTACAATTACTTTTAAATATTTTTACATTCTTTCATGATTTTATACAAAATAGAAACAATTTTCTTGTGTTTTATTCCTATTGTAAAAATAGGCTTTACACACAACTTCTTAATAAAAAAGTGTCTTCGACACTTCAACTCCCCTGCCCCTCACTCATGAGGGGTAAGGGGTTTCTTTTTTATTAATAATCATTCATAATAGTCTCATGAGTAATGTATTACAGGATATTTTCAAAGACCATTATGAAGAAATGCTTTATATTTTACATCCACGCAAATCCGTCATCGAAAATGTTGACCGCATGATTAATTGCGGTGATCCTTCTTTTGGTGGTGCAATGTATGGTTGTTCTAAATGTGGTACTTTCAAATTCGTTCCTTTCCGATGTCATAGTCGTTTCTGTCCTATCTGTGGAACCAAGTACTCCATTGACCGCACTACCTCTATGTCTTTTAAGATAATCAATGCACAACACCGGCACTGTGTTTTCACCATTGATTCTGAACTCAGACATTTCTTTTTAGAAAACCGAAAACTCCTCGGTCTTCTTTTTGATGCTGTTCAAAGTGTTATTTTCCGGGCTTTCTATAAAGATAATAAGTCTGAATGTTTTACTCCCGGATTTATTCTTGTTCTCCACACTTTTGGTCGTGACTTAAAATGGAATCCTCACATCCATTGTCTTGTCTCTGAAGGTGGTATTGGCAACTCCGGTCTCTGGCGCTCCAAAAAGCATTTCAACTATACCTTTCTTCGTAATGCATTTCGTACCGCGCTTCTTGATCTTATGGAAAAGGAACTTGGTGTTTCCTTCAAGAAAGTGAAAGCGCGTTGTTACCAGGAACACAAACATGGCTTCTATGTCTATGCCAAACCCAACAAATGCAACCCTAAAATCGTCACCAAATACATTGGTCGTTATCTTGGTCGTCCAGTCATCGCAACCTCACGTATAGATCATTACGATGGTGAAACTGTCACCTTTCACTATAACCGGCACGAAGACAACCGGCTTATTACCGAATCCGTTCCTGTTATGCAATTCATTCAGCGGTTGATCCAACACATCCCTGAAAAACATTTCAAGCAGATCCGATACTATGGTCTATATGCTGGAAATCATAAAAATGATTCCAAACTAAATCTTGCCATTGCAAAAGAAAAACGAAAGATATTTCTTTCCTTCAACCGCTGGCGCGACTGTATTTTACATTCCTTCGGATATGATCCTCTTAAATGTCCATGCTGCGGTGAGACCATGACTTTTCTTGACCTTTATTATAATCATCAGCATATTTCTCTGAATGAAATGTACGAAAGGACAATGCACAGATTTCATGCACACTCATCTGCCTGACCACTGTTCATGTTTCTCCGTCTGTGATAAAATAATTTAAAGATCGGAGGTACAAAACTATGTCAAAACATTCAGATGAAATCAGAAATAAATATATAAAAAATCCACCAGAAGGCATGACCGCTGATGACATCCGTCACATGAGTGAGGATGATTTGCTTGATATGGATTACTTCTTAAATGAAGACGATGAGTTTGGTGAAGACTTTCCTGGAGCTGAAGGCTTCTATATCTTCTAAAACCTATCGTTTACTTGTCGTGCCCGCTAAATTGCGGGCCCTTTTCATATCTAGCTATCCCAAAGTTAGAACTTTCCTATAAATTAAAAAAGACGAAAAATAAACGATACAGATTTCTCTGTATCGTCCATTTTTCTTTTTTGATTAAATCAATGTAAAATCAAGCCGAGGCAGACTCCTGTCAAAATGATTTTTGCAGTTCTTTTCAAATCAGGTATCTCCTTCCTGCTATCTTTATACCAGATGGTACATGTAAACCGTTTATTCACTCAACGACATCCGATACAGGAATGCGGCTATTTCCGCTCTTGTACAGGCAGCATCCGGATTGAATCGTCCTTTGCTATTCGCTTGTGCGATACCCTTCTCTTTGGCCCACGCCACTGCCTGTGCGTAGTATTCATCAGAAGAAACATCTTTAAAAGCTGTCTCTTGCTCTGCTGCCGGTTTTCCTTGCGCACGCCATAGCATTGTGATCGCCTCGGCTCTCGTTATCGCAGCATTTGGTCTGCTGCCATCCGAAATTCCCTGGTTTTTAGCCCATGCACGTGCTTTGCTGTACCACTTCTTTCCACCTGTCAGATCTACGTCTTCCCATCGTGCGAGAATCGTCCATAGCCGTGCCCGGGTAATTTTTGCTTCCGGTGCAAAAGCCGTACTGCTCTTTCCATTCATCAGCCCGCGTGCACTTACAAAATCAATGGAATCCTTCGCCCAATGTTTTTTTGTATCCTTAAAGTTTTTCGCCTTATCTACGAGCTTCACTGTAGTGTCTTCGTCCACGATCAGCTGAACTCCATCTTTTGCAGCCACTGATTTCTTCACAATTTTCTCAGTGCCATCGGCATTGACAAGCACTGCGACTGTACCTACGGTCATATTTTTTACCGGAATCTTCACTTTCGTTTTCCCTGCACCCTCCGGTAGATTGATGGTCACAGTGGATGCAGCTTTTATATTTTTACCTGCCTTTACTTCAACCGGAAGTTTAACTGCTTCACCTGATTTTTCAGCATTTGCGATCGCCTTTTCACTAAGCTGCACTTCTGCTGTGATCATTCCTTTTTTACCGTTCACTATGGCAACAGTCGTTCCATCCGAATCCTTGATGTCCGGCGTAGTTGTTGCAGATGCATTTCCGTTAGCTGCGCCGCCTCCCGCGGTGGCACCTCCTGCTGCTGCACCGCCTCCTGACGAGGATCCGCCCCCTGCTGAAGATCCGCCTCCTGCTGAAGATCCGCCTCCTGCCGTGGAACCGCCTCCTGACGATGATCCACCTCCTGACGTTGTTCCTCCGCTGACATCCGCTTTTTTCGTTACGGTTACGGTAACACGATTACTGTCGGCCGCAAGATATTTCTCATTATCACCGGAATAATGAGCAGTAAATGTATAAGTACCAGCTTGATCGAGCCGGATCGTCTGAGCCTCCCCTGTGCCGGATATCGGCAGCGAAGGATCTGCCGTGTAAGTTACTCCGCTTAAATCCACACCAAATCCTGAGGTTTCGCTGACACTTAACATGACCTGTTCTCCTTCGGTCACTGTATCCGGGCTTGTCGCCAGCAGAATGACCGGAGCTTTCTTAACATTCGGTGACGGTGCGATATATTCACTCCATCTTGCATACAACACCGTATTGCTGCTATATACTCTTGTCAAATCAACTTTCTCACCACCTGTCGTATACCATCCGTCAAACACATATCCTTCACGGGCCGGTGCCGGAAGATCACCGAGTTTTCCATTGATTCCGGTCGTTTTTGTTGTATTTTCTCTTCCGTCATTATAACAAAAAGTAACTGTATAACTCTTTGCAGGCTCCGGTGCCGGCAAGATATCCTGACCTTTGTTTGGAAGCGTTCCTTCGTAAGCAAGAACAGTTCCCTGCTCATCCCTCACTGCATATCCGACCGTGTCACCGGTTCGCAGATCTGCATTGGACGGGATGGTATATAAGAGGGAACAATTTTTCAAACCGGAATTAAAATCGCTTCCATGATATTCCAACGTTCCCTTCGGGCGGAAATTGCCCTTTTCCGTCCAAAGCGGAATCTTGAACGTTTCTGACGCTGCTACAGGCTGACCATCAGCAGTAGCAATGGTTCCGTCAGCATGGTTTACCCATACCTGTAATGTCACCTGACTGAGCTTTGTATCGGAAAGGTTCTGCACGATTGTACGCAGCTCAATCTTCTGCCCCTTCATCTCTGTCGGTTGGAAAGTAATTTTATCTGCCCCTGTCAAAAGGCGTGTCTTTTTGTCTGCGTCAAATTTTGTATAACCCCAACCGGTTGCATCACTAAAATCTGAAAGCTTCGTATATGCATCTGTGCGCTTTGTCACTTCCGGTTCTGCCACATACAGATCCGGACCCTCTGTGACCAGCTGGCGCATCCGCTTATTTCCCTGCAGCTTACATACCTCGCAGAAACCATTCCAGGTCTGGCGCATCATACATTCACGGCTGGAATTATAAATCTTATCCGTATCATAATCTGTATGAGGAACACTGTATGTCTTCCGGAAGCCAAGCAGCTGTCTCCATTTTACCTGTTCAGGATCACTGATCCCCGTTCTGTTTAGCGAAGTTTTTTCAGACGCTTCTCCCATAAAAGATCCGCTGTTGTACTCGTCTCCAAGCCATAACAGACCATGACCAAGCTCATGCGTAAGCGTTTCGACTGCACGCTGGCTGTATGCAGGGCTGACAATATAATGGAATCCGTAATCAAGATCGTTGAATGCCCCGCCAAAATCATTTGCAGAATTGACCAGAAGTACGAACTGGCTGATGTAGTCATGTACATATTTATACTTTTCAAAATCCCAATCTACATTCGGATCTGCCTGCTGCGGAATATGGGCATCATGCACTTTCTCGATAAACGCCGGTCCGATACACCGTTCAAAAATATGGTTCTTCCACTGACTTCCATTCACGGATATATTCTTTCCCCATACATCGAAAAATGTACTGTCATATCCATCAATGGCACTGTACGTTTTATCCGATGCCGTACATAATGCATATACATTGAAGCGATCCTTGTACGTCTTATATGGCTCATACTGCATCGCGCCTTCCCATAACCGTTTGGCAGCTGCAACAAATTTTTGCTGCTCGCCTTTTGTGTAACCTTCACCGCAGATGACGACAACCATATTCTCATTATCGCTGCGCGTCTTCTGGATGACCTGGATAGGTATCGTGGCAGATTCGTATTTCTTGCTCTTGGAATAATTCGGTCCAAGATATAACTGTATACTCTTGTCAAGCGAAACATCCCACTCCTGCCCCGGTGTTGGTCCATCTCCGGAAACTGTAAAGTTCTCCTCCGGTTTATTTACGGCTGCACCGCGGTAAGGGGAATCAGCTGTACCGTCTCCACCAGTCACCTGATAATATTGCGTATCAAGATAAAACGCCGGACGGACACCATAAAAGCCTAAATACGGAGCGTTTCTGTCTATTCTTCCATCCGTCTCCACATAGCGCATATCGTGGTTGCAATCCGTCACCGGAGTCCGCAGCCAGTAAGGCCACCTCACGCCACCCTTATAAGCAATATGATAACTGTCTCCAAGCTGGCTGTTATTTTGATAGACTTTGTTTATCTGCTTTACATCCATTAAGAATACTTTATCCGTAACGTTCTCATAATAGGCCTGATCAAATCCGTTAGCGGCTGCTTCTATATTTGTGTCATAAGGCAGATCTGCCCCCTGGCCTTCGATCATTCCCGCATTATATTCCGGATGGGATACGATCGAACGCTGGGTTACCGTTTTAATCGCTGCGATCTCGTCCTCCTTAAAGCCGTTTAAAAAGCCTGCTGCCTGGTCATATGGATTCTCTCCTACAAAGCCACTCTTTGGAGGGTTTCCGCAAAGCCATTCTACCTTCCCGGCTTCCGCCTTGGAATTCAGCCAGGAACGCATATTGCTGTCACGCCATTGATTTGAGCCATATGTCCCACGCTTTAGGTTACGGCTGTGCGAACGCGTAGCGCTGTTTTCACTTGTTTTGGCATCATAAGCCATCGTTGCCAGCACCTGATCGGAGAGCATGAGCGGTCCCATCTCATCAACATCGACGCAGCGCCATAAGATTGGCTGCCCGTTATAGTTTCCCAGCCTGATATAGTCTCCGATGCTAATATTGCTTGTGCCAACACTGCTCGTCTCCTCTGCAGCTGCCTGTGTACTTGAAAATGGCAGCACCGACAATACCATACAAATACATAAAACAAGTGCTGTAAGCTGTTTTTTCATAAGTAGTATCCTCCCTTTCATCTGTTATGTATTCCCGTAAATAAATTTCCGCCGACTCTATAAAGCATTCTCTACCTTATCCCATGTGTGGGTCAGTTCAAATTGTGCCTGTGTCAAGTAAAAATAAGTCTATTTCACGGCAGCCTTCGCACCCTGATCCTGCACCGGATCATCCCAGGTCACATCAATATAGCGGTAGCTGCTTCCGTCTTTCACATAATTCCACGCATGTGATCCGCCACCGGCTTCACCCGGAACGGCGATCGAACAGATGCCGGCTTTTGCGGCAAGCAGGTTAAAAACACCTGCATAGCCCTGACATACCGCCTTTTTCTCAATCAGACAACCATATGCGGTATAGGCATCATCATATCCGTATCTGCGCGCGTTCTCATCGTAGACACAGTTTTTCACGAGATAATTGTGGATCGCACGCAGCTTCTGTTTGCGCGTCATTCCGTCCCTGATAATCCGGGGAATAATCGCGTTCGCCTTTGCATTCGCCTGTTTTATTTTACCCGTGATCTGCGCCGCACTCAGGTCATTACCTGCCCGGTAATCAAATGTTCCATCGGTACTCTTCCAGATGACCAGACTATAATTGTACTCCGGATGATGCTGCAATGCGAGTACAAATGTCTCGTAATACACCGCTCCGTCCGCACAATAGCTAGTGCTGTAATCACGCTTTTTCATCGCCTTAAGCACATGCTTATAGGCATCTTTTTCGGACTTGACGACTGTGATCTTTTTCGTAAACCGAAAAGATATGTCAAAGTTCCCTTTTTATTATACAGGAAGTCTCCTATAATGTCAAGCCCTAAATCACTGATTTTTCAGGCTTTTCTTTAAATATTTACCTCATAAAACAGAGCCACAAGTGTATGACAGTCATTGTATCTTGTACTGAATAGTTAGAAGAGGGTGCAGTTTATAAAGCGTCCCTTTGTTTTGCTTTATAAAGGCTATAAATCCTCTGTTAACTATGATGGTGAACCTTCCGTGTCTAATGGTATCGTGTACCAACTTCCTTCGTCCCACCTGCTCATACACCGAGTGCCCGCTAAGCTTTCTAACAGGGTCATTGCCCTACGGAGTGAACTACTGCAGGCTACAGCTCTTGTTTATATTTTGATTTTACTGACCTGCCCTTTCCGCAGGGTACGGATATTCCGTGGACGCTTCCCTTGTTTCGTTACCTGCTGGTCATTGTGCTGATGCAGTGCTTGTTGCACTCCATCGTTATCGGGTTTCTTTCCAGAACCCTGCCCGATTTCGGAATCATCCGCAACCCGGCAAGGCTCTGGAATAAATAATGCTGTCGATTGTCTTATGCTGCAATCGCTTCCTTCTTTTCCGGCCGCCTGATGTCCATCAGCATCTTCTTCGGATCATAGACCGTTCCCTTCTTCAGAATCGTATAAACGATTCTCAAAAGCTTGCAGGCTATCACAATCAGTGACTGCATCTTTTTCAGCGGATTGTCAGGGCGTGTCGTGTAGTACACATGGAGTTCTTTAACTTCCTCCGCATGAGCCACTGCTGACTTTGCCGCCTGGAATAACCAGTATCTGAGTCGTTTGCGTCCTCTGTGACTGATTTTGGTCTCTCCCTTATGCTTTCCTGAGCTACATGCTACAAGACCTAATCCGCTTAATTTTTGTATTTCCTTAACATCATCAAATCTCGAAATGTCTCCCATCTCTGCAAGAATTCCGGAAAGAATATTTATTGTGTCAGGCACCATTGTTTTCAAACTGCATAACATCATCCGGCGGATTCAGAGCATACAAAAGTCCATACGGCGAGCTGTATTCCCATTTCACTGGGATACTGACAAGCGCCGGGTGGACATCCTGCCAACATTCCAGTATTAAGAGAACATTCCCGGTTTCTATACAGCGGTTAAATACAGACATATCATAATATTTATTGTGTCAGGCACCATTGTTTTTTCATTCTCGGCATTGGAAGAACTTCTGCATATCTTCTGGTGAAAGAAGAACATTTCAGTTCCATTCCTCTGCCAGCAGGAAGTCACGAATATTGCGGTGTTTGATTCCATCTCGGCTCATATCCAGTTCGTCCATCGTTACAACGTATTTCGGGAAATTGTCACGAACACCGGCAAACGCCCCAAACTCACGCTGGATGGTTTCCTCCGAGGCAAGTAGATAGGAAACCTGAACATACAGCTTTTTCCCATGATCTTCACATACGAAGTCAATCTCCTTGTCAGAGACTTTCCCAACAGTCACAGAATAACCACGGCGCAGCAGCTCCATGTAGACAACATTTTCAAGGACAAGGTTAATGTCCTTCATGTTGCCACCGTACACGGCTTCCCGGACACCATGATCTGCAACATAGTATTTCTCGTTGACGGTCAGGATTTTCTTTCCCTGGAGGTCTTGGCGCTTCACCTGATAAAACAGGAATGCGTCCGTGCAGGCTTTGATGTAGTTCAGTACCGTTTCTGGTGAAACGGAGCGCCCTTCACTTTTCAGATACTTGGAAATGGCTGTGGAAGAAAAGGTAGTGCCGATGTTGGAAGTTATATAAGCAATAATTCTCTCCAGCATATCCACATCACGGATATTGTTTCGCTTGATAATATCTTTCAGCTCTACGGAGTTGAACAAGTCCCGCAAATACTGACGACTGGCGGCATCGTCGTAGCGAAGGTTGCTCAAATAGGGCATTCCTCCCAGCGTCAGATATTTTGTAAAGCATTGTCTTTCGTCTGCACCTTCGTAAACGGTGTGATACAGCTCCATAAACTCTCTGAATGAAAACGGGTAAATCACGAACTCCACATACCGTCCGGCAAGATAAGTGGCAAGCTCACCGGAAAGCAGCTTGGCGTTGGAACCGGTAATGTATATATCACAATCCAGCTCCACCCGGAAAGAGTTGATACATTTTTCCCAATCAGCCACCTCTTGGATTTCGTCGAAGAACAGATAAACCTTGCCGCTGATTTCTTTTGTTCTGCGAAGGATTTCATCATGCAATGCAACAGCCGTACAAAGGTGTGCATTGCTCATGTTCTCAAAATTCAGGGAAATAAACTGTTCTGGTTGGACCCCGTTTTGGGCAAGTTCCTCTTGGATCAGGCTCAGCATGACAGATTTTCCACTACGGCGAATCCCTGTCAGAACCTTTATCAGCTCATTTCCGATAAAAGGACGGATACGGCTCATATAAATTTCTCGTTTAATCATGTAGACCAGCCTCCCTTCTGAAACTGTCTATATGGTACCACGGCTATAACTGATTTTCAATACCGCAAATCCAGTTTTATCAGATATAATTGATAAAATACGAATTTCGACACAATCAGACAGTTATACCGAACGAAGTTGGGCTATGCGTTTTTATTGTGTCAGGCAGCATTGTTTCATATTGAAATATAGTGTCTCTGTGCATGTTCTATATACCTCTGATTATATAATATTCAATTTATATAATCTCTCAAATGCTTTTTTATCAAAGTCTGCTTCTGTAATATATAGCTTTCTATCGCTATCAATGTCATTCTAACTCAATAGTCATATCAATTATACAATTAAAAGCAAAGATGCTGCTAACTGAATAACAACATCTTTGCTTGTTTAGAATGGGGATTATAAAATTTTAATGATAGTATACTGTGACATAAATATTTTTTAATGTTGCTGCTGCAACAGTTCCCGTTGAATACCTTGTAGATTCAAATTGAACATAATAATTTCCAACAGGGCTTAAATTATAATTGCCAAAATCTGCAAAAGTAAGAGAACTATTCCAACTTTTGCTGTCTGTATATCTGTCAAATGTGCCATCTCCATTATCCTCATCTTTAGCAACAAATAATTCGATGTTTCCACTACTTCCACTACTTTTTGTGGATGTAACCACTATTTTACTGATTGTGGAGCCTGACGGAACAGATGTGCTGCTGATTGTAAAAGAACCAAGAGCGGAAGTTGCCACTGTATCATTTGTTCCAAAAAAGGAATTTAACATTCCAACAGAATGTCGTGATGATCCAGAAGTTAATGCTGTCGGAGTTATTTCAAATGTCATTGTTTTCTCCGTCTCCGAATAATTTTCCTGAGTTTCTGCCGCAAAAGCTGTGACATTCATTGTAAAAAGCATGACAACACATACAATAATAGAAAAAAAACGTTTTCTCACAATGAATCTACCTCCATACTTTATGTAATCATCCCCATCTAAATATACTAAATTGAAAAATCAAATCTTCCACCGATTTTATTATCCTCTGGTTTGATAGAATTCCATTCAATATTTTTAATTTTATCCAAAAGTTCATCTTTTGAATTTGCTTGAACAGTAGCTTTTTTTACTTCAATTTGCTTTAATTGTTCCTTTTTCTTCGCCTCTTTCTTCTCCGCAGCTTTCTTTTCCTGAATTTTTTCAAGATATTCTTTCTGACTAGCTGATGTTTTTTCTAATTGAGCAAAGAATGTTGTAGTTCCATCACTATTAAAAGAAATACCAAACTTTGTTATTTTTGTATCAGTATCTGCACTGTTTTCTATTCCGTTTGTCTTACCAAATGCTCTTTCAAATCCAAACTGAGCATTGATTTCATCCGACATACGCAAAGCACCTTCAATACTATGCATCTTTTCAGCATAATATTTGGGATCGTATGCCATCTTCTCCATTTCTTCCTTTGAGAAAATAACCGTAAACTCTTTATCACTTTGTGCTAAAATATCTTTAGCATTATCACCATTTTCAAAATCTGCAACCATAAAGTCCATATCTGTTCTTGAGCCACGCATATCTTTAAGCATTTTTTGTGCCTCTTTACTTAGATTTTTTTCGGCTATACTTTCTGTCACATTTTTCTTGACCTTATCATTTTCTGTTGTTTTCGCTGTTTCTTTTTTCTTATCTACTGTACCTGCCTTGTAGGTATTCTGATAACTTCCATAAACAGTACCCGTTGTATTCACATTCATTGACATATCCTTTGTCCTCCTTCTCTGAATCCGTTCTTTATTATTTATTGTTTCTAATATTATATATCGGCTTTATTCCGAAAACTATAATCCTCCCTGTTATTTTTATCCCATGATTATTGAAAATCTAAAATTTGAAATTCACTCTTAAATCAGATTATGCATTAAATATTATTGCTATTGACAAACCACCTAAATATGAATTAAAAGATACTTCTTGCTCAACAGAAAAAAGCAGCCTATTGCAAGTTTATTGTGTCAGGCACCAATTGTTCCAATGCAATTTCGGCATTTTTATCGCAAACGAAGCGGCAGAAGAAAACCTGAAAAAGAAA
>OMCC01001595.1_pt1 | contig 11506 bp, 6 predicted proteins | sample 1674161 | NCBI WGS metagenome assembly OMCC01 (sample SAMEA103958149, study PRJEB25191) | human gut metagenome | biome: human-associated habitat [ENVO:00009003]; feature: intestine environment [ENVO:2100002]; material: feces | place: Germany | collected 2013/2015 | reverse complement strand
AAGGAAGAAAGGCAAGAAATGGTACTACCGCTTCTATGTGGAAGATGCAAGCGGTAATCTGGTGCAGAAGGAATTTGCAGGTACGGAAAACAAAAGCGAGACGGAAAAGCTGTTGAGGCAGGCAATGGAGGATTATGAAGCCAAGCGGTTTGTTGCAAAGGCTGACAACATTACTCTCGGAGAGCTGCTTGACCTGTGGGCTGAGGAAGAATTAAAGACAGGCACATTAAGTAATGGAACGGTCGGCAATTATCTTCAGGCTATTGGAAGAATCAAACAGCACCCCATTAGTAAAAGGAAGCTGAAAACAGTGACTTCAGTACACCTGCAGGAGTTTATGGATTTGCTGTCATTTGGTGGTACTGTCGGAGATTTTATTTCCAAAGGCTATTCCATTGATTATGTAAGGTCGTTTTCAGCAGTATTGCAACAGTCATTCCGGTTTGCGGTATTTCCGAAACAGTTTATTACCTTCAATCCAATGCAGTATGTGGTGATGAGGCATAAAAAGGAAGAAACAGATTTGTTTGCGGATGAAACAGCCACAGACAGAGACAAGGTTAAACCGCTTTCCTTTGAAATGTACCGGAAACTGATTGAACAGCTTGGAAAACGAAGTGGGGATGCGATTCTTCCGGTTCAGATAGCATACTTTACAGGTCTCAGACTTGGAGAGGTAGCAGGTCTGACATGGCAGGATATCAACCTTGAAGAACAGTATCTCACTGTACGCAGGAGCATCCGCTACAATGGTGCTACCCATAAGCACGAAATCGGTCCGACAAAGTGGAAAAAGATCAGGGTTGTTGACTTTGGCGATACCCTCGCAGATATTTTGAGGAATGCAAAAAAGGAACAGCACAAAAACCGTTTTCAGTATGGGGAACTCTACCAGCGGAATTTTTACAGAGAAGTAATGGAAAAGAATCGGGTGCATTACGAGTATTACCATTTGGGAATGACAGAAAATGTGCCGGAGCTTGAAGGTTTCCATTTCCACACATTAAGGCATACCTACACGACAAACCTCTTATCCAACGGGGCTCAGCCTAAGGATGTGCAGGAACTGTTAGGACACTCAGACGTGAGTACCATCATGAATGTCTATGCCCATGCTACAAGGGAAGCAAAGCGGACTTCCGCAAGACTTCTTGATAAAGTGGCAGGCAATGATTAAACAACTGAATAATGAATTTTCCCTTGTGATTATCCCATAAGGGCAAAAACAAGGGAAAAGGATACATATATAGAATTTTCAATAGCAGAAAGCCTTGAAAATAAGGGAAAGTTAAGAAAGTTAATAGATAACTCCCAGTTTGTCGTAAACATTTACATACTATTGTTTAGAAAAAAACAGTTCCGTTTATCCCCTCGAATTTCTCCTATAAGTGAAGGAACAATTTCTGACTTTATGACAGGGTTACATTCCCTGTCATTTTTATGGTCATTTATAGAAAAGAACAGGGGTTTACGAACCTTGCACACTATACCGATGATGGGGATAGCGGCACACTTTTTTGGATGAAATATCTGCAGATATTATGTATATATTTGACATATGCCAATGCAATCATATATAATTGTTTGTATTTGGGATAATAATCAGTAATCAAGGGGTATAAAAGATACATGAAAACAATAGAATTTGATACAAATTTTTACAAAAAGCTGTGGACACTCATGGTTCCGATAATGGTGCAGAATCTGATGCTGGCGCTGGTGGCGGTGGCTGATGCTTTCATGCTCGGAGGACTGGACCAGAACTATATGTCAGCAGTTTCGCTTGCCACACAGATACAGTTCATCCAGAACATGTTTCTATCAGCAGCTACAGCAGGGCTTGCAATACTCGGAGCACAGTATTGGGGCAAGCAGGACATAAAGGCGCTCGATGACATATTCGCTCTTGCAATCAGGATATGTGGCATAGTATCGGTGCTGTTTTTCGTGGCATGTGCAATTTTTCCACGATATCTGATGCTTATTTTCACAAACGAGCCGGTGCTTATAGATTATGGTGTAAGCTATCTGAAAATAGCTTCTTTTTCATATTTATTAACAGGTTTTTCGCAGTGTTATATAGTCATGATGAAGATATCAGAGCACGCGGGTACTGCGGCGGCAGTCAGCTCAATTACAGTGCTTATAAACATAATGCTCAATGCCATATTTATCTATGGTGCATTTGGCATCGAGAGCATGAATGTGAGGGGAGCGGCACTTGCCACACTCATATCAAGAGTAGTGGAGCTTATGCTTTCAATCACATTTTCGTACAGACCGGGATATATCAGGCTTAAAATCCGGGGGCTTTTTGCAAGGAACAAGGAGCTGTCAGCAGATTTTATGAAGTGCTCCGGACCGATTCTCGGAGCAAGCCTTGTATGGGGAATAGGCTTTACATCGTACTCTACATTTATGGGACACATGGGAACAGACGCAGCAGCGGCCAACTCCGTCGCAGCGGTTGTGCGTGATATCATTTGCTGTCTCAGTGCAGGTATATCAAGTGCAGCAGGCATTATGATAGGAAATGAGCTTGGCGCAGGAAATTTAAAGCGTGGAAAAGCATATGGCATCAGAATGGCAAAGCTGTCATTTTTGTGTGGAGCTGTTATGACAGTGCTTATGGCGGTTTCAGCACCGGTGATTTTACATTTTGTAAAACTCACACCGCAGGCTGCAGAGTATCTGAAGCAGTTATTCGGTGTACTTGCCTTCTACATGATTGGACGATCGGTAAATGAAATCATCATAAACGGTGTCTTTGGTTCGGGAGGAGATACGATGTTTGATATGTACTCTCTTGCTGTTACGATGTGGGGCATAGCAATACCGCTTGCAGTTGCAGGCACATATTTTTTGAACTGGCCGGTGGTTGTGGTGTATGCATGTACCTGCGTGGATGAGGTTGGAAAGATACCATGGACACTCATACATTTTAAAAAATACAAGTGGGTAAAGGATTTGACAAGATAATGAGAAAATGTATGAAAACAAGCGTGTGCGCAGGGAGTAGGTCGGATTTAGCGCTAAACTGATTTGAACAAAAAGAGGATATTGAATTGCGGCATCGGCTGTCAAGGGATAGCGTAATTTATATGAGAGGGAGTATTTCATGCAGGAAATATACAGAGTAAAGACAAGTCCGGTGGCATTATCGGACAATATGATAATAGGTGAAAAATACAGGATTACATTACTGACAGAGGCGCTTGTCCGTCTGGAATACAGTGAAGATGGCGTATTCGAGGATAGGGCAACACAGACAGTATTGTTCAGGGATTTTCCAAAGACCAGCTATCATGTGGTGCGTAACGCTGATGGAATTGAGGTTCATACATCAATGCTGCACCTGATATATAATGAGAAGGAGTTCTCATCACACGGACTGAGTATACAGATTAAGGGAAACCTGAGCGCATATCACAGCATCTGGCATTATGGCGAGAAGGTGCATGATTTGCAGGGTACAGCGCGTACACTTGATGACGTAAACGGAGAGGTTGAGCTTGGACACGGTGTTGTTTCACGCTTTGGATATTCAATTCTTGATGACAGTAAATCACAGATTTTACTTGACGATGGATGGATTGAGCCAAGAAAAAAAGGTGTGTCTGATTTGTATTTCTTTGGATATGGACATGATTATAAACAGGCGCTCAATGATTTTTACAGGCTTTGCGGCAAGACTCCGATGCTTCCGCGATATGCACTGGGAAACTGGTGGAGCAGATATTATAAATACTCAGAAGAAAGCTATATGGAGCTGATGGACAAATTCGATGAAAAGAATATCCCATTCACGGTAGCAGTAATAGATATGGACTGGCATCAGGTTGATGTGGACCCTAAATACGGAAGCGGCTGGACAGGATATACTTGGAACAAAAAGCTTTTCCCGGATCCGAAGCGCTTTCTTGGAAAGCTCCATGACAGAGGAATGCATACTACCTTAAACGTACATCCTGCGGATGGTGTGCAGGGCTGTGAAGAAATGTATGTTGATATGGCAAAGGAAATGGGCGTGGACTATGAAAATGAGGACCCGGTTGTATGTGATCCGGCAAGCCCAAAGTTTATGGATGCATATTTTAAGTATCTTCATCATCCGAGAGAGGCTGAAGGTGTGGATTTCTGGTGGATTGACTGGCAGCAGGGCAGCAACTGCAAGGTTGAAGGATTGGATCCGCTATGGATTTTTAATCATTTTCATTATCTCGATAATAAAAGAGACGGTAAGCGTCCAATGACATTTTCGCGCTATGCAGGTCCGGGAAGCCATAGATATCCGATTGGATTTTCGGGAGATACACATATTACATGGGAGTCGCTTGATTTTCAACCGTATTTTACAACGACAGCGACAAACATCGGATATGGATGGTGGAGCCATGATATTGGCGGACATATGCTTGGCTACAAGGATGATGAGCTGACAGCCAGATGGACACAATATGGTATATTCTCTCCGATAATGCGTCTGCACAGCTCATGCAGCGAATTTAACGGCAAGGAGCCATGGCGATTTAAAAAAGAGACTGAGGAAGCGATGGAGGCAGCACTCAGACAGAGGCATTGTATGATTCCGTATCTGTATACCATGAATTATCGCAGCTATGCTGAGAATATGCCGCTGATTGAGCCTATGTATTATGAGTATCCTGAAAATGCAGAGGCTTATGAGGTAAAGAATCAGTATTTCTTTGGCAGCCAGCTTATGGCAGCGCCTGTTACAACTCCACGTATTAAGGGACTTAATGTGGCAAAAACCAAAGTATGGTTCCCGGAGGGCATCTGGTATGATATCTATACAGGCATGCGCTATGATGGTGGAAGAATGCTGGAGGTTTACAGGGATTTGAGCAGCATACCTGTGTTTGCGAAGGCTGGAGGCATACTTGTGTGTGCAGATGCTGATGAGCTTGATGCAAGATCTGTTATCAAAAATCCTGATGTATTATGTGTCAGGGTATTCCCGGAGGCTGATGGTGAGTTTGAGCTATACGAGGATGACAATGAATCCTGCGGATATGTGGATGGCAGATGTGTGACCACAGCTATGAAATATTCTGCGGATAAAGATATGTTTGTCATTTCTCCGGCAGATGGAGATACATCATTAATACCTGACAACAGAACCTATAAGCTTGTCTTTGAAAGAAGAACCGAGGCAGCAGCCGATAAGGTAAAGGTATCTGTGGATGGTAAAGAGGTATTGGCAAAGAATAAATATGATAAAGAAAACAGAAAGCTCATCGTTACTGTAAATGCATCGACAGCGAGCAAAATAAGCGTTGCAATATCGAAAGACACAGTAGCGTTTGATAATCAAATCGAAAAAAGATGCTTTGATTTCCTGAATCAGGCAGAAATAGGCTTTGTGCTAAAGGATGAAATCTACGGTCTTATTACATCTGGAAAGAAAACAACAGTGATTTTATCAGAGCTCAAGGCAAAGGAGCTTGATACAGAGCTGTATGGTGTATTGACAGAGATACTTACAGCCTGAGGCAGTCACCGGTCATACTAGGTGTGACCGGTGACTTTCTTTTTTGTAAAAATGAAAAATGGATGATACTATTATAGTAAACGTAAGTATTTTTATAAGAAACATCAGGAGAAATAATATAATTCAAGGGAGGATTATGCAATGGGAAATTCATATAAGAACTGTAAAATACAGGACAACACAGCAGAGCTGATCTATGAGAACGGCAGTCTGTTTGTTACCATATTTGAAAACAACATAGTGCATGTTGCACAAAAACCCGGCATCGAAAGTGTTGCAATAGAGGAGGGCTTTATTCCGAAGGCCGCCACACCGAACGTGATCTGCAAGGATACGTCTGATGCCAAGGGAACCGCAGCAGAAGCCGGTGTAAGCGATGCAGCAGTTAAAGCAGTCATAAGTGCAAGGGATATTACTGTATATGTGAAGGATAACGAGAAGCTTGATATTTATTACAAAGGGAAGCTTGTGCTTTCAGATTATGAAAAAGCACGCAAAAAGAGTGAGAAGAATCCGTACGAGGATCTTGCCATCGCAGAGCTTGAGGGGCATACTGTCGGAAAAGATGAAGAAAAAACTGACTCTGTTACCATCATCAAAAAGCTTGGAAAGGATGATGCTATTTACGGTCTGGGAGATAAGCCGGGATGCCTCAACAAGCGTGGATATTCATATGTAAACTGGAACACAGATGATCCTGCGCCACATGTGGACAGCTTCAAATCGCTGTACAAATCCATACCGTTTTTTATCGTGCTTGGCGATGAATATTGCTATGGAATTTTTGCGGATAATACCTACAAGACAACCTTTGATTTCGGTTATGAAAACACAGATTACTATTTCGTCGAGCATGAGAAGGGCGAGCTGGACTACTATTTTATGCCGGGAAATGATATGGCAGAGGTGGTAGGACTTTATACATCACTGACAGGCACCACACCGCTTTATCAGAGATGGATATACGGCAGCCATCAGAGCCGCTGGGGCTATTACACACAGGATGAGGTGCTTGATATAGCTGACAAATTCCGCGAGCTTGATATCCCATGCGATGTGATACATATGGATATCGATTACATGAACGGCTACAGGGTATTCACCTTTGATGACAAGAAATTCCCGGATGTAAAGGGCCTTTCAGAGAAGCTTGCTGACAGGGGCGTAAAACTCATATCCATCATTGACCCGGGTGTGAAGAAGGATGAGGACTACTTCATGTACAAAGAGGGCATGGAGATGGATGCATTTGCACATGATACAGATGGCAGTGTATATGAAAATGCTGTATGGCCGGGAACATCGGTATTTCCGGACTTCACAAAGCAAAGCGTCAGAAGCTGGTGGGGAGACAAGACAAAGATACTTCTTGAGCACGGTATCAGTGGCATATGGAATGATATGAATGAGCCTGCAAGCTTCAACGGACCACTGCCGGATGATGTGCAGTTTGAGTATGGAGCACATGAAAAGGTTCACAATATTTACGGACATTTTATGGCAAAAGCCACATATGAGGGACTTGCGAAAAATGATGGTGGAAAACGTCCGTTTGTACTTACCAGGGCTGCATATGCCGGAAGCCAGAAATACTGCGGTGGCTGGACCGGAGATAATCACAGCATATGGGCACATATAGCACTTTCACTCGAGCAGGTGTGCAATCTGTCAGTCAGCGGACTTGCCATGTGTGGCAGCGATATAGGCGGTTTCGGAAGTGATACTACACCGGAGCTTCTTGTCAGATTTTATGAGGCAGCAGTATTTGTGCCGTTTTTCAGAAATCATTCAGCGATGGGAACACGCAGACAGGAGCCTTGGCAGTTTGACGAGACTACGATAGATGCAGTCAGAAAGACAGTAAAGCTTAGATACAGATTTATCCCATATATCTATGATCTGGCACATGAGTGTGAAAAGACAGGAGCACCTATCGTGCGCCCGCTCGTATACGAGTATCCTGCAGATAAGCATGTGAGAAATATTTCCGATGAATATATGCTCGGAAGCTTTGTACTGGTTGCACCTGTGATCGCACCGGGCAAGGAGGCAAGAGAGGTATATCTGCCTGACGGCGACTGGTATGATTACTACACAGGCGAAAAATACAGTGGCGGCAGATATATTTTAGCAAATGCACCACTTGATAAAGTACCTGTATTCATAAAAGCAGGAGCCATTATCCCTGTAGCAGACGGAGAAATCCGCTCTACAGAGGACATTACAGAGGATAAGATCAGCATACTGACATATCCGGGCAAGGGCAGCTTCGTGCATTATCAGGATGACAATGAGACGTTCGCATACAGAAACGGTGAGTATAATGCTGTTGAGTATACCTTGGATGGGGAGACGCTCGAGAAGAGGGTGTTGCATAAGGGATTGTAAAAATACATAACCTTAAATTTAAAATTCAATATCAACCTCTACAGGGCAGTGGTCTGAACCGAGCACATCGGTATGGATTGCTGCCTTTTGCAGCTTATCATTGATGCGCTTTGATGTGATAAAGTAGTCTATACGCCAGCCTGCGTTCTTCTCGCGAGCCTTAAAACGGTATGACCACCAGGAATATATACCCTCGGCATCCGGATAAAAATATCTGAAGGTATCGGTAAAGCCGGAACATAAAAGCTCCGTCATTTTAGCACGTTCCTCATCTGAAAAACCTGCATTCTTGCGGTTTGTTTTTGGATTTTTCAGGTCGATTTCATTGTGTGCGACATTCAGATCACCGCACAGTACGACAGGCTTTTTGGTATCAAGAGTTTTAAGGTATTCACGGAAATCATCTTCCCACTGCATACGGTACGGCAGCCTTTTCAGTTCATTCTGTGAGTTTGGAGTATAGCAGGTTACGAGATAGAAATTGTCATATTCGAGTGTGATGACACGTCCTTCCTTATCATGCTCCTCAATGCCTATGCCGTAAGATACTGATAATGGCTCATTTTTGGCGAAAATGGCTGTGCCGGAATAGCCTTTTTTCTCGGCGTAATTCCAGTACTGGTGATAGCCAGGCAGGTCAAGATCAATCTGTCCCGCCTGTAGCTTGGACTCCTGAATACAAAAGAAATCCGCATCTATACTGTTAAAAAAATCAAGGAAACCTTTCTGGACGCATGCGCGCAGTCCATTTACATTCCACGATATAAATTTCATGTCTTAGTCCTCCATATCACTGCAATCTCCTAATAAAATAACAAAATCGCATTTTCTTTTTGGCAATTTTACTACAAAATCGCATTTTTTAAAAGAGGTTTGTATCTGCAGATTGAACTTTTTCCATAAAATACGTATAGAGTAAGAAAATACGCAAGTAAAATTTCTTACAGCACATCGCTTCCATCAGGAATCTTTGAGATGATAGTTCGGTTGATCCTGATTAAGAATAATGTCGAAACAGTAAAGGATATCACCTCTGCTATCGGGAAAGCCCACCATACAGCGTGAAGTCCACCAAGCTTTGAAAGGATGTATGCTGCAGGAATTAAAACCACAAGCTGACGCATGATTGATACGATCATGGAAAAGACTGCTTTTCCCAAAGCCTGGAATACTGTGCCGACGATAATACAAAACCATGCGATGAGGAAATGCACACCGATTATTCTGAGCGCCGGAACACCGATTTTAAGCATATCGTCAGAGGCGCTGAACATTCCAAGAAGCACATGTGGTATGAACTCAAAGCAGGCAAAGCCAACGAAGAGCAGACAGAATGCGGTTATCAGGCTGACCTTTATTGTCTTAACCATACGCTTTCTGTTCTGTGCACCGTAGTTGAAGGCGATGATAGGTGTGATTCCGTTGTTCAGTCCGAATACAGGCATAAAGAAGAAGCTCTGCAGCTTGAAATAAACACCGAAAACAGCAGCGGCAGTCGATGAAAAGCCGATAAGTATTCTGTTCATGGAATATGTCATTACTGAGCCTATAGACTGCATAATGATCGACGGAATACCGATAGCATAAATGGTTCCCATGATTTTGAAATCCGGGCTGTAGCCCTTGAAGCTCAGGCTGATTTCATGATTGAATTTGTGGTTGCAGGCAAAGGCAACAACGGCGGCTACGCACTGTCCCACAACGGTTGCCACGGCTGCACCGGTAGCACCGAGCTTAGGGAAGCCAAGCAGTCCAAAGATCATGATAGGATCCAGAATGATATTTGTGATGGCACCGCAAAGCTGTGAGGTCATGCTGAAAATAGTTCTTCCTGTCGATGTAAGCACCCTCTCAAAAAAGATTTCCGCAAAAATACCAAATGAAAAAATCATAACAGTACTCAGGTAGCTCACACCCATATCCATGATTTCGACATCAGCATTTCCAATCTGACTCATGTAAAAAGGCTTTACGATTGTAAGTCCGAGAATCAGAAATATTACGTAGCTGAATGCATATAGTACGGCACCGTTGATGCCGATTTTGTTGGCATCGTCGTATTTATGGGCACCGAGTGACTTTGACAGCAGCGCGTTTACACCTACACCTGTACCGGTTGCGACAGCGATGATGAGTGTCTGCAAAGGGAAGGCAAGTGAAACTGCTGTGAGTGCGTTTTCGGACAGCTTTGCAACGAAAATACTGTCCACGATGTTGTATAGAGCCTGTACGAGCATGGAAATCATCATAGGCAAAGACATGTTAAAGACAAGTCTGCCTATAGGCATGGTTCCCATCTTGTTCTCTGTTACAGGGGCTGAATTTGTTTCCTGACTCATAATTCCTCCTATTGTAAATGATTGTTAATTTAAAACTCCTACATTATATATGTACGAAGCTTTAGTTATTAAAATTAAAATCACCGGTAGATTAGCCGGTGTTTAAAATGTGCAACAAAGCGCCAATTACATATAATACCATGACTGCAGGATACTTTCAAGGTATTATATAACTGTTAAATCATATCATAATAGTTAATGAAAAAATGCCTCAAAAAGTATAGCATTGCAGGGTATAAATTACAATAACCGCTTGACAAAATGACAGAGAGATATATAATTAGTTCAAAAATGAATAATTCAAAAATGTATAACAAAGCAGCAAAATAGGAAAAGGAAAGAAGGAATATCACATATGAAATTTAACTTTGAGTTTGCAGAGAAAATTTCGCGAACCTACAGTGATGAGTGCAGACCACTGTGTCATGAGCTAAAGCTTCCACAGACAGCCTTTGATATACTCATGTTTCTGGCGAACAATCCGGAATATAAGACGGCAAGGGATATAGTTGAAATAAGAAAAATCAAGGCAAATCTTGTGTCTGTAAATGTTGATAAGCTTGTGAATGAAGGCTATCTGGAGCGGAAAAGTGTAGAAGGTGACCGAAGAAAAGTCAATCTGATCTGTACAGAAAAGTCAAAAGAGATTATCCAAGAAGGACAGAAACTTCAGCAGTCGTTCGTTGAAAAACTATTTGAAGGAATGGATGAAGATACAAGAAAAGCACTTCAAAAAGGAATGGCGCATATGGAAGCGAATATAGAGAAGATGTTGGAGGAAAAGAACTAGATGAATACAATATTAATGATTATCGTAACATTTTTCGCGGGGATGGGAGCCGGACTCGGAACCGGATTTGCAGGAATGAGTGCGGCGGCAGTGATCAGTCCGATGCTGATCACATTTCTTGGAATGGATCCATATATGGCAGTCGGAATTGCACTTTCATCAGATGTACTTGCAAGCGCAATATCTGCCTATACATATGGAAAGAATAAGAATCTGGATGTGAAGAATGGTCTGATCATGATGGTCAGCGTACTTACCTTTACCGTTGTGGGAAGTTATGTGTCCAGTCTGGTACCATCTACAACGATGGGAAATTTCTCGGTATTTATGACATTCTTGCTCGGCATTAAGTTCATCGTAAAACCTGTTATGACAACAAAAGAAGCCATGGAAAAAGTATCGCCGAAGAAACGTGCGGTGCAGTCGTTAATCTGTGGTGTCATGATCGGGTTTATCTGTGGATTTATCGGTGCCGGA
>OMCC01001576.1_pt1 | contig 11598 bp, 9 predicted proteins | sample 1674161 | NCBI WGS metagenome assembly OMCC01 (sample SAMEA103958149, study PRJEB25191) | human gut metagenome | biome: human-associated habitat [ENVO:00009003]; feature: intestine environment [ENVO:2100002]; material: feces | place: Germany | collected 2013/2015 | reverse complement strand
GGGTTTATGCAGAATATCAGAGACAGTTAAAAAGCAGCAATGCTCTGGATTTTGATGATCTGATCATGAAGACTGTGGAACTGTTCCAGGCAAATTCCGATATTCTGAATGAATATCAGGAGCGTTTCCGTTATATTATGGTGGATGAGTATCAGGATACCAATACGGCACAGTTTAAGCTGGTCAGCCTTCTGGCAGCAAAATACCGTAATCTCTGTGTGGTTGGTGATGATGATCAGTCGATCTATAAATTCCGCGGAGCAAATATCCAGAATATTCTCGGATTTGAAAAAACATTTCCGGATGCGACAGTGATCAAGCTGGAGCAGAATTACCGTTCGACGCAGAACATTTTAAATGCGGCAAATACAGTGATCGCCCACAATAAAGGACGAAAAGAAAAGAAACTGTGGACGGCAAACGGGGAAGGCGATAAAGTCCGGGTACGCAGTTTTATGTCTGCGTATGATGAGGCAGAGATCATTGTCGGAGAGATTGCTGCAAAAGTACGAAATCAGAATGCCCAGTACGGAGATTTTGCGGTTCTTTATCGTACCAATGCTCAGTCACGTATATTTGAAGAAAAGTTTCTAATGGCGAATATACCGTATAAGATCATTGGAGGTGTAAACTTCTATGCCAGAAAAGAGATCAAAGATCTGCTGGCATATTTAAAAACCATTGATAATGCAAGGGATGATATCGCCGTAAGACGTATCTTAAATGTACCAAAGCGTGGGATCGGTGCGACGACGATCAACCGTGTGCAGGAATATGCAACGGAACAGAATGTCAGCTTTTATGAGGCACTTTCTGAAATTTCAAAGATTCCGGGCGGCGGAAGGGCAGCTGTCAAAATTGAGAGTTTTGTGACGTTGATCCGCACACTGCGGACACAGGAAGATTATTTCAGTGTACAGGAGCTTTTGCAGGAAGTGATCGACCGGACCGGTTATGTAAAAGAACTGGAAGCAGAAGGCACAGAAGAAGCAAGGGCACGTATTGAAAATATCGATGAACTGATCAACAAAGCAGCTTCCTATGAAGAAGATGCACAAGAGCCATCACTGGAAGGTTTTCTTTCGGAAGTGGCACTAGTTGCCGATATCGACAGTATGGATGACGATGCCGGAAGAGTGATTCTGATGACGCTGCACAGTGCCAAGGGACTGGAATTTCCACAGGTTTATCTGACCGGTATGGAAGATGGGCTTTTTCCAAGTTATATGTCGGTGGATTCGGAGGATCCGGATGCTCTGGAAGAGGAGCGGAGACTTTGCTATGTCGGCATCACAAGAGCGATGCAGGATCTTACTCTGACACATGCGAAAAAGCGTATGACGCACGGAGAAACACATTACAACCGTCCGTCCAGGTTTCTAAACGAACTTCCGGAAGAGCTGTTGAAAAAAGAGAAACGGGAAGAGCCAAAGGAGCAGGAGCTGAAGCCGCGTGTTCAGACCTCTTTCATGCAGGCAAAGAGCATTTTTCAGACAAAGGCTTATGACAGTGTGTTTGATCTGAAAAAAGGAATGCCGGCAAAAGCAGGCAGTCTGGACTATGCCGTTGGAGATACCGTTCGTCATATCAAATTCGACGTTGGCATCGTAGAGAAGATTGAAGACGGCGGCAGAGACTATGAAGTGACGGTGAATTTTGAAAAATGCGGCGTCAAAAAAATGTTTGCTGCTTTTGCAAAATTAAAGAAATTATAAAAAAGAAGAATTATTCAGATTTTAAGCAGAAGAACAAAGAATAATCCTTGTCTTATAGGAGAGCCGGGTGTTGGTAAGACAGCAATAGTTGAGGCAATAGCCCAGAAGATTGTACAAGGACTTGTTCCTGAAACAATGGAAGGAAAAAGATTAATAAGTCTTGATCTTTCAGGTACTGTTGCAGGCTCAAAATATAGGGGCGAGTTTGAGGAAAGATTAAAAAGAATAATGGATGAAGTTGAAAATTCAGGAAACATTATTCTTTTTATTGATGAAATTCATACAATTATCGGTGCCGGTGGCGCAGAAGGTTCAATGGATGCCTCAAATATTTTGAAACCATCATTAACAAAAGGACGTCTCCAGGTTATAGGGGCAACAACAATTGCAGAATACAGAAAGTATTTTGAAAAAGATGCAGCCCTTGAGAGAAGATTTCAGCCGGTTACTGTTGAGGAGCCTACAGAAGCCCAGACTATTGAGATTTTGCATGGATTAAAAAGTGCTTATGAAGAATTTCACAAGGTTAATATTTCAGATGAAGCAGTGGAAGCTGCAGTAAAACTTTCAACAAGATATATTAATGACAGAAATCTTCCGGACAAGGCAATTGACTTAATAGATGAGGCATGTTCAAAAGTAAGAATTAAGGAAAAACCAAAGCCAAAGTCAGTAACAAATAAAGAACTTGATGTAGCTGAATTAAATCTTGAACTTGAAATGTGCGTAAGACACGGAGATTTCAAGGGAGCAGCAGTGCGCAAAAAGGATTTAGACAAAGCACAGACAGCTCTTGATAAGGCTATTGCAAAGTGGCAGGGAACAGAGAAAGAATACAGACCTGTTATTGATGAAAATACAATAGAAGAAATAGTATCAATGTGGACAGGAATCCCGGTAACAAAAATGGGAAAGAACGAACAGCAGAGATTATTAAAGTTAGAATCAATATTGCATAAGCGTGTTGTAGGCCAGACAGAAGCTGTAACTGCCGTGGCAAAGGCTGTACGAAGAGGAAGAGTGGGACTAAAAAGTGCCAATAGACCAATTGGTTCATTTCTGTTTTTGGGACCTACAGGTGTAGGAAAAACAGAACTTTCAAAGGCTCTTGCAGAGGCTATGTTTGGCACAGAAACTTCCCTGATCCGGGTGGATATGTCAGAATATATGGAAAAACACAGTGTTTCCAAGATGATCGGTTCTCCGCCAGGATATGTTGGCTATGAAGAGGGCGGCCAGCTTAGTGAAAAGGTCCGCAGGAATCCTTATAGTGTGATCCTTTTTGATGAGATCGAAAAGGCTCATCCGGATGTGTTTAATATCCTTCTGCAGGTGTTAGATGACGGCCATATCACTGATGCCCAGGGACGAAAGATCGATTTTAAGAATACCATTATCATTATGACCTCCAATGCAGGTGCAGAAAATATCATTGCGCCAAAACGTCTGGGATTCGGGGTTGCCACAGATGCAAAGGCAGACCACGAATTTATGAAAGGCCGTGTGATGGAAGAGGTAAAACGTCTGTTTAAGCCGGAATTCTTAAACCGTATTGATGAGATCATCGTCTTCCACCAGCTGACCAAGGAGCATATGAAGGGCATTGCTGACATCATGTTAAAGGGCATTGAAAAAAGATGCAAAGAGCAGTTAGGCATTACCCTTACTGTAAATGAGGCTGCAAAAGAACTGCTCATTGATAAAGGTTATGATGAAAAATATGGCGCAAGACCACTGCGCCGCACCATCCAGAGCCTGTTAGAGGACAAGATGGCAGAAGAGATTTTAGATGGAAAGATCAAAAAGAGTGCCGGTGTGGAAGCAGGCTGTGAAGATGGCAGGCTCATTTTTACGGTGAAAAAGAAAGCAGCTGCCAGAAGGAAAACAGCAGCCCCAAAAGCTGTGGCAAAGGTATAAAATCCACTGGTTATTTTACAGAAGTTGTTGTATAATTAAAGATACCTTATTTTACACATAAGAAGCAGGAGGATAAAAAGATGCCAGTCGTTGAAGAATTGATCCGCGCAGAGCAGGATGGCACCATCAGTTTTGGAAATTATAAGTTAGGACAGAAGTCAAAGAAGTCCGATTTTGAATATCAGGGCGATATCTATAAAGTTAAGACTTACAATGAGATCACAAAGCTGGAGCGCAATGAGATGTTTGTTTATGAGTCTGTTCCAGGCACAGTGGCTGAACATTTTAAAGTAACAGATGACAGCGTAGAGTTTGCAGTAGAAGGTGATAAGGATGCCCAGATCACCGTACAGCTGGAAAATGATACCGATTATGAGGTATATGTAGACGATGTTGCTGTAGGAAGCATGAAGACCAATATGAGCGGCAAGTTAAGCGTCAGCGTAGAATTAGAAGAGGGAACTTCCGTAAAGGTTAAAGCAGTAAAGAGAGCATAAATTATGGCAAAAGCGAAGACAACTGCATTTTTCTGTAAAGAATGCGGATATGAATCATCCAAATGGCTGGGACAGTGTCCCGCCTGCCGGGCCTGGAATACACTGGTGGAAGAACCAGTGGCAAAGATGGCACCGGCTGCAGGAAAAGGACGGATGTCTGCTGAGAGAGGAGCGGGTATGGCTGCGGCTAAACCCGCTCTTCTTTCAGAGATACGTCTGGAAAAGGAAGACAGGATCAGCACCGGCTTTAAAGAACTGGACCGAGTACTGGGAGATGGAATTGTAGCAGGATCCCTGGTACTAGTAGGCGGTGATCCGGGTATTGGAAAATCTACGCTGCTGCTGCAGGTATGCCGCCATCTGGCAGCTGCAGGTCAGAGAGTACTTTATATCTCTGGTGAGGAATCCTTAAAACAGATAAAAATGCGTGCAAACCGTATCGGGACTGTGACGGGAGAGCTGCGCTTTTTAAGTGAGACTAATTTAGAGCGCATTGAGGCTGTGATCGACCAGGAAAAGCCTCAGATCGTAGTGATCGACTCTATCCAGACCATGTATCGGGAAGAGATTACTTCTGCACCGGGAAGTGTAAGTCAGGTGCGTGAATCCACCGGTATTCTTATGCAGATCGCAAAAAGCCGGGGGATCGCTATTTTCGTGGTAGGACATGTGACAAAAGAAGGTGTTGTGGCAGGTCCAAGGGTGCTGGAACATATGGTAGATACAGTCCTTTATTTTGAAGGGGACAGAAATGCTGTGTATCGTATCCTTCGCAGCGTAAAAAACCGTTTTGGATCTACCAATGAGATCGGTGTGTTTGAAATGGGAGAAGAAGGACTGGCAGAAGTAGAAAATCCGTCTGAATATATGTTAGACGGCCGGCCAAAGGAAGCTTCAGGGGCAGTGGTTTCCTGCTCCTTTGAAGGAACCAGGCCTATATTGCTGGAAGTGCAGGCTTTGGTGGCAGAGACCAGTTTTGGTATGCCAAGAAGAACCGCTGCAGGTACAGATTACAACCGTGTAAACCTTTTAATGGCAGTGCTGGAAAAAAGGTGCCGGTATGAACTGTCCCGTCTGGATGCCTATGTAAACATTACCGGCGGTATGCGCATGAGCGAACCGGCGCTGGATCTTGCCATTGTTATGGCTTTAATGTCCAGTTACAAAGACAGACCGGTGGATCCGGGCATGCTTATTTTCGGGGAGGTAGGACTTTCCGGGGAAGTACGTGGGATCTCCCAGGCGGCCCAGAGAGTAGCAGAAGCAGCCAAACTGGGATTTACTACCTGTGTACTGCCAAAAGTAAATATGGAAAAGATAAAGCCCATAGATGGGATCCGCATGATCGGCGTGTCCAATGTACGGGAAGCTATTGGGCTGCTGTGATAAAAATACCTGCGCCGGGTCAGGATATCCGGTGCAGGTGTTTTTTATGTAATAGGAAATTCCTTGAAATTTCCTATTACACAAAAAGGCACTAACGTGCCAATGATGCGCACTCGCGCGAAGAAGAAACATGTCGCAAGCGACCGCGCTCGGCGCGAGAATGTGCCAAGGCACATTCTATTTGGTAAAGTGCCATTCTGCATATGATTTTATGAGAAAAGGAATGATGAAACGTGGGGCTGAATCAGTAAAAGTACTGCTGTTTATCGTCTGCCGTTACGGTGTGATCGAGCGACTGCCCGGAAGGGCTTGGAATTTAAAGGAAATACAAAGCAGATCCGTTGAAATGCCGGTTACAGCAATAAATAGAATTGCGAGAGTGCAAAGCATGTAACAGAAAAAGACAGAGATAAACACAAGGAGGAAATAGTTATTATGTTAAATTATGCGAGATATAAAAGAGTACCTGTAGTCCATTTCCCGGAGCGTACCTGGCCGGATAAAGAGATTGAAAAGGCTCCTGTATGGTGCAGCGTTGACCTGCGTGATGGAAACCAGGCACTGGTAGAACCAATGGTAGTAGAAGAAAAGGTAGAAATGTTCAACCTTTTAGTAAAGCTGGGCTTTAAGGAGATAGAGGTTGGCTTCCCTGCAGCATCCCAGATCGAATACGATTTTCTTCGCACCCTGGTTGACCGCAAGCTGATCCCGGATGATGTAGAAGTTCAGGTATTAGTACAGTGCCGTGAGCATCTGATCAAGAGGACTTTTGAGGCATTAAAGGGTATTAAAAAGGCTGTCGTACATATTTACAATTCCACATCTACTCTTCAGAGAGATGTTGTTTTCCACAAAGATATGGACGAGATCAAAGATATCGCTATTGTAGGTACCAAGATGGTACAGAGATATGCAGCAGAATGTGATACGCAGATCCGTCTTGAGTATTCTCCGGAGAGTTTTACCGGCACAGAGCTGGATTTTGCCCTTGATATCTGTACTGCTGTTCAGGAGACCTGGGGAGCTACCAAGGAGAACCCGATCATCATCAACCTTCCATCTACTGTTGAGATGAATACTCCAAATGTATATGCAGACCAGATCGAATGGATGCACACACACTTTAAGAACAGGGAAAGCATTATCTTAAGCGTACATCCGCACAATGACAGAGGAGAAGGCGTTGCAGCTACCGAATTAGCACTTCTTGCAGGTGCTGACCGTGTAGAGGGAACTCTGTTTGGAAATGGTGAGCGTACTGGTAATGTAGATATACTGACCGTTGCTTACAACATGTTCTCCCAGGGTATCAACCCGGAATTAAATATTGAAAATGTGCGTGAGATCGCAGAGGTTTATGAACGCTGTACTAAAATGCAGATCCCGCCAAGACATCCATATGCAGGCAAGCTGGTATTTACCGCATTCTCCGGTTCCCATCAGGATGCCATCAACAAAGGTATGCAGGCTCTCCACGAAAGAAACAGCCAGTACTGGGAAGTTCCGTATCTGCCTATCGATCCAAGCGATATCGGAAGAGAGTACGAGCCGATCGTCCGTATCAACAGCCAGTCCGGAAAGGGCGGCGTAGCCTTTGTTATGGATACTTTCTACGGTTTCAAGCTTCCAAAGGGCATGCACAAGGAGTTTGCCGATGTGATCCAGGCTATTTCCGAGAAGCAGGGTGAGGTTGCTCCGGAGCAGATCATGGAGGAGTTTAAGAAGGATTATCTGGACCGCAAAGAACCAATGCATTTCCGCAAGTGCCGCATTACCGATACAGAGACTGCAGATGGCGAGTTTGCAACACTTGTTAAGCTTACTTATACTGACCATGGCATTGAGAAGCATTTCGATGGCATTGGAAATGGACCGATCGATGCTGTCCAGAGAGGCTTAGAAGAGGCACTGGGCATCCAGATCAAGGTATTAGACTACACCGAACATGCACTTGCATCTGGTTCTGGTGCACAGGCTGCTTCCTATATCCACTTAGTAGACCAGACCACCGGAAAAGCAACCTACGGCGTAGGCATCAGTTCCAATATTACCAGAGCATCTATCCGTGGTATTTTCAGTGCAGTAAACAGACTGTTCTATTAATAAAACTTTCATGCCGGGACCGGCATGAAATAAAAGTAAAGATCAAAAGCGCATTGTCTTTTATGGCAATGCGTTTTTCTGTTATGGAAGTGCTGCCAGGCAGATATAGGTTTGCTCCTTCATTGACTTAGGCTGTGGTCAATGTTACAATGTTTCAAGACATTTATATGTCCTCTCGGAGTCTTTCCTGCATTTGTCTTTGTGGCCGATTTTTTGCCAGTCGCACTCGGATTTCATCACCGTACGCCTCAGAAATTTGGGTACAACTGACAAAAAATCTTCTCATAAAATCAGGTACAGAAAGATTCCGAGAGAACATTTATAGATCACGGAGGAAAAATATTCATGCATGAATTAAAAGCGGCCCGTATCCAGGCGCTTACTACAAGGGAAATGGCTCAGATCGGCCTGTTCACTGCACTTATTGCAGCGGGGGCTTATATTAAGGTCAATATACCGGTTCAGCCGTTTCCCATGCATTTTACTATGCAGTTTTTATTTGTTCTTTTAGCTGGATTTTTACTTGGGGCGAAAAAAGGCGCTATTTGTGTAGGAATCTACCTGGCAGTAGGACTTTCCGGTATTCCAGTATTTGCAGCAGGCGGCGGTCCGGCATATTTGATCCGTCCAACCTTTGGTTTTTTGCTGGGGTTTGTATTTGCAGCATGGATCACAGGAAAATTATCCTCCCTTCGTCCGGGAGCAGGTACTGCCTGGGATCTGTTCAGTGCCTTCTGGGGAATGATGGCTTACTATGTTTCCGGAATGGTGTATTTTTACGTGATCAGTAATTTCGTGATCCACATGCCGGTTTCATGGAAACTGGTGGTGATCAACTGCTTTCTGATCACAGTTATGGAAGATTTTCTTCTCTGCGTTATGGCGGCATTTTTAGCAAAGAGGATCAGGGCACTGGCGGGAGATATGTTCCGTAAGTAGTTGATCAGATGAACAACGATTCCGGGAGAACATCCTTAGAAATATAGAGGTTAAACAGCGTGAAGAAATATAAAATAATCTTTAGTGATATTGACGGAACTCTTTTAAATGATGAAAACCAGGTTCCAAAAGAAACTGTAGAGGAGCTGCAAAGTCTGGACAAAAGAGGAATTCCTTTTGTGCTGGTATCAGCCCGTATGCCGGAAGGAATGCGTCCGATCCGGGAAGAACTGGGGATTCATGCGCCTATGGTGTGCTACAGTGGCGGACTGGTATTGGGAGCGGATAATGAGGAAATCTACAGCTGTCTGATGGATCTTGATCTGGCCTGTGAGATCAAAAATCTGGTTGAAAAAGAATTTCCCCAGGTCGTCTGCGGCACATACGGCGGAGAACACTGGGTAGTAGATGATGGGTCTGATCCTTGGGTACTCCGGGAACAGGAGATTACTCATCTGGTACCTGAAACAGGCGATATAAGGGAAATATTTGGGAAAACCGGAGGTATCCATAAGTTTCTTTTTATGGGAGAACAGGAGTCAGTCATCCAGACAGAAAAGCGGTTGAAAGAGCTTTATCCAGAACTTTCTATAGCAAGATCTAAACCGGTCTATCTGGAAGTGATGAACGGAAACGTGTGCAAATCAGCCGGGGTGAAGATCGTATGTGGGAAATACAACATATCATTAAAACAGGCAATGTCTTTTGGGGACGGACAAAATGATCTGGATATGTTAAATGCAGTAGGGGCAGGTTTTGCCATGGCAAATGCACCGGAAGAGGTGAAGCTGGCGGCGCCGTTTGTGACTCCTGCAGATAACCAGCATCAGGGTCTGCTGGCTGTATTGAGGAAATATTTTGCCACTAACATCTATTGAATATGCACATGGGGGAAAGTGCTTTGGCAGATACAGGAAGAAACTTTGGCTTAAGCGGTGCAGCACTTAAATGGATCGCTATGATCACCATGCTCATTGATCATATTGGGGCAGTGGTGATGGAATATGGTCTCTATTACCAGGGCGGGGCAGAGACTTTTCGCAGGCTTCTGGACAGTGGCAATGGACAGTGGCTGTATACCTTTCAGCGTCTGATGCGTATGGTTGGACGGCCATCCTTTTTGCTGTACAGCTTCCTTCTGGTAGAAGGATTTTTTCATACAAGAAGCAGAAAACGCTATACATTTCAGATGCTTTTATTTGCCCTGATATCAGAAATCCCTTTTGATCTGGCTGCAAGCAATCGCTGGTTTTATCTGGGTTATCAGAATGTTTTTTTTGAGTTTCTCATAGGGCTTACTGTTTTGTGGGGCATGGAACAGGCCGTGATTTTTGGAAAAACACCGCTGACAGTGGAGGCAGGAAAGATATTTGCGGTAGCCTTAGGCTGTATGGCAGCGGTATTTATACAGGCCGATTATGATTATATAGGGATCATTATCATTGCAGCCTTTTACGAATTTCATGCAAGCAGAGCAGGGCGCAGCCTGTCGGCAGCTGTACTGGGCGGGTTGGAAACACTGGATTTAAACTTCGGTATAGGGGCACTGGCAGCGATACCTATCTGGTTTTATAATGGAAAACGTGGAAATCAGAGGTTTAAATACCTGTTTTACTGGTTTTATCCAGTGCATCTGATGATACTGGTGGTGGTCAGAAGCGTTACTTTGGGTATAGTTCCCCGATAGTACATAAGACATTTTTATAAGGGTCTGTACACAGGAGAGAAATCTGTTGATTGTGTGCAGACCATTTTTTTGGTACAATAGAACAAGATATTTGCTTTTTGAGACTTATGAATGAAAAGGAGCGGCATAAAATGAAAAAATACGATTATATACTAGTAGGAAGCGGCCTGTATTCTGGTGTTTTTGCCTGGTATGCAAAGCAGCATGGAAAGTCCTGTCTGGTAGTGGAAAAGAGAGATCATATTGGCGGAAATGTTTACTGTGAGGAGACAGAAGGCATCCACGTACATAAATACGGCGCCCACATTTTCCATACAAGTAATAAAGAAGTATGGCAGTTTGTAAATTCCCTGGCAGAGTTCAACCGTTATACTAACAGTCCGGTTGCCAATTACAAAGGTGAAATGTATAATATGCCGTTTAATATGAATACCTTCAGCAAGATGTGGAATATTTCCACACCGGATCAGGCAAAGGCGATCATTGAGGATCAGAAAAAAGAGGTTACGGGTGAGCCAAGGAATCTGGAAGAACAGGCGATCAGTCTGGTAGGACGCGAGATCTATGAAAAGCTGGTAAAGGGATATACGGAAAAGCAATGGGGAAGAGACTGTACTGAGCTTCCGGCTTTTATCATCAAGAGACTGCCTGTGCGTTATACCTATGACAACAATTATTTTAATGACTTATATCAGGGGATCCCGATCGGTGGCTACAATGTGATCATCCACCGTCTCTTCGAGGGCTGTGATATTGAAACAGGTGTAGATTATCTGGAAAAGAAGGATTATTACGACAGTTTAGGGGAAAAGATCGTGTATACGGGAACCATTGATGCGTATTATAAGTATCAGTTCGGTAAACTGGAATACCGCAGTCTGCGTTTTGAGTCTGAGATCCTGGATGAGGAGAACTATCAGGGCGTTGCTGTAGTGAATTACACGGACCGTGAGACTTCATATACCCGTATCATCGAGCACAAACACTTTGAATTTGGCACCCAGCCCAAGACTGTTATTACCAGGGAATATCCGGTTACCTGGCAGGAAGGCATGGAACCATATTATCCGGTCAATGATGAAAAGAACCAGGCATTGTACCAGAAATACGCCAAACTGGCTGAAAAAGAAGAAAATGTTATTTTCGGCGGTCGTTTAGGCGAGTATAAATATTATGACATGGACAAAGTGATTGCTTCTGCCATGGTGCGGGCAAAAGAAATCTTTGGGGCATAAAATTTACAATAAAGTATATGCAGGATCAAAATGTGATGGCTGCTGCGAAATGGAAAATAACCATTTTGCAGCAGCTTTTTAGTTAATTTATAGATCAGGATCATTTCCATAAATTTCCA
>OMCC01001542.1_pt1 | contig 11788 bp, 8 predicted proteins | sample 1674161 | NCBI WGS metagenome assembly OMCC01 (sample SAMEA103958149, study PRJEB25191) | human gut metagenome | biome: human-associated habitat [ENVO:00009003]; feature: intestine environment [ENVO:2100002]; material: feces | place: Germany | collected 2013/2015 | reverse complement strand
ATATAGTACAAATTTATCATTCCAAAAATTCTTATGAGAAAAGCGCAATATAAACCAAAAACCAACTAAATTAAACCTAAAACTATGTCGTATTTTGTCGAAAACTGCTAATCACCTATCAATATTAAATCTTCTAATAGAAATCTTCAAAATACAAGCGCGTAACGCGCCTAGAATATTGATATATTATATGGAAAAATGAATCCACCAACAAAGAGTGAAATTTCGCAAAAGCGACAAAATTTCAAAAGAAAGACAAAAAAGAAGTTCTACGAAAAAATAATCGATGGAGGGATGAAATATTTGGGAAGAATTTATTATGAACAGAAAGGACTTATTAACCTCGATGATATTGTAGATATATTTATTGAGGTGGGAAATATACACAATTACCTGGAAAATGCAGCCTTGCGGATTTTGCTTTTTGGCAATCCTGAGCTGAATTTTTATCAGTGCCGATTATTAGTATTGAAGTACGGAGAATCACTTTCACAGGATGATTTGCACGGGCGGATGGTATTTATGAGAATGATACAGCTGCTGGAAGTTAACACAGTTTAAAATAAGATGAGAATTTCTTTTTTGACCGGGCAACCGGTCTTTCTTTTTTGCACAAATGGTGTTATAATTTTGGAAAAATTATGTTGATTACTCATAGCTTTAAAAAAGAAGCATTGCATTGTGTTTAATTAAGCCAAAGCATGATAATTCAATCAAAGAAAAGAGGACAAAAATGAACATCGTAGTACTTGCCGGAGGGCTCAGCACAGAGAGAGATGTTTCCTTCAAGACAGGAAGCATGGTAGCTAAGGCGCTCAAAGAGAACGGCCACAAAGTTATATTATTGGATGTATTTATGGGATATAGTGACAGGGAGGAGGACCTGACAGGTATATTTGACCGCGCGGACGAGATAAGCGTGCAGGTCAGCGATATTCCGACAGAGGCACCTGACCTCGCAAAGGTAAAGGCTTCCAGAAAGGACCAGTCACCTTGCTTCTTCGGACCAAATGTCATCAAAATGTGTCAGATGGCGGACATTGTTTTCATGGCTCTCCACGGAGAAAACGGAGAAAACGGAAAGATACAGGCAGCATTTGACCTCTTCGGTGTCAAATATACAGGCAGCGATTATTTAAGCTCAGCAATCGCCATGAACAAGGAGACATCAAAGCAGTTCTTCCTTGCAAACGGTATCCCTACTCCAAAGGGTATTTCCATGACAAGAGCGACCAGACAGGACGATATCACAAAGCTTGACCTGACACTTCCATGCGTGGTAAAGCCATGCTGCGGCGGTTCAAGCATCGGTGTCACCATCGTTAGGGATGCGGCAGAGTTCAAGGCGGCACTTGACGATGCCTTCAAGTGGGAAAATGAGCTGGTTATCGAGGAATTTGTACAGGGCAGGGAGTTCTCTGTCGGCGTTATCGAGGGCAAGGCTCTTCCTATTATAGAGATCGCACCGAAGGAGGGCTTCTACGATTATAAGAATAAATACAAGGCGGGCAGTACAGTAGAGACATGTCCGGCCGAGCTTCCTGAGCAGGTGACAAAGGATATGCAGCACTATGCCGAGGAGGTTGCGCGTGTTATCGGGCTTGACACATATTCACGCTCAGACTTTTTGCTCAATGACAAAAATGAGATGTTCTGCCTCGAGGCAAACACACTGCCGGGCATGACTCCGACCAGTCTTCTGCCGCAGGAGGCAGCGGTTATCGGTATGAGCTTTAATCAGCTCTGTGAGCATCTGATTGACATATCTTTGAAAAAATATGAGGTGTAGCATGTCGGATAAGTACATGAAGAATCTTACATTTGCAAATATCGCAAAGGCTTGCGAGGGCACATACATAGGCGATGAGACACAGCTTGATACGACAATCACCGGCGCAGTCATAGACAGCAGACAGGTGAAGGAGGGCTATCTTTTTATCCCGATAAAGGGAGAAAGGGTGGACGGACACAAATTCATTCCGACTGTGTTTGAGCAGGGGGCGGCAATTGTGCTCTCTGAGCATGAGCTGACGGATCCGGCAGGCCCATATGTGCTTGTTGAATCAACCACCGATGCCATGAAAAAGCTCGCGGCATTTTACAGAAAAAGCCTTGATATCAAGGTGGTGGGTATCACCGGAAGTGTCGGCAAGACCAGCACCAAGGAGATGATATCATCAGTCCTTGAGCAGAAATACAGCGTCCACAAGACCGCAGGCAATTTCAACAACGAGATAGGCCTGCCACTCACCATTTTCGGAATCAGGGAAAGCCATCAGGTAGCGGTGCTCGAGATGGGCATATCTGATTTTGGCGAGATGCACAGACTTTCTACTATGTCTTGCCCGGATGTCATGGTCATCACCAATATCGGCTACTGTCATCTGGAGTTTTTGGGCGACAGGGATGGTGTGCTTAAAGCAAAGACAGAGTGCTTTGAGCATATGATGCCGGATGCGGTCGCAGTGCTGAATGCAGATGACGATAAGCTGGCCACAGTGCAGACGGTAAATGGAAAGCCTGCCATATACTATGGCAAGGAATCAGCTTCAGGCGTTCATAAATCAGTATATACCACAAATATTGAAAACCTGGGCTTCGACGGCATGAAGGCTCATTTTGTCACTCCGGAGGGTGAGTTTGATGCACACATTCACATCCCGGGTGAGCACAATGTATACAATGCCATGGCGGCAGCAGCTGTCGGATTGCAGCTTGGCCTCACAATAGCTGAGATAAAGTCGGGAATCGAGAAAGCAGAGACAATCGCAGGGCGTACCAATTTCATCAAAACACACGGCATGACAGTGATAGATGACTGCTACAATGCAAATCCTGTATCCATGAAATCCTCTATCGAGGTGCTTTCACATGCAAAGGGCAGGACAATAGCAGTGCTTGGCGACATGGGCGAGCTTGGAAGCGATGAGAAAAAGCTGCACCATGAGGTAGGCGAAGCAGTTGGAGAGAATCATATCCATACACTTTTTGCCGCAGGAGAGCTTGCAAAGGAATATGCAGCCGGAGCAGCGGAGAAATCATCTGATGTAGACATCCACTATTTCGAGGATAGGGAGACTATGACACAGGAGCTTCTTTCATATGTGAAGGAGGGCGACACCATACTGGTGAAGGCATCGCACTTCATGGAGTTTCCGAAGGTAGTCGAGGCTCTGAGTGAGTAAAATCAGGTAAAATCAATCGGGTAGAAATTAATTCGATATTTAATAATTGCGAGGAATGGATATTCTACAAGCATCATAATATTATAAAAGAAAGAGAGAAAAATAATGGCACAGAATCCAATCGTAACAATCACAATGGAAAATGGCGATGTAATCAAGGCGGAGCTTTATCCGGAAATCGCACCAAACACAGTAAACAACTTTATCAGCTTAATCAATCACAACTTCTATGACGGAGTATGCTTCCACCGCGTAATCAAGGGCTTCATGCTCCAGGGCGGAGATCCTGACGGAAACGGTACAGGCGGCCCTGGCTATGAAATCAAGGGTGAGTTCACACACAACGGTTTCAGAAATGACTTAAAGCACACAGCCGGTGTACTTTCAATGGCACGTACCATGATACCTGATTCAGCAGGCAGCCAGTTCTTCATCATGCATCAGGATGCACCACATCTCGACGGCGAGTATGCGGCATTCGGTAAGGTAATCGAGGGCATGGATGTGGTAAACAAGATCGCAGAGGTGCGCACAGACTACATGGACAAACCACTTGAGGCTCAGGTCATGAAGACAGTTACAGTTGAGACCTTCGGAGTGGACTATCCGGAGCCGGAGACAGTTTAATGATAATAATTATTGATGAGGCAAGCGCAAAACTTGCCTCTTTTTACTATCATGACGAGATATTAAAGCCACAGTGGAAGCGTGCAGTAGAGATGACATCTGCTCCCGCCGACTGCATCTGGATAGTATCAAACAGGCAGCAGAAGCACATAGCCGACTCACTCGGCATAGCATCAGTAGGAGAACCGCAGTGCGGCACGCGCTATGCAGTCGAGAGCCTTGCGGAGCTTGATATTGAGTATCTGGAGCGGGTGCGCAGGCGGTATAATCACATCCCGTGGGACATCGGCGAGACAGACAGGTGTCTGATACGTGAGCTGTCCCTGTCAGACCTTCCTGCGCTCTATGAGCTCTATGACAAGCCCGGCATGACAGACTTTGTGGAGCCGCTTTACGACTATGAGACAGAGCTTGAATACCAGAAAGCATATATAGAGAACATGTATGGCTTTTACGAGTATGGCATGTGGCTTGTATTTTCCAGAGAAACAGGGAAGCTGATAGGACGGGCAGGGCTTGAGCATGATGAACTGGGCTATATGATAGCGCCGGAATTATGGAACCAAGGCTATGCCACGGAGGTGTGCCGCTTCATCATAGACTATGCGCGCAAAAACACAGACTTTGAAGAGCTTTACTGCCGGATAGATGAGAGAAATACGGCATCGGTTCGCCTTGCCAAAAAGCTTGGATTTACAAATAGCGGGAATGTGGATGATGATATAAACGCTTCTATATATAGAAAAAATATAAAAAACAATGAAAAACATTGAAAAATATGCAATTAGGCAATAAAATATAAACATAGTTTAACGATTTGGAGGACGAAAAAATGAAAAAATACGCATACGGAGTAGATATAGGTGGAACAACTGTAAAGATAGGCTTTTTCGAGACAACAGGAAAGCTTGTCGATACATGGGAGATTCCTACACGCACAGAGAATTCCGGCGAGCTCATCCTGCCTGATATCGCAGCATCCATCAAGGAGAATAACGAGAAGCATGGCATAGAGATGGGTGACATCGAGGGCGTAGGCATGGGAGTGCCGGGACCTATAAAGGATGACGGAACAGTATTGAAGTGTGTCAACCTCGGCTGGGGCGTGTTCAACGTGGCACAGTCACTCTCAGTGCTGTGCGGCGGCATCAAGGTAAAGGCCGGAAACGATGCCAACGTAGCTGCACTCGGTGAGATGTGGCAGGGTGGCGGAAAGGGTCATCAGGATGTAGTCATGATCACACTCGGCACAGGTGTAGGCGGAGGAATCATCCGCGAGGGCAAAATCGTAGCCGGAGTAAACGGAGCAGGCGGAGAGATAGGACATATGCCTATGGTAGATGATGAGTCAGAGTGCTGCGGCTGCGGCAAGAAGGGCTGCTTAGAGCAGTATGCATCAGCAAACGGACTCGTAAGAGTAGCAGAGAGATACATTGCAGCACACAGGGATGTGGCAACAAAGCTTGATTTAAATGCAGGCTTCACAGCCAAGGATGTATGCGATGCGGCAAAGGCAGGAGATGCAGCGGGCATTGCGGCAGTAGAGCAGTCTATGAAGCTTCTCGGCAAGGCAATGGCAGCAGTAGCATGCGTCATGGACCCTGAGGTATTTGTTGTCGGCGGTGGCCTTTCAAAGGCAGGCAGCATCATCATCGATACAGCAGCAAAGTACTATAAAGAGTATGCTTTCCATGCAAGCCGTGAGACAGAGATCAAGCTTGCCACACTCGGCAACTCAGCCGGCATGTATGGCGGAGTAAAGATGGTTATCGGCTAACAACATGAGATTGCAATTTTTAAAGAAATAAAATATAATGGCTACTAAAGATACACTACAATCGAGGTGAGACTATTGGCAGATTACTCAACAGAAGAATTAGAAAAAATAGCGGACAAATTTCGCTCAGATACCAGCGGTATAAGGGGAACAAAGGATTTTACGAGCCCAGAGGAGCTTTACGATGAGCTTAAAAAGGAAATCAAAAAGTACCATCCGTCGGATGACACAAGCCTTGTGGACAAAGCCTACAGGGTAGCTTATGATGCCCATAAGGGGCAGGTACGTAAGTCAGGAGAGCCTTATATCATACATCCACTGTGTGTTGCCATAATACTCGCCGAGCTCGAGCTGGATAAGGAAACCATTGCAGCAGGACTGCTCCATGATGTGCTGGAGGATACCATCATGACCATGGATGAGATGCGTGCAGAGTTTGGAGACGATGTCGCACATCTGGTGGATGGTGTCACGAAGTTAAAGCACCTGCATCTGACAGACAGCACCAAGGATCCGAAGGACAAGAATGCGGACAGGCTTGAGATGCAGGCTGAGAATCTGCGCAAGATGTTTCTCGCCATGGCAAAGGATATCAGGGTCATCCTCATAAAGCTGGCAGACAGACTGCACAATATGCGTACACTCAAGTACCAGTCCAAGGAGGCACAGCAGCGTATCGCCAGAGAGACACAGGATATCTACTGCCCTATCGCACAGCGACTTGGTATCAGCAAGATAAAGATAGAGCTCGAGGACCTTTGTATGAAGTACCTCTATCCGGATGCCTACTACGATCTGGTGGAGAAGGTAGCCCTCAGAAAGACAGAGCGCGACACTTATATTCAGGGCTTGGTAAACGATGTCAAGAAGTATGTTTCAGATGCCGGTATCAAGGCAGAGATATACGGCAGGGCAAAGCATTTCTTCAGTATATATAAGAAGATGGTCAATCAGGACAAGACTATAGACCAGATATATGACCTCTTTGCCATCAGGATTCTGGTGGATACCATACCGGACTGTTACGCAGTGCTTGGTATCATACATGAGAAGTATAAGCCTATACCGGGCCGTTTCAAGGACTATATTGCCATGCCGAAGCAGAACATGTACCAGTCGCTTCACACGACGCTCATAGGCCCGAGTGGACAGCCGTTTGAGATACAGATTCGTACCTACGAGATGCATCGTACTGCTGAGTACGGTATCGCAGCGCACTGGAAGTACAAGGAAACAAACAACGGCAATGCCACTACCACCACTGTCACAGAGGAGGAGAAGCTCAGCTGGTTGCGCCAGATACTCGAGTGGCAGCAGGATATGTCGGATAATAAGGAGTTTATGACTTTATTAAAGAGTGATTTAAATTTATTCTCCGACAATGTATTTGCATTCACTCCATCCGGCGATGTAAAGAACCTGCCAAAGGGCTCCACACCTATAGACTTTGCCTACAGCATACACTCTGCGGTCGGCAACAAGATGGTCGGTGCCAAGGTAAACGGCAAGCTGGTGCCGATAGACTATGTCATCAAAAACGGTGACCAGATAGAGATAATCACCTCACAGAACTCCAAGGGACCAAGCCGTGACTGGCTCAAGGTCGTAAAGAGCACACAGGCCAAGAACAAGATCAACCAGTGGTTCAGAAGTGAGCTCAAGGAGGAGAATATACAGCACGGCAAGGATCTGATAGCAGCCTATGCCAAGGCAAAGGGTATCAACTTTGCTGAGATAAACAAGCCTGAGTATCAGGAGAAAATACGCCGCAAATACGGTTTCCACGACTGGAACTCATGCCTTGCAACCGTCGGCCACGGCGGACTCAAGGAGAGCCAGATAGTCAACAGGATGTACGACGAGTACAAGAAGGATCATGTGGTGCCGGTGACAGATGCAGATGTGCTTGGCAGCATTGCAGAAAAGCAGCAGACGGCGGCAGGCACACAGCCCGAGCACAAGTCAAAGAGCGGTATTGTGGTACACGGACTCTATGACGTGGCTGTGCACTTCTCGAAGTGTTGCAATCCTGTTCCGGGAGATGAAATCGTGGGCTTTGTCACAAGAGGCCGAGGCATCTCCATCCACAGGACAGACTGCGTGAATATCATCAATCTGTCCAAGATAGAAAAGGACAGGCTCATAGAAGCAGAGTGGCAGGATACAGCCCTCATGGACAACGGTGCCGAGTATCAGGCAGACCTTAAGATATTCTGTCATGACAGGCCGGGACTGCTCGTAGATATCACAAAGATATTTACCGAGAAGGAAATCAATATCAGTGGTATCCAGTCCAAGACCAGCAAGCAGGGCATCGCTACAATCGAGGTATTTTTCAATATCAGAGGCAGGGACCAGATAAAGGTTCTCGTGGAGAAGCTCAGACAGATAGAAAGTGTAATAGACGTAGAGAGGACCACCGGCTAAATCCCGGTGGTTCTTGCGTGAAGCATAACATATAACAGACAAGGAGTACACTCATATGGTAAATATGAAGATAGACCACTTCGTAGTGGGACCGGTGCAGACCAACTGCTACTTTGTCACCAATATAAAGACAAAGGAAATGATAATAATAGACCCGGGCGCGTGTGCTAATCAGCTCGCCAAAAAAGTGGATGAATCAGGCGCAAAGCCAGTAGCAATACTGCTCACACACGGACACTTTGACCATGCCACGGATGCAAAGCCGCTCGCAGACCGCTACGGCGTCAAAATATATATACATGAGGCAGACAAAGCCACACTCGATGACCCGCAGCTCAATGTCAGCTATATGATGGGTCAGTCAAAAACATTTTATGCAGATGTATTTTTGAAGGATAAGCAGGAAATTGATATTGCGGGCTTTCATATAGTAGTGCTTCACACACCGGGGCATACACCGGGCGGCTGCTGCTATTATTTCCCGTATGAGGACGTGATCTTTACAGGAGACTCACTGTTTTGCGGCTCAATCGGACGTACGGATTTCAAGGGCGGCAGCATGTCAGACCTCGTGCGTACAGTGAAGGAAAAAATCATGACACTGCCTGAGCATACAGAGGTGTACCCGGGCCACAACGACACAACAACCATAGAAAACGAGAGGATGTATAACCCTTACTTATGATAGTAGTAGTATTTAATAAACCGGATTTTGAATATGATGTGCACTCACTACTCAAGGAGTTCTTCCCTCAGGAGGATGTGCAGATGTACTATAGCTGCTCACCTGATGAGGTGGAGGGGAAAAACCTGGCCTGCACACACCACGAGATGACAGCTGATGGCGTAAAGGAATTTGCGGATGCCTCACAGGTATTTAAGATAGACTATGTGGGCGATGAAATTGCAGTGGAGTGGACGGTGAATAGAGCCGGAAAAAGAATCTGCACAAAAATATCCGTAGACAGTGCAGACCGCAAGGAAACTAAAAACCGCCTTAAGCTCGCCCTGTATTCCATGATAGAAAAGGGCACAGGAAAGAGCCTTCCGTGGGGCACACTCTCAGGCATCAGACCGACCAAGATAGCCATGAAATGCATAGAGGACGGCATGAGCGATAAGGAAACCTACGACTATCTGAAGGAAACCTACCTCGCAAGCGATGAGAAAATCGACCTCTCAATAGGTATAGCAAAGCGTGAGAAGGCACTGCTCGATAAGGTGGACTATGACAACGGCTACAGCCTGTACATAGGCATACCATTCTGCCCGAGCACCTGTGCATACTGCTCGTTTACGTCATACCCGCTGGGTGTGTGGAAAAACCGCGTAGACGATTACCTCGATGCACTCGAGAAGGAGATAGACTACACGGCACAGAAATTCTACCACAAGAAGCTAAACTCCATCTACATAGGAGGCGGCACACCGACCACACTAAGCCCTGCGCAGCTTGACAGGCTTATCAGAAAAATCAAATGCAGCTTTGATTTAAAGGACTGCCTGGAATTTACCGTGGAGGCAGGCAGACCGGACTCCATCACGAGAGAAAAGCTCCTGGCACTGAAGAAAAACGGCATCAGCCGTATATCAGTAAATCCACAGACCATGAAGCAGCAGACACTCGATATAATAGGAAGACACCACACAGTAGACGATACGATACAAAGCTTCAAGCTCGCGCGTGAGCTGGGCTTTGACAATATAAACATGGACCTCATCATGGGACTTCCCGAGGAGTCACTCGATGATGTAAGGCACACAATGGAGCTGGTGAAGGAGATGGCACCTGACAACGTCACCATCCATTCACTCGCAGTAAAGCGAGCTGCAAGACTCACCATCTTCAAAGACCGCTACAGAGATATGCAGATGGTCAACACCCAGGAGCATATGGATCTCTGCGCAGCCTACTGTAAGCAGATGGGGCTTGAGCCATACTACCTCTACAGGCAGAAGGGCATGGCAGGCAACATGGAGAACGTGGGCTATGCAGCAAAGGGCAAGGCCGGCGTATACAACATACTGATAATGGAGGAAAAGCAAACGATTGTGGCCTGCGGAGCAGGGGCAAGCACCAAGCGCGTCTGGCCCGTACCGAATCCGGATGGCACACACCGCATCGACAGATGCGAGAATGTCAAGGATGTAGGGCAGTATATCGCAAGGATTGATGAGATGATAGAGAGGAAGCAGAGGCTGTTTGAGGAAAAATAGGCAGCATGACATATAATAATGTATAATTATGGGTGCTGTAATACTATAGCGGTTAGCGAATGTGTCAAAAATTATAAAGAAAACCTAATATTCATTGACAAAGAATTAAAAATGAGTGAAAATAAATTACTGAAAAACCTTGATTAGATACAGAAAAAGATACAAATAACCGAATAAAACAAAACAGGCTAAAATAATTCGAGGGAGGACAAAGGTACCTCCCCCGTAGTAGGTATAGAGGGAAATAAAAGATACCACAAGGAGAATTTGGAAAGAATGTACAGAAAGAAAGGCAGAGAATGGACAAAGCATATAGACTTTATGTTTATAGATATCGCATGCATTGTTATAGCATTTTTTATTTCATATGTGATACGCTTCGGCTTTAATAACCCATATGTGGACAAGGACTACCGTATACTGGGTGTAGCATTTCTTCTGATAGATTTCTTTGTGGAGATAATGGCAGATTCATTCAAGAACGTCCTAAAACGCGGATATCTGGATGAATTCATATCGACCTGCAAGCACGTAGTGCTTGTGTTTATGGTGACAGCGCTATTTCTGTTCACCACACAGATGGCTGATATATACTCGCGATTATCATTTTATATCATGTTTCCAATCTATGTGGCAATAACATATGTAGCAAGACTGGCGCTCAAGAGCTTCCTTAAGAAAAATGACTTTGCAGCATCTCAGAAATCACTGTTTGTCATAGCACCTGATACAATACTTCGTGATACACTGCGCACAGTGGAGAAAAGCTGTATAGGCTATACAAAGATAGTAGCAGCTTCACTGGATACAGACATGAAGGGTGAGACTATATGCGGCATACCGATAGTTGTGAATCACGATGGCATAGTAGACTATGCGTGCGATGAATGGGTGGATGAGGTGCTCATTCCGCCTTGCAGCGAGGATGAATATCCTGAAAAAATGGCAGATATATTCCTAGAGATGGGAATTGCAGTACATACAGGAATAGCAAAAAACGGTACAGCCCATGGTGGCTACAAGCAGATAGAAAAGATAGGCGACTACACAGTAGTTACATCAAGCGAGAACTATGCAAATCCTAGCGCACTTCTGGTAAAGAGGGGCATGGATATAGTCGGAGGACTGGTGGGCTGCCTGTTCACACTTATCATCATGATATTTGTGGGACCGGCGATATACATAGCATCGCCGGGACCGATATTCTTCTCACAGGAGAGAGTCGGCAGAAATGGCAGAAAGTTCAAGATGTATAAATTCCGCAGCATGTATATGGATGCCGAGGAACGAAAGAAGGAGCTTGCGGCACAGAATAAAGTGGACGACGGAATGATGTTCAAGATGGACTTCGATCCTAGAATCATAGGCAATAAGGTGCTGCCAAACGGAAAGAAGAAAACCGGAATTGGGCAGTTCATCAGGAAAACGAGCCTGGATGAATTCCCACAATTCTTCAACATACTAGTGGGAGATATGAGCCTGGTAGGCACCAGACCACCGACACTCGATGAGTGGGAGAAGTATGAACCACATCACAGAGCCAGAATGTCATTCA
>OMCC01001530.1_pt1 | contig 11878 bp, 6 predicted proteins | sample 1674161 | NCBI WGS metagenome assembly OMCC01 (sample SAMEA103958149, study PRJEB25191) | human gut metagenome | biome: human-associated habitat [ENVO:00009003]; feature: intestine environment [ENVO:2100002]; material: feces | place: Germany | collected 2013/2015 | reverse complement strand
TATTCATTCCATAAATCTTATTCTTATCAATTATGCGCTATCGAATATGATGGCTTTTTTTCGGAGCAGCCTCCTTTACATTTTGTTTTTCACCTCTGAAATGTGGGTCTTTGTCCAATACCGAAAAAATATTGAAGAATTGAGCGACAGTAAAGCTCTTGCAAATCTTCTGCTGATAATCTGTGTTGCTATCGAAATCGGGCTTTTGTATTTCTTTGGGATTGTTTCTGGCGAACTGATTCCATTTAAGATCAAGTGGTGAAATCAAATCTTTTAGTGTACTATTGATTAGGAGACGCTGATATGAAATGTCCTATTTGTGGAGAAGAAATGCTTGCGGGAGGATTGATTTCCGCTGGTATCTCAGTTGGGTGGGTTCCAAAAGACGAGTTTGATAAAAAAGGACTTAGAAGAATTTCCTATCAGGAATGGCACAGTATTGGCAATTCCAGCATTTTATTAGGACAGACAAAGATACCAAACGCTTTTCTATGCAAAAAATACAATAAAGTCATTGGCGTGTTTGATGTTCGCAAAAACATTTTCTCATTATGAAGCTGTAACTTTATAGATTAAGGAGATGAATTCTCATGAGTTATGGATGGGCAACTGTTTTCACTTTAGCGGCATGGTTTGCAGGGCTTGTGATTGATGTAAATGTGCGGGTCGGCGACCTCGGTTTACGAACCGTGCTTCCCGTCATCGTGATGGGGTGCTGCGTTATGAAGTACATAAAGGACAATAGCAAATAATCTTATCTCAATACACTTTCCAGCGGGCAACCCCAAAATGGTTGCCCGCTATTTTTATACCCTAAAATCTAAAAAAGGAGGCAAAAATGCCAAGCAAAACCGAAGAATATCTCGCCCTTGCCCAGCGCACGGCCAACGGCCTGACCCGGTATTGGGAAAGCTGGACGGACTACCTGACCACCGCATCCCGGCTGTACAAGTACCCTTTTGCCGACCAGCTCATGATCTACGCCCAGCGCCCGGATGCCACCGCCTGCGCCGACTTCGACATCTGGAACAATCGGATGAACCGCTATGTGCGCCGAGGTGCCAAGGGCATCGCTCTGCTGGACGAATCCAGCGGCTTCCCCCGGCTGCACTACGTCTTTGACGTAAGCGACACCGGGGTGCGCCGCAATTCCCGTGACCCGGAGGTGTGGCAGCTCGGTCCCGATTTGGTGCAGCCGGTTTCGGAAATGTTGAGCAAGACCTACGGCATCAGCGGCGAGCGTGTCAGCCAGCAGCTTGCGGATGTTGCGGGGAAACTGGTGGCGGATTACTGGGACAACAACGGCGGGGACATTCGTGCCATCGTTGACGGTTCGCTCTTGATGGATTATGATGAAGCCGGGGTGGAGATGCAGTTCAAGTCTGCCGCCGCCATCAGCGTCACCTACACGCTGCTGGAACGCTGCGGCATTGAGCCTGCCGGGTGGTTCGACAAGGACGATTTTCAGGCAATCTACAATTTTTCCACCCCGGATAGTGTCTACGCCCTCGGCGCAGCCGTCAGCGACATGAGCCGGGAGGTGCTGCGTAACATCGAGCGCACCGTAAAAACAACCATTCGCCGCCGCAATGCAGAAAGGAGCCAATATGAATACGAACAGCAGGAACGTGACTTACTCGACCGTCGGGGACTACCAGCTCCCGAACCTAACCCTGAACCAGCCCCGGAAGCCGCTGGGCAAGTACGGCAGGCTGCGCCGGACGTACCTGATGCAGTATCGCCCGGTACTGTACAATTCGATGCTCCTGAACGGGACGCTGTACCCGCATCTGATGGAACTGGAGCAGACAGCAGAGAGCCGGATGCAGCAGACCATGGAGCAGCTTCTGAAGCAGGACCCAGCCCCGGACAAAGCGCAGAACCAACTGATGTGGGTGCAGCACATGAACAGTCTGAAAGCGCAGGCAGAGGAACTGGTGATGACGGAGCTGATCTACAGCTAAGTTTTCTGGATGCGAACATCCCCACCGAAGCCCAGCAAATTGAAAAAATCGACCGAGCGGAGAGCGAAAAAACGCCCTCCGCTTTTGTTTTGTCGCAGGCTGAAATTGAGAACGAGCTGCGGCGGCATGGTTCAGGGTTTACAGGCGGCAAACAGCGCATTATTGCGCTGTACCAGACCCAGCCTGACCGCAAACTCTGTGCCAAAGCACTGGCAAAGGAGTACGGCATCGGTGGGCACTCCCACGATTATCTGGATGGCAGTCGAGGCTTCGTCAACCACGACTGGAAGGGTCTGGAATTTGTTCATTATCCCGACCACCAGAAAATCACCCTGAAATGGGCGCAGGTGGAAAAGTATATCGACCTTATGATTCAGTCCGACCGCTATCTGACAGATGAGGAAAAGGAACAGCGTGCTACCAGACAGGAAGCATCCAACTACAATGTCGGGGATGAAGTTGTGGTAGACCTGCCCACCAGAACGATTGAAGGTACCATCGGCTATGTTGGCGAAACCGATGTGCGCATCGACACCAGTGCGCACGGGCAGTCTTGGGACAATGAGGTTATTAACAAGCAGCAGTTTGAGCAGGGGCTGCGACAGAGTGCGACTGCTCAGCGTGTGGATAAAATGCTGGCGCAGGCAGAAGCCATCGCCAAGGAATCCGAAGTGCCTGAATACGAACGTTTCTCTGTCCGAAAAGTCGTTGACGGTAAAATGCCGCTTTTTGCTATCTGGGATGATCTTTATGATGACTACTATGAAACCAATCACGCCGTTCCACAGTTTTCTAACGAGAAGCAGGCAGAATCTTATCTGGAAAATCTGAAAAAAGAAGTTGCAGACAGAGAAGCCGCCGAGTGGCTCAAAGTCGAACACGCAAAATTTTTAGCAGACAAGGACGAGCCGGAGCCGTCTGACGAAGAACTGGACGAACTGCCCATCTCTGCTGTAATGGACGGAGAGGTGCAGACCTTCCCGGATGCCGCTGCCTTGGATGAAGCCTTGAACGCTGCGCCTGCCGGGAACTTCCGCATCACAGACGACCATTTGGGCGAGGGCGGTGCAAAGCAGAAATATGCCCGGAACATCGAAGCCATCCGAACTCTGTTTCGTTTGGAGGAGGAGCACCGGGGTGCCACCGCCGAGGAACAGCAGGTGCTTTCACAGTATGTGGGCTGGGGCGGTCTGGCAGACGCTTTTGACCCCGGCAAAGATAGTTGGGCAAAGGAATACGCCGAACTGAAAGGGCTGCTCTCCGAGGACGAGTATGCCGCCGCACGTTCCAGCACCCTGAACGCCCACTACACCAGCCCCACCGTGATCCGTGGTATCTACGATGCGGTGGAGCGCATGGGTTTCCGCAGCGGTAACATTCTGGAACCTAGTATGGGCGTGGGCAACTTCTTCGGTATGCTGCCGGACACCATGCAGGACAGCCGTCTGTACGGCGTAGAGCTGGATTCCATCACCGGGCGCATCGCCAAAAAGCTGTACCCGCAGGCCGACATTACCGTGGCGGGCTTTGAGACCACAGACCGCCGTGATTTCTACGATCTGGCGGTGGGCAACGTGCCCTTCGGCAACTACAAGGTCAACGACAAGGCGTACAACAAGTTGGGATTCAGCATCCACAACTACTTTTTCGCCAAGGCCATTGACCAAGTGCGTCCGGGCGGCGTGGTGGCGTTCGTCACCAGCCGCTACACCATGGATAGCAAGGACAGCACCGCCCGCAAGCACATGGCAGAGCGTGCTGACCTGTTGGGAGCTATCCGTCTGCCGAATAATGCGTTCAAGGCAAACGCAGGCACGGATGTTGTGAGTGACATTATCTTTTTGCAGAAGCGTGACCGCCCTGCGGACATCGAACCTGCATGGGTGCAGCTTGGCAAGACCGAGGACGGCTTTGCCATCAACCAGTATTTCGTGGACCACCCGGAGATGATTCTGGGCGAACTGACCACCGAAAGCACCCAATACGGACGGGAGGAACTGACGGTTGCCCCCATCGAGGGCGCAGTGCTGGCCGACCAGCTTGCCGAAGCGGTACAGCATATTGAGGGCCAGTATGTTGAAGTCGAGGTGGAAACACCAGATGTTGCGGATGCAGAAGTCGAGCGCAAGACGCTCCCCGCTGACCCGGATGTAAAGAATTTCTCCTATGCCGTGGTGGACGGTGAGGTGTACTACCGAGAAAATTCGATTATGACGCAGGTGGAGTTGTCCGATAATGCCAAAGGCCGTGTAGCTGGTATGGTGGAGTTGCGGCAAATCGTCAACGAACTGATTGACCAGCAGTTGGACTTCCCGGACGAGGATATTAAGGCATCGCAAGCAAAATTGAACGCCGCCTACGATGCCTTTACCGCAAAATACGGGCTGATCAACGACAAGAAAAATGCCCGCCTGTTCGATGATGACAGTTCCTACTATCTGCTCTGCTCTTTGGAAAATCTCGATGAGAATAAACAGCTCAAAAGCAAGGCGGATATGTTCACCAAGCGAACGATTCGCCCGGAGCGCACCGTCACCAGCGTGGACACCCCCAGCGAAGCACTGGCAGTGTCCATTGGAGAACATGGCCGTGTTGATCTGCCCTATATGGCGGAACTTCTCGGCTCTCCCGGCGATTATGAGCGTATTACCACAGAGCTGCAAGGCGTGATTTTCAAAGACCCTTCTGCGGATGCAGATGAGCCGGAAGCGGGCTGGCAGACTGCGGACGAGTATCTTTCCGGCAATGTGCGGAATAAACTGCGCATGGCTCAGCTTGCCGCTGAAAGCCACCCGGAGTTCAAGATCAATGTGGAGGCTTTGACCAAAGCGCAGCCGAAGGACCTTGAAGCATCAGAAATCGACATCCGACTGGGTGCCACATGGCTGAATCCCGCCATTGTGCAGCAGTTTATGATGGAGATTTTTCAGCCGCCCTACCGCATCCGCTATAACAACCTGATCCAAGTCCGCTACTCTCCATTTACGTCCGAATGGCGCATCGGCAACAAATCTGCCGCCGGAATGTATGATATCATGTCCACCGAAACCTACGGCACCCACCGGGCCAACGCCTACAAAATTTTGGAGGACACCTTGAATTTGCGGGACTGCCGCATTTATGATACCATTGAGGAGGACGGTAAAGAGCGGCGTGTCCTGAACCAGAAGGAGACGATGCTTGCCCAGCAGAAGCAGCAGGCCATCAAGGATACCTTTGCAGGCTGGGTTTGGCAAGACCCGCAGCGGCGGAATCTGCTGGTGAAGCAGTATAACGAGTTGTTCAATAGTACCCGGCCCCGCGAGTATGACGGAAGCCATATCCATTTTGTCGGTATGAACCCGGAGATCAATCTGCAGGAACATCAGCGCAATGCAGTTGCTCATGTGCTTTATGGTGGGAACACCCTGCTCGCCCACGAGGTGGGTGCCGGCAAAAGTTTTGAGATGGCAGCTTCGGCAATGGAATCTAAGCGTTTGGGCCTGTGTCAGAAAAGCCTGTTCGTGGTACCCAACCATCTGACCGAGCAGTGGGCCAGCGAGTTCCTGCGGCTATACCCCAATGCAAAGCTGCTCGTTACCAGCAAGAAAGACTTTGAACCCGCCAATCGAAAGCGTTTTTGCGCCCGCATCGCAACCGGCGACTACGATGCCGTCATTATCGGCCACTCGCAGTTTGAGAAAATCCCTCTTTCTGCGGAACGGCAGGCACGGATCATCGAAGATCAGATCGAGGAAATCGAAAAAGCCATTGCAGAGGCCAAAGAACAGTCCGGTGAGCATTTTACCGTGAAACAGATGGAAAAGACACGGAAAACACTGGAGGTGAAACTGAAAAAGCTACAGTCCACCGACCGCAAGGATGATGTGGTCACATTTGAACAATTAGGCGTAGATAGGTTATTTGTGGACGAGAGCCAGAACTACAAGAACCTATATCTTTACACCAAGATGCGCAATGTTGCTGGCCTTTCTACCTCCGAAGCACAGAAGTCCAGCGATATGTTCGGCAAGTGTCGTTATCTGGATGAAGTGACTGGCGGGCGCGGCGTGATTTTCGCAACGGGAACGCCCATCAGCAACTCCATGACGGAAATGTACACACTGATGCGCTATTTGCAGTACAGCACTCTCCAGCAGAAACAACTGACCCACTTTGATGCATGGGCTTCTACGTTTGGCGAGACCACCACGGCCATTGAGCTTGCGCCGGAAGGAACCGGCTACCGTGCGCGCACACGTTTTGCCAAGTTCTTTAATCTGCCGGAGCTGATGAATATGTTCAAGGAGGCAGCGGACATCAAGACTTCCGACCAGTTGCATCTGCCTGTTCCGGAAGCCAAGTTTGAAACTGTCGTGGTCAAACCCTCGGAAATCCAGCAGGACATGGTGAAATCCCTGAGCGAACGTGCTGCTGAGGTGCATAGCGGTGCGGTTGACCCCTCGGTGGACAATATGCTGAAGATCACCTCGGACGGACGTAAAACCGGCCTTGACCAGCGGCTGATGAATCCGCTCACCCCGGATGACCCGGACAGCAAGCTGAATGCCTGCGTCGACAATGTTCTGCGTATCTGGAACGAAACCAAAGAGGATAATCTGACGCAGCTGATTTTCTGCGATATGTCCACGCCCAAGGGAGACGGCTCGTTCAATGTCTACGATGATATTCGCACAAAGCTGCTTGCCGCCGGGGTGCCGGAATCGGAGGTCGAGTTCATCCACAACGCTGATACTGAAGGTAAGAAAGCGGATTTGTTCTCCAAAGTCCGCAGCGGCAAGGTGCGTGTCCTGCTGGGCAGCACTGCAAAGATGGGCGCAGGCACCAATGTCCAGACCCTGCTGGTGGCCGTGCATCATCTGGATGTAGGCTGGCGACCGTCCGATATGACCCAACGCAACGGCCGAATCATCCGTCAGGGCAACAAAAACAAACAAGTTTACGTCTATAATTACGTCACGGAGGGGACATTCGACGCCTACCTCTGGCAAACGCTGGAAAACAAGCAGAAGTTTATTTCGCAGATCATGACGAGCAAATCTCCGATGCGCTCCTGTGATGATGTGGATGAGCAGGCTCTTTCGTATGCCGAGGTCAAGGCCCTATGCGCAGGCGACCCGCGCATCCGGGAAAAGATGGATCTGGATGTGCAGGTAGCAAAGCTCAAGGTGCTGCGCTCGGATTACCAGAACCAGAAATATCGTCTGGAAGATAAGCTGCTCAAGCATTACCCGGAGGAAATTCAGAAAGCGAAGAACCGTATTGCGGCTCTGAAAAACGATGCCCAAATCGCAGACGCACACCCGCAGGATAAGGAGAACTTCTGCGGCATGACGATCAAGGGCATGGTGTTCGATGAGAAAAAAGCCGCTGGTGAGCGGCTGATGCTCGCCTGCAAGGAGATGCCGAATGCGGATATGATGCTGCTGGGCACCTATCGCGGCTTTGAGCTGAATATTCGCTTTGACAGTTTCAAGAATGAGCATCAAATCGTTCTCCGCGGCGAGCTGAGTTATCCGGTACCGCTGGGCGATGACCCTCGCGGCAACATCGTCCGTCTGGACAATGCCATCGACAATTTCGCTGACCGTATTGCAGATGCCGAAAATGCTCTGCAAAACCTTGAACAGCAGAAGCAGGCCGCAGAGGTCGAAGTGGCAAAGCCGTTTGCGCAGGAGGAAGAACTGCAAACCAAATCTGCCCGCCTTGCAGAATTGGATGCGCTGTTGAACATGGAGCATCAGTCCAGCCGGACAGAACCCGAAGCGGAAGAAAAGCCGGATGCCCGCCCCTCTGTGCTGGCAGCTCTGGAAGAAAAGGCTGATAAAGTGGAGCCTGTCCGACCATTCAAATCTTACTTGGATAAGGATGGTGATGCCCGGTGACGGAGCACCGTGACCAGCAGATCCATTTTCGTGTCAGCAAAGTCGAACTGGAACGCATTCGTCAGAAGATGGAAAGTTGCGGTATTTTGAGCATTGGCTCTTATCTGCGAAAAATGGCTCTGGATGGTTACTGCCTGAATCTTGATTTACCACAGCTGCGTCGGATGGCGTACCTTCTTCAGAATTGCAGCAACAACCTGAATCAGGTGGCGAAACGGGCCAGTGAAAGCGGGCAGCTCTATGCCGCCGATTTAGAGGACTTGCGTAGTCGGTTGGATGAGCTGATAGCTATTGGCAAGCAACTTCTCGCCAAACTCACCGAACTCTAAAAAATTTCCCGCAGTAGGAGGCTGCGGGTTTACATAACGGTTGACACCCTTGCAAGGCAAGGGGCGATACCTTTATAATAGGGGCGAAAAAGAAAGGCTGGTGTTTGATATGAGGTTTTTATTCAAGATGATGCTTGCCCCGATCTCTCTGTTCGTGGCTTTTCTGGCTCTGATGGCAAAGTGGCTGCTTACTCTGTCCAGCTATGTTGTCGCGCCGTTGATGCTGTATATCTTTGGCTGCGGCATCTACACCGTCTACCGCCAGACTTGGGATCAATTTCTGATTCTGCTGGTTGCCGAATTTCTCTGCTTTGTCCTTTTTGTCGGCGCAACTGCAATAGTGGAGGGCGTTGAGAAATTCAGCGGTTGGCTCCGGGACCTGATTTGATTTTGAATCTTCTTGCCGCCTTCGGGCGGCTTTTTCATTTAGGAGGTGATCTGCTCTGGCTGCTACTCGTCTGATCGCACTGCATCAGCACAAAGGAAAATCTATTGCCGCCTGCCTGAAAGACCGCACCAACTATGCACAGAATCCTGACAAGACTGAAAAAGGCGAACTTGTCAGCAGCTATCAATGCAGCCCGCTTACTGTGGACGAGGAGTTCATGCTCACAAAAAAGCTGTACGAGCAGGCCACCGGGCGCAGCCAAAAAAGTAACATTATCGCCTATCAGATACGGCAATCTTTCCGACCTGGTGAAATTACGGCTGAAGAAGCAAACCGCATCGGTTATGAGTTGGCCTCCCGGTTTCTGAAAGGCAAACACGCTTTTATCGTTGCAACGCATACCGATCGGGAACACATTCACAATCACATTATCTATAACTCGACCACTCTGGACGGCACAAGAAAATTCCGGGATTTTTTCTTTTCCGGTCTGGCAGTGCAGCGGTTGAGCGACCTGATTTGTCTGGAGCATCAGCTGTCAGTCATTGAAAAGAAGCCTTACCGGGAACGGCAGAAGCGCATCACTTACCCACCAAAGGAAAGCAACCGCGACCGGCTGTGCAGTGTAATCGACGAGATTTTGCAGCAGAAGCCCACCGACTACGAAGATTTTCTGCAAAAGCTGGAACAGCAGGGCTATGAAATCAAACGCGGCAAATACACTTCCGTTAAAGGCGCACGGCAGAAACGCTTTATCCGGTTCAAGACACTGGGTGCCGGGTACAGCGAGGATGAAATCAAAGCAGTCATTGCTGGAAAAGCCGAACACCGCCCACATCAGAAGCAACCTCCCAAAGAGCAGCCGTTCCAGTTGCTGGTTGACATTCAAGCAAAACTTGCCGAGGGCAAAAGTGGCGGCTACGAACGCTGGGCGAAGAAGTACAACTTGAAAGAGATGTCCAAAACGCTGATTTTTTTGCAGGAGCAGAAAATCGGCAGTGCGGATGACCTGAAAGAGCGTGCTGATACTGCACTTTCTCGCTATCACGAACTGGGCGATTCTATCAAGGCCGCAGAGCAACGTATGACCGAGATTGCAGTCCTCCGTGCGCACATCGTCAACTACGCCAAGACCCGACCAGTGTACGATGCCTACCGCAAATCCGGGTATAGTTCCAAATTTCTGGAAGCACACCGGGAGGAAATCACGCTGCACCGAGCCGCCAAAGCCGCTTTTGATGAAACAAGATTGAAAAAGCTACCGAAGGTAAAAGAACTGAATGCAGAGTATTCTGCGTTGCTCACCAAGAAAAAAGCACTCTACCCGGAGTACCGAAAGACACGGGATGAGATGCAGGAAATCGTAAAAGCACAGAAGAACGTGGAACTGTTCTTTGCGGAGGAAAAGGACTCCAAGCAAGTCGAGCAGATCCGATAAAACAGTCCCTGAGAACTTTGCCGCTTATCCGGCAGGGTTCTCAGGGTCTTTTTTGCTTATTGCTCAGTCTGTACTTGGAACGGCTTTTCCGGCAGTTTCAATTTGTTTGGCAACCATATTTTCCAATTCCCCCGTAATCGTTGCACAATTTGCAACACGATAATTCCAGAAGTAAGAAACGCCTTCACACTCCTCAACGGACAAATCGCTGTTGACCAAAAGCAGTCGGTCGGAGGTTACTTTCAGCTTTTCGCACAGAGCAGCATATTTTCCATAATCAATGCTTCGGCTGGACGATTTGGCTTCCACCCAGAAGAATTTTCCGTTGATGGAAAACGCAACATCCAGTTCATGCGTGCTCCCTGCGGATGCCGCTTCTGAAAGAATCACATTGGAGCAAAGCGAAACTTCTGCGCCCTGCTCCTCCTGATAGCGATTCAAAATCTGCTGAACCTGATGCTCCACAAAAAGTTCCAGCCACTTCCCGCTCAGGAAATGCCGGACAGTCTCATTTTGCGCAAGCTCATAGACGATATTCTGCGGATAGATCACAATGGATGCAAAAAGTCCCATTTTATCCCACGTCTGAGCGATTTCCGAAAGTGTGGCAAACGAATTCTTGGAAGTACCCTTTGGGATACGAAACGAAAAAGAGCCGTCACTCTGCATATGTGTCCGAATAAACTGCAAGAAATCCACCACTACCGGGTCGCAAAGAGCTTCGCCTGTTTTCCATGCCATCCGCTGAACGGCAATCGGCGGAAGTTTTTTCGGTACGACCTGCTGAACGATTCTATACCCACAGCGTTCCAGATGCTCCAATGCGGTCAAAGGCTTCGGAGGGATTTTTTCTTTAACTTCGGACTTTTCTGCACCGGATGTATTCTCAGTCAGATAGTTAAACTTCCATCCGTATTCCCAAGCAGGCGAACGGGTCAACACACCAACTGCATGAAATCCGCTGTCCGGTTCCTCCATCGGAAATGTGATTTTGTTCTTTTGGATATTGATTTGGAGCGTTTTATTTTTCAGCGCTATCTGATAAGCGTCAAGAAGGAATTCCTTCCCCTTATATGTCAGCTCACTGGAACTATTTGCAGAAAGGCCAGCATTTTTTGCCAAAGAGAGAAGCAGACAGGTCGCTTTGGGCAGCTTAAGGATATGCTCCATCTGCGCAGTGTCCGGAATCACTTCCGCATTTGCGTTATCGGGCTGCGGCAATTCGTCTGCCGGAGTCTCCTTTGCTGGTGCAGAAACTTCGGGTGTCATTTTTGAAGCAGCCTCAGATTTTCCAGACTTGGGCAAAGGTTTCGGCTCCGTATAGACCTCAGCAATAAATAATTCATAGGAATCGATGCACGAAAGTTTTCCTGCCGCTGCAAGTCCCACATAAATCGCAGCCGCCCGTGAGGAATCGCCATAATACTTTTTAGAATCCGCTGCGGCAGCAATATCAGAAAAAGCATTATATCTGCTCAGCGGCTCCGCCTTTTCCGGGAACTGCTTCAACGCACGGCAGTAGAGCCACTCAAAGAACGAATCCATGTACGGCTCTGTCGGATACTCGTTTCCTTCCAGAGAGTAACGTAGCAGCTCTCCACTGGTTCGCAGCCGAGTGTCCTTATGGACTTTGGGTGGCTCACAGGTCAGAAGGTCAGCGAATGGCCCACCATGTTCAAACACTTTGGTGGCTTCAAAAACCGTGCTGATGGGTACATCCTGCGCAACAGAATCCAGATGCAGCAAAAGCCGCAGAGAAGAAACAGCTTCACCCTCCGGCTGAACGGATGCAGAGCTGACTTCCAGAATCGAAACATCAGGGTCTGTTGTATGGACGGCATCATGGACGGCACGGATATTCTGCCGCTTGCTGC
>OMCC01001497.1_pt1 | contig 12123 bp, 9 predicted proteins | sample 1674161 | NCBI WGS metagenome assembly OMCC01 (sample SAMEA103958149, study PRJEB25191) | human gut metagenome | biome: human-associated habitat [ENVO:00009003]; feature: intestine environment [ENVO:2100002]; material: feces | place: Germany | collected 2013/2015 | reverse complement strand
TAGAAAAAATTAAAGTATAATGGTCTCATAAATACATTTAAAAGTTACCGTTCATCTCACACAATAAGTCAGACCATTCTTTCAGCCTTGTTCCCATTGCAATAGATATAGGAATACACCAGAAGAAAACTATTATAACCAATCCAGGTCAGCTGGGGATCAAAGGTACTGTGTACTGCAAATAAAACAAATACCAGAAGAAAATAAGTATCTTTTCTGATAGCAATAAAGATTCCCATAAGAATCAATCCTGCTAAAATCAATGCAAGGATTATTGGTCCAAAGTTCAGGAGACTCTGCATATAGGAAGAATCTACATAATTATATGCTATCCCTTCTCCCGGTTCTCCACCTACCCATTGGATCCTTTGCCCAAAAAGTTTAATGCCAAAGTTTACATATCCGCTTTTTCCTAAAGCTATTCTTCCACTTAATAATCCATTTAATTTTTTCATCCATTGTACGGATTCAGCATACTTAACTGAAATGCTTATAATACCGGAAGATAAAATCGGCACGATCACTACTGCGATCACTGAATATATCCTTTTATAAATTCTTAAATATGGAATATATTTTAAAACAATTACTCCAATAATTGCCAGTATTCCCAGAATAAATGAGTTTTTAGTATCAGTTTTAATAAAGAAATATAAGCTTCCTGCCAGCATTGCAGCTAATTCAATCCATGTGATCCTATTCTTTCTCCAATATACCCACATAAGGATCATATAAAAGAATAAATTGCTTCCTTCTGTTGTATACTGAAATCCTAAGCTGTCCCGGATTCGTTTGCCGCCTTCTTGTACATAGATCCTGTTCTCCAGTATCCCCCCATAGCAGCTCCCAATTACAAATAGCACTGCCCCAATATGCACCCAAAGTGACCATTTTATGATATCCTGAAAATCCACATCATGAGCTGCGACTATAAATACCCAGTAGATCAGCAGATTTTTATCTTTTGTTACATAGGCACTGATCAAGAATAATGTTCCCACTATAACGATCAACGCCAGTTCTTTTTTAGAATATCCCTTCTCCAGAAAATCCAGTATGATCTTTGCACATATCAGTCCATAGGCAATAAACCGTACTACAGGAAAAAATAGCCGCATATAATCCATTTCCGCATATACAGATGCAAAAAGGATAACCGATACCAGATAAATCCCATATGCAAAAAGGAACATCCATTTTTTCTTTTCTTTATCTATACGTATTCCAGTCATGATCATTCTCTGCTCCTTATTTCCATTTTGCTTTCCATTCTTCTTTCTGTTTTGATTTCCGTTCTGTTTTCGGTTCTTCCTTCTCTCTCACATTCTCATCCAATCCCAGATACTTCTCCCATGCTTCTTTGGTAGTATACTTCCCTATATCTCTCCTGTATTCTTTTGCTGCTTTTCTATACTTAAACAGCAGGCAGCACAGCGCTTCCAGAATGTATCCCATACAGATGATGGTTTGGATCAGGTCTTTTTTTACCAGGATGGCTCTTTCTGATTGTTTATCCCAGATGACTACCTCATCGTGTTTTTGATAATCTTTAATGGGATCACCTGCTTTAACAAGTGGTACCGGGCCTTCACGGAACTCATCTATATAGCTCAGTTTATCCGCCAGTTTAGCTAACTCTGTGTTCATTTCTTCCGGGTTCAGCTCCCAGATCCATTTAGGGCCTTTTAAGAAATCCAGGACACCTTCACAGGTAAGCTTCGTGTCTTTATACCGGTATCTGAGAAGCATTCCGGCCATCTTACGGATGGTATGTTTCATTATCAGGAACAGTGAATTTTTCTGTAATACCATTTCTATCAGAAAGTTTCTCATGTCATAGTAAGACATGATGCCGGGCATGGCACCACGCACATCCCGGTGCCAGACACAGATGCCGTTTAAAAATGTGATACCCACATCCCGGTTTCGTATTCCATATTCAATATCATCGTGGTGTACGAAGAACTGGAATGGAAGATTGTCTTCTCTTACTACGTTCAGGGAATAGCAGCAGCACCACCAGCCGGAATACAGCTTATGCTCATTGGCTGCTTCAAGGACGAAATGATCAACTCCACTTTCATAATAAGTCAGATCAAAGTTGTAGTACTGGTTTGGAGTGGTTTTTCCCTTTTCCCACCACTCACCTGCGCTGAAGCTGTACCTCTGGTTTTCCTGGCGCAGAAGTGTTCCGCCTACAGTCATGTCCTTCCACTCTTCTTTTAAAACAGTTAAAAAGCCGTAAAGCCGCACCAGAAGGTCCGGCTGTATGATCGCATCATCATCCATAAGGAGAACATGGCTGTATCCCTCTTTTTCTTTGCGGTTCATGACCTCTATCATCCCTCTGGTAAATCCCCCGGCGCCTCCGGCGTTCATATTTTGGATGATATCTATCTTATCCTTCATCTTTGCTGCCAGTTCGTTGACTCTCCTGCCATTGCACAAGCTTCTTCCGTTATCGATCAGGAAGATATGGCTATGGTGTGATACCTCCAGCTCAGGCTGGGTAAAAATATTTTCGTAAAGTCTCCTGAGGTTCTGGAAAACATAGCCTTCTCTTTTGTAAGTACAGATATCAATTCCTATATTTACTTTCCGGAAGGATTTTTCATCGACCTCGCCCCAGTACATGCCTTCCAGCACCCATTTTAACCGGTCTTCCACGATCAGTGCAAAGGCAAATACTCCATCATTATATTTATCATATGGAAATGGAACCACGTATTCTTTTTCATTTTCTCCATCCAGTTCTATTTCCTGTATGTCGTCTTTATCATGCATCAGGATAAGCTTTTTGAAGCCTCTTAACCGGATCTTTAAAGTGATCCCTGTAAGATTCGTATATTTTTTCCGCTTTGCGATATAAATAAGATTAAAGTAACCATTAAATGTGAGTCTTCCAAAAGCATCATGATAATACATGTCCGTAATACCACATATGTTATCCTGCTGCAGTAATACACTTTGCAGTTGAACTTCCATTATTCCTCTCGCTCCTTTTGTTTCAATCGTTTTGCGGCTGTACGCAGCAGTTCCATCAGGATCCGTTCTTTCATTCCAAGAAGCAGGATCCCATAAATACCGAAGAATACACTAAAGCAGATCACCAGCACCGGAAATACCGGCATATTCAGCTTGTTTTTGATAAATACCATAGCTGCGCCGGACAGAGCCGCTGCCGGTAATATCTTCCACACTTCTACCTTCTTAATGATCTCCCATGCCATATTTTTAAGTGCTGCTGCCTGCACCACAAGGACTACTGCCTCTGCCACCAGCGTTCCAAATGCAGCTCCCGAAGCCCCATATCTGGGGATAAAAACAGCATTCAGGATAATATCAGCCACAGCTCCGGCACATTCCGAATACAGAACGATCGTTTCTTTTCCCAGTGGGACCAGCATCTGGACACCAAAAACATTACTGGCGCCTATAAGGATCAGCGTAGGCATAATGATGCACATGGGGATCACGGACGGAAGATACGCATTCCCTGATAAAAGAAGAATACACTGTTTTGCCATAATAGTAAAGCTGACAGTAAGAGGAATTGACAAAACTGCCACAAATTCCAGTGCTTTACCGGATACAGTGCAAAATTCCCGTTCCATTTTCATTTCCACATAATAGGAGGTTCGCGGAAGAAGGACTGCGCCTAGAGAAGTAACGATATTTACAAGAATGACCTTTATTTTGATCGCCACATCATAATATCCTACTTCTGTATTATCCCGCATAAATCCAAGCATGGTAATGTCCAGATTGGAATAAATGGTGATTGCCACAGACATGGCAAAGAAGATAAATACCGGCTTTAAATGGCGGCGGAAATGATAGTCCTTAAAACGTTTGAATATAATATGTTTCCGCAGGTTAAAAAGATTAAATACCCCGTATCCGGTATTGGCAAGAACTGTGATCCCGGCATATTTTATGTAATCTTCTTTTGTATGCACCATCAGAAACATGCAGATCACTGCAAGTACCTTAAACGCCAGTGACCGCAGGGTAATATACGTATAACATTCCAGAGCCTTGTAGACCCATTCCATGGCAATAAGATTTAAAAACAGTGACAAGCTGCATACTAACAGCAATATCCGCTCTGCCTTAAATCGCGGGACGCAGATAAGAGCCACTGCCAGTGCCGCATATGCAAGCAGCGTCATGATCCCATTGATCATCCAGATCTCCTGGGCTGTTTTTGACATCTGCTCTTTATCATCCCGCACCTGGGCACAGGCACGTATTCCATAAGTAGGTATTCCCAGCATGGCAAACATGGAAAAATAATTGATCACTGAGTTTGCAAAGGCGATCTTTCCGTTTCCTTCCGGCAGGAGAACACGGGTAATATAGGGAAATGTGATCAGCGGAAATACAAAGGCAGATGTGGTCAGAAGCATGTTCATGACCAGATTGAATTTTATGGATTTCTCTTTTTTCTCCATACTTTTCTTCCTTATTCTCCCGGTTTCCATCCTGGTCTGTATACAGGATGAAGGCCAAATTTCTGCTGTCTGGCATTCTTAAAGGCTTCTTCCAGAATGTTCAGTTCCAGCTTTTTGTGCCCTGTCATATGATTTAAGAAGATCTTTACCCGGATCTTCAGACAGAAATAGTCGTAGCAGACTCCGGAGAAATGTTTCCGGTAGGTATCGATCATATTCCGGTAGGAATAATACAGTTTCCAGTTAATGCCGCTTCCTTCTTCTCCTACATCATGATAGGCTACAATACCCGGCACTCCTATGATCTTTCCTGCTTTTCTCATGCGGATCCCATGCTCCAGATCATCCCAGTAAATGAAGTAGTCTTTATTAGGCAGCCCGGCTTCTAAAAGCTTTTTCTTATTCATAATGGTGCCTACATAAGTAAAGCTTCCCATTTCAAACTCTTTTTTCTCATACATTTCTGCAGGAATAGATGCTTCACAGATACGGATCCCTTTTTTGTAATAATATTTTCCGTGATTGATATCCATTTTCCCGTTTTTGATAACTTTTCCGCAGATTGCTGATATTTTATCCAGATCCGGCTGTTCTTCCAGGTAATCGGATGCCTGCTTTAATGCATCATCTTTTAAATAGGCATCGTCATCAGATACCCAGATCCAGTCAGCCTCCTGCTCCATAGCCCTTTTTATACCGGCATAGAAGCCGCCGCTTCCGCCCATATTGCTTTCCATGGTCAGAATGATCTTTTTAAAGCCTGCATCTTCCTTTTGCCACTGCCGCAGATACTGCGCAGTTCCATCTGTGCTGGCATTATCTGCCACGATCACATAAGCCGGGAGATACAGCTGTTTTTCAAAGCTTTCCAGAGCCTTTTTCAGCTTATCCAGACGATTATATGTAACAACCACTGCGCCTATCTTCATCTTCTTATTCTCCATTCCTATTTTTATGTCTATTTTTATTTTATGTCTATGTACTCCTAAACCCTTTCTTGTACATCCTTTCGTAAATAACTGTACTGATCGCCCAAGATGCGGATCTTAGTGTGCAGCCATTTTTTCTACTCCAGACCATGCTCCTTTAAATATGCGAAATACTTCTGGGGATCGATCACTTTTCCTCTTTTATTCTCAAGTCCGTCTTTTACAGCTTTGATGATCAGCTGGCTGCGGAGCCTGTGATAACCTTTTAATTTGCTCTTTACAATGATCGCCATCAGTCTCGCTGTCAGCAGGCCGAAGCTAAACCACCGCACCAGCTTATTTTCCTGAAATTCCCGGATCATAAAGTACTGGTTCCGGTTGCAGTAGTATTCTTTCCACCAGCCGGCCGGTGTCATATTGGCATCCAGTACCGGTGCATCCTGATGGTCGATCACAGCATCCCTGATCAGGTACAGTTTATGTTTTCCTGAAACACGCCTGGTGTATTCGGAATCATCTCCGTAAATGAAAAGACTGCCATCTGCTATTCCCAGTTCATCTACTATCTTTCCCGGAAATAACGGACCTACAAATGCATTTGCATCTTCTTCTGTCACTGCCTTTAGCTGATCTGCATCCCGCACCACCGGGCTGTTTTTCATCATGAACCTGGACAGTTTTTTATGATGGAACAGCTGATAATGCTTCAGGTCGATCCCGTAGATAAGGGGGCAAAGTCCCCCTGCATCAGGAAGTTCTTTTCCTGTATCCAATAAAGTTTCCAGGCAGTCTTTTCTTGGATAAGCATCATCATCCATCAGCCAGTACCAGTCAGGAGACAGCTTTTTCGCCTCTCTCATACCTGCCTCAAAGCCACCTGCCCCGCCTCTGTTCTCATCTAAAAAAAGCAGCTTTATCTTATGGCTTTTTGCTGCGATCTTCCTTATCTTTTCCTGTTCTTCTTCACAGCTGTGATTATCAGCAATGATAATATGATCTACCGGACGGGTCTGGTTTAAAAGGGCATCTATGCATTTTTCCAGTGTCCTGGTCCGGTTGTAAGTAACTGTTATGGCTGCAACTGTTTCCTGTCTGCTTTTATTGTTTTCCATCTCCATATACTTGTGCCAATATCCTTTCGCTGGTCTTCCAGCTGAAATATTCTTTGATATAGTTCCGGCTTTCCATAGCCCTGAGGCTCCGTTTTTCAGGATCATTTAGATATTCTACGATCTGTTTTTCGTATTCTTCATCTGTTTCTGCCGGAATGATCACCTGATAATCCTCATCAATGCCTTCAGCGCCCACGTTTCCTGTAATGACTGCTGTTCCCAGTGCAAGGCTCCTTAAAACCTTTAGTTTAATACCGGCACCCAGAGTCAGGGGAAATACTGCCAGTGCCGCTGTCTTTAAATATATATCCACATCTTCTACAAACCCTGTTACATGAATCCACTGGTTTTCTTTCTGCTTCAGCTTTTCCGGCGGCCTGTTTCCTACGATATATATCTGCAGCTGGGGGATCTGCTTCTTTACCCGTTCTGCAATGGTGATAAGACGCATTGCAGCCTGATAATTTTCATCTCTGCCCATTTGTCCCAGAAAACACAGGGTATATGGCTGTGTTCCTGTTTCCGGATCTGCGGCTTTTGTCACTTCATTCTCAGCCACATTATTCCCGATCACGTCGTCTTCGATCCCATAATAAGGATTCAGTACCTGGCAGTTTTGTACATGATACTTTTCTTCGATCAGCCGCTTATCCTTCTGGTTAAAAGTAAAAACCCGGTCTGCTTTTTTACAGTATTTTCCTTCTTTTTCCAACACCCGGCCTAACTGAAATCCCAGATACGCCTTTTTAAGCCCATGACTGTCTCCCACTTTCCGTTCATAGGACTGTGCCGTCATGTCATGCTCTGTTATATTAAACTTCAGATCCGGAAAAAGCCTGCGTATCCACAGATATTGTCCCATAGATGCATATTCTGCATGGATAGCATGAATCTTATATTTTTTCACCAGACAGATCAGTTTCCATGCGAACCTGAAAGAGCTTCTGGCTGCAAAGTAGTTTGGCATCCACGGTTCCAGGGCCACATGGACCATACGGGTAAATTTATTGATCTTTACGCTGTGATAATGGTCATCTTCTGCATATTCTTTTTTAAGGCCTGCATCAAATTCAGATGCCTCAAAGGTAAGCACATATACCTGATGCCATTTTTGTAATGTTTCTATCTCCTTTCCCATACACACACCGCCTGCGTGATTGGCTTTTGTGGACGGGAAATAGGGGGATATATGAAGGATATTCATTATTTCGGGCCTCCTTCTAACAATGGGAATACTCTCTCACGGATCACATTTTCTGCAGCTTCCTGTGTGAAAAGCTTCATATACAGGCTCTGCATCTTGTATTTTATCTCTTTGAGCCTGTCACTTTGAGCCAGTGCCAGCAGCTCCTGGGCACATTTTAAAGCTGCATCCGGCCGGTAATTGATCCCGATCTGCTCCTGCTTTACCAACTTCCATGTATCACCGGGGATATTATTTACCAGTGGGAGACCATAGCAGAAATAGTCAATGGATTTCATGGTCAGTCCTACACATACCCCCGGCTTCATCATATTGATCCCAAACATGCATCTGGAGAAGATCTCTGCTTTGACTGCTTCTTCATACACTGCACCGTAAAATTCTGCCTTAATGCCCTTGCTTTTTAACTTTTCCTCAAAAATCCCTCTGTTTTCCCCATCTCCAACTACATGTAAGAATACCGGTGTCATTTTTCCGGTTATTTCCAGGAAATTTACGATCCCGTCTATATCTATAATGTTATTAATAGAACCAAGATAGGCAAAATGGATTACTGCTGGGGATTCCGGTGCTTCGTTCTCCGGCGCTTCCATCTTCCAGCCTTCCGGCACTTCTTTTGGCCAGTAGACAACGGCTGTTTTCTCCTGTTTGGCATTTATAAACTTTTGAAAATAATGGCATTCTGTAATGACCAGATCTGCCGCTTTTAAATGATCATCCCGCAGCCGCCTCCAGCACTGGAAGGGCCACAGCTTCTGAAGCTTTTTTCCACCCAGGGATTCCGGCCACAGATCTAAAATATCAAACACAAGGACTGCCCTATTCATTTTCCTCTTTAATCTGTCCCCTGCAGCTGCCAGGGAATTTGCCGGAAGGATCATATAGACCATATCTGCCTGTTCTTTTTCCAGGATTTTTTCCGCTTTTCTGGCAAAATCATACTGGGAATACAGACGCCTTACAGAAAGATTCTTCCTGTAAGGCACCGTGTCAATGTACATATGGTCAGGTGCACTCCGCACCTTTTTTACTTTCTCTCTGTGGATAAAATCCGTTTCCACCCATAAAACCTGGGCGCCCTGTTGTTTAAACAGCTCTCCCACCCATTCTGCTCTTGGCTCATAGCTGGAAGAATTGGTAACAACTACTACTTTTTTACCTGCTCCATTCATCTTCTTCCTCTGCCTGGATCTGCTCTTTAATCCTGCGCTGCTCTTCCTCTGCTGTCTGCTGTTCCATTGCTGCAGATACCTCATCAGAAAATCCTTCTGTGCTTTCTTTCTCAAACAGGATCTTTATTGTCTTAAACAGGATCTCAATATCCAGTAATACAGAATAATTCTGGATATACATCAGATCCATTTTCAGTTTATCATAGGCTGTTGTATTATATTTTCCATACACCTGGGCATATCCCGTAAGACCACCCTTTACCTTCATACGGTAAGCAAACTCCGGGATACTCTCTGAATACAGGTGCACATGCTCCACCCGCTCCGGTCTCGGACCTACCAGGCTCATTTCCCCTTTCAGGATATTTAGCAGCTGGGGAAGCTCGTCAATACGCAGCTTGCGGATAATATTACCTACAGGTGTGATCCTTGGATCCCGCTCTGTAGCAGGTACGGAAGCACCGTTTTTTTCCGCATCTACGATCATGCTGCGGAATTTACAAATGGAAAATACCTTCCCATCCTTTGTACAGCGTTCCTGATAAAAAAATACAGGGCCGCCGTCATGCATTTTAATAGCTGCTGCCGTCACAAGAAAAACCGGGGACGTGATCACCAGCATAACAGCTGAAACAAAAATATCCATGGCGCGCTTGATAAATGCCTGCTCAATGGAAAGTCCGTCATTCCTGGATAATAGTAATGGCGTATCAAAATAATGCATACTCTCTGCACTTCTAATGATAATATCCGAGATCTTCGGCGTACTGTATACACGAAGAGACTTTCCGTAACAGAACTTCAGCAGCTCGTTTCTCATTTTAGAAGGGATATCGCAGATCACTACTCCCTCATACTGAAGCAGTTTTTCTTTTAATTCTTCTGTTACAGTCTGGATTTTTACCACTTCACCGATCTCAAAACAGTCTTCACGGCTGTTGAGCTTATTCATAAGAGCCGCCACCGGGCGTTCTCCATATATCATGATCACCTTTCTGGGCGGATACAGCTTCCTGTAGATCCCATTTGCCAGATATCCCCAGATACAGATGATCACAAACTGCCCTGCTGTCATAAGGACCAACGGCATTACTGTTTTAAAATGCTTTACAAGGAGCACGATGGGAATATAGGAAACTGCATTGGCGCAGATGGTTGCCAGTGTGTGGGTATAGATCAGTTCCCCATTTCTGAAATATCCCAGGCGCAGGCTGCCATACATGGAGCTGGATACATACAGCATCACAGCATACACAGCTGCCAGAAAATAATGCCCCATCCTCTGATATGGCATTTCCATGTGCTCATTATAACAATGGATCCATACCTGCATAAAGATCCAGGACTGAATTCCGATCAGAAGCACACCTGCCAGAAACCGGATCAGGCGTTTATACTTTTCATAATTATTCACTTGAAACTATTACCTTTCTATCTGGTATTTAACCTTTGTACAGTATATCATTGAATCCCCCCAAACGCAAGAAAACCCTGTATTATCCAGTTGTCCGGATATGGACAAAATGGGATAATACAGAGCTTTCAAAATATTCTCTACGATTTTACTTTTCATCCCGGCAGGCTGCCAGTCCCATTGCCATCAATGTAAACAGGACCGGTGCTACAATAGGTACACTGATATTTACCAAAGCCTGGGCCCCATAGCAGATCACTGCCATGGCAATGGAAAGTACCACCGGATTTTCTTTACCTTTACGGATAAGACGGGCAAGTACAGTCACAAGCAGGCCGATGTATGCGATCATTCCCACAATACCGATCGTTACCAGATACTGAAGATATTCATTATGGACGCTGTCGAATTTTTCATTATAGCGTCCTACCATTTCATCAAAATATCCCTGAACTGTTATGATACCAAAGGTATCTGGCCCATATCCAAACAATTTGTGAAGGATGGGGAATTTCTGGTAAATGCGTATTGCCAGATGCCAGATATAGCCTCTGTGGGTTCCCCAGTCATCATTAAATAAAAGATATTTGCGAAGAGAACCATATTTTTCCACATTACCTGCAATATTCACATCATACAATACTTTTCCCAGTCCTGAAAATACGACGATCACCACAGCCAGCCAGATCCATCTTCCCAGATTGCTTTCTTTTGCATTTTTCAGCACATTACGCTCCGCAAAATACAATCCAATCCCAAGGATCCAGAGAACCACTGTGATCACCGGAAGCCCTTTAAAATCCGTAATAACATTAAACAATCCATTAATCGCTAATACGTGTTCCGGGAACTTATCCACAGTAAATCCAATTCCAATAAACTCTGTACACACAATTGCAAGGATAACCACATAGTTACGCACACCTCTTACACTGTTAAACAAAACAAACGGAAGAAGTCCTAATAATGCCAGAAGTGTCAGATATGCATTATCGCTGATACCTGTGATAAGGGCAAACAGTGAGATCACAACACATACTGTATACCAGACTTTTCTTTTTGCCTCTTTTTCTACGGTAAACAGAACCGTGCTGACACCTACTACCAATGCCAGATATGAAGTATACGTATTAATATTTCCAATGGTTGATGTAAAATCCACATAGTCCAGATAATTCAGATCATTCTTGAACCCAATGGGATCAAATTCAAAGTAATGGAGAATGCCGATGAGACACACGATCATTCCTGTTCCCAGAAAAACATCCAGATACCACTTTTTAAATTCCAGCTTCCTTGCTATGATAAAAAAGCTGATGGTATACAGAATGATCATGAACAGGCCTGCAAATCTCCCCTCATTGCCCCAGAAAGACTCATATACATATTCTGACTGCAAAGTAGAGATGGCTGAAGCCAGTAAAAATGCCAGCATAGCCCATTCTGCTGCTGTTAAAGATTTAAGAGATAAATTGCTTTTTAAGCCTTTCAGCAATGCTCCATCGCACCACTTTCTGTCCCTGTTCCAGAATATAACAGCCATGATCACATAAATAACTGCCGCTGCGATCACCACGCCGCAGTAATACCAGTATTTCACCTGAAGGATATTAAAATAATAATCCTGAAAAACAAGGGGCAGCCCCACCATGATCAATACTGCCAGCACCGCCGCCAGTCTGGAACTTGCCTTGTTCCAGGAAGCGCACACCTCTCCCTGCAATGTTTCCATCATTGTTTTCTGTTCTTTTGCCATATGTCCGATCTCTTTCTTTTATCTTTTATAGGTTTATTTGTTTCTGACTGCACTTATTACTGCAGCTGCTATTAGTCAGTAT
>OMCC01001496.1_pt1 | contig 12128 bp, 10 predicted proteins | sample 1674161 | NCBI WGS metagenome assembly OMCC01 (sample SAMEA103958149, study PRJEB25191) | human gut metagenome | biome: human-associated habitat [ENVO:00009003]; feature: intestine environment [ENVO:2100002]; material: feces | place: Germany | collected 2013/2015 | reverse complement strand
CTTCGTAGAGGGGAAAAAGGCAAACAACGTGCTGCTGTTCGGTGACAGCGGTACCGGCAAGTCAACCAGTATCAAAGCAATTGTCAATGAGTTTTACGATCAGGGACTGCGCATGATCGAGATTTACAAGCATCAGTTCAAAGATCTGTCTTCCGTGATCGCCCAGATCAAGAACCGCAACTACCGCTTTATCATTTATATGGATGATCTGTCCTTCGAGGAGTTTGAGATTGAGTACAAGTTTTTAAAGGCAGTCATTGAGGGAGGCGTGGAGACCAAGCCGGACAATATCCTGATCTACGCAACCTCCAACCGCAGACATCTGATCAAGGAGAACTGGAGTGACCGTGACGATGTGGAGAGCCAGAACGGCATGCACCGCTCTGATACTATGGAGGAGAAGCTGTCCCTGGTAAACCGTTTCGGCGTGACCATCAATTACTCCAAGCCATCTCAGAAGGAGTATTTCAATATCGTGGTAGAGCTGGCACACAGGGCAGGTCTTACCATGTCAGATGACGAACTCCGCGCGGAAGCCAACAAATGGGAGTTAAGCCATGGTGGAATTTCAGGACGTACTGCGCAGCAGTTTATCAATTATCTGCTGGGAACGGTATAAAAGCATGCTGGCATAAATGGAATGCATGGCCGAAGAATGGCTTAGTTAAGCCGTTTTTCGGCCTTCTGAAAAAAATGGAAAAATATTTAAAAAAAGTTTTTAAAAAGTGTTGACAAAACTGAAAAGCTGCGGTATCATATACATCGTTGCAGCGAACAAGAGCTCAACAAACTAAATAATATGTGTGCGTAGCTCAGCTGGATAGAGCACTTGGCTACGGACCAAGGTGTCGGGAGTTCGAATCTTCTCGCGCACGTATGAAAAGAGACATGATATTATCATGTCTCTTTTTTGTCATAGAAAATTGCATGTAATTTGTCGCATGAAATCTTTTGTTGCGAAATATACAAAAACAGTATAAAATATTTTTAAAAAGCATCGTATCGTAAAAGAACGAGAGCAGGAGGAAAATAAAATGCTTCAGGGAAAGACAGTACTTCTTGGTGTAACAGGAGGGATTGCAGCATACAAGATGCCGAATGTGGCGCGGATGCTAAAGAAAATGCATTGTAACGTACATGTTCTGATGACACAGAATGCAACAAACTTTATTACAGCAACAACATTTGAAACACTGACCGGCAATAAATGTCTGATTGATACATTTGACCGTAATTTTGAATTTTCGGTGGAACATGTTGCATTGGCAAAGCAGGCAGATCTTGTATTACTTGCACCGGCAACTGCAAATGTGATTGGTAAGATAGCAAACGGGATTGCGGATGATATGCTGACTACGACAGTGATGGCATGTACCTGTAAAGTACTGGTTGCACCGGCGATGAATCATAATATGTATCACAATTCGATCGTGCAGGAGAATCTGGAAAAACTGAAGCGGCATGGGTATGAGATGATAGATCCGGTATGCGGCATGCTTGCAAATGGTGATACCGGTGATGGAAAACTTCCGTCTGAAGAGACGCTGGTGGAGTATGTTTTAAGGGAACTGGCATTTGAGAAGGATATGCAGGGACTGAAAGTACTGGTAACAGCAGGACCGACACAGGAAGCAATCGACCCGGTACGTTTTATATCAAATCATTCTACCGGAAAGATGGGGTATGCCATAGCAAAGAACGCAATGTTAAGAGGAGCAGAAGTGACACTGGTTACAGGCAGGACGGCATTAGAACCGCCGATGTTTGTAAAAACGGTTCCCGTAACATCTGCAAAAGATATGTATCAGGCGGTCATGGAATGTGCAAAAGAACAGGACATTATCGTAAAGGCTGCGGCAGTGGCAGATTACACACCGGCGCATACCGCAGATGAGAAAATTAAAAAATCAGAAGGTGAGTTATCACTCGCACTGGAAAAAACGACGGATATTCTTGCAGAACTCGGAAAAAATAAAGGCAATACGGTCTTATGTGGATTTTCCATGGAAACAGAGCATATGTTGGAAAATTCCAGGGCAAAACGCAAAAAGAAAAATCTTGATATGATCGCTGCAAATAATTTAAAACAGCAGGGAGCCGGATTTGCTGGTGATACCAATGTGCTGACTCTGATTACAGAAGACTGGGAAAAAGAACTTGCACTTATGAGTAAGGACGAAGCAGCAAAATGTCTGCTAGATGAATTGTTAAAAATTAAGAAAAACAAAAAATAATGGCGGTGTAAAACAAAAAGTGTTGCAGCGTGAAAAGCTGACAGGAGACAGGATATATGGAAACGATTAAAGTACAGAAAAATCAGATCATTGCAAAACAAAAAGAAAAAGTAAAAGCATGGTATTTAATTTTAGAAGGTTCGGTCGTACAGAGAAATTCCTATGCGAGGATTGTTCTGAACAAAGAAAGTGTGATCGGTGTCTCGGAAAAAGACCGGTTTTTGTGCGATTATATTGCGAGAGAAGATTCTGTGCTTGCAGTTTTTCCATACAATACAGCAGATGATCTGATCAATGCATTAAATGGGCAGGAGAGTATGAGAGGCACGCTTCTTCGTGCTGCATTAAAGCAGCGGCAGATGCTGCTTGAGATGTATGCTGGATTTAAAAATCTGGTAAGACAGTTCCATACGTTTGTGGAAACGGAATATAACGACTATACCATGCTCTGCAGTCAGATGCGTATCGATGGACAGGGGTTTACGAGGATGGACAACTTTAAACCGCTTGATATGGTACATATGGCAGAAAACTGGGAGGTTAATAACAGTACAAGCCTTACAAAAAAAGGATATCTTGATGAATACATAAAACTCATGCAAAAAGACGACAGTCTCTGTATCGGGGCTATTATGGAGGCTTCCTATCAGACAAGGCGAGTGATGCAGGGAATTATCGAGATGGTTGATTATTTAAAATATAATCAGGATATCCTGTTATCAGAATCTGAAAACGATTTATTCCATCTTTATTTTGAACTTGTAATACAGGCAGAAATGAATCATTATGATGTGACGCCGTTAAAAGAACGTATGGATAAAATTGCGGAAGTGATCCGCAAATTAAATATCTATGATGACAAACTGGTATCCTATCGTCTGAATGAATACAAAAATCACGACTTTACCCAGTATGCGATGGATGAGTTTGCGACGCCGGGGGAAGATGATAATGTTTCGGATGATGAGTGGGATGAAGAGGAAGAAGAGTCAGAAGACTGCTTAGAACATATCCTGACCTATGCCGGATATACACCGGAACGGATCGAAGATATGCGTAATCTGATCCGGAAATACAGGGAGCTTCCGGATATGCTTTCCACGGATGCGGAAGTGTTCCAGCTTAGAAAACAGCTTTCACAGGTCTTTTATGATGCATATTATAAAGTATTTATGAATGTGATGAAAGATGATGATGAACCGACACCGATCATAGAGATGTTTTTGAATTTCGGATTTATGGATGTACAGATGGTAGGTGAGGATAATGCCAATATCCTTTACGATCTGACAGAACATTTAGAACTTTGCAATTCAGAGCATATTTTTACTATTTTTGAATGGTTAAAAACGATTTATAACGGTCAGAATGAACCGTCAAAAAACGAATTTGACTTAGATTATGCGGGCTATCTGGCAGAACTGAAAAAGACCGGAAAAGTAAATGAAAAACAGATGCGCGATTATGCGAATAACCGTGAGATGAAGGTAAAATTTGAGATACAGAATATGTTTACTTCCGGAAACCGTGTTACATACGGCAGAGTTTCAACATTCTGTCCGATCCTTGGCGAAAATGATCTGATCAATTCCGTTGATAAGATGCTCGTTACGGCACAGAAAATCGAAGATGCCATGAATAAAGTGCGGAAAGTTGATTTTTCCGTATTTTACAGAGGCGTTGTATTTTCTGATCCGGACAAGGGAATCAATCGCGAGGAGATCATGAAAGAGGTACTTCCGAATATTATTCTGATGCCGAACGCTGGAACAAGAGCTATGATGTGGCAGGAAACAGCGGGGGTCAGACGTGATACACCGGCAAGATATATGTTCCCTATTTTTACGGCAGTTGATCTCGATGATATGATGGTTGAAACGACCGGCCGTTACCGTTGGGAGATCTGTCGTAAAATTCAAGGGGTTCACTGGAATGATATCCGCGATAAATCCCTGACGGCAGAGTATTGTGATTATATTCAGTTTTATAAGAAGAATCATGATCTTTCGACTGAGGCAAAAGAGAAGATAAAAAGTGCATTGCTTCGTGGAAAAAATAATTACCGCGAGGTGTTTGTGAAAGATTATCAGAACTGGATCAAATATGAATCAAAGGGAAGCTTCCGTTTAAATAAGGTTTCAAGAGAGATCCTTGTGACATACTGTCCATTTTCCAAGGAGATCAGAGAAGAGTTAAAGTCCAATCCGATGTATCAGAATGCATGGCAGAAATATGATATTTTAATTACGAAAAAGATTCAGCGTATCAAGGGAGTCTATGATAAATATCAGAAGGCCGGTGGTAAGATCACGGATGAACTGAAGGATAATTTAGAATATTATATGATGTAATTGTATGTATAATTTATGATGTAACTGTATGTATAATTTAGAGAATTTCTTCCCATAATATTCTTGCAATAAAAGTTTCATGTAATTAAAGTTTCATGTACTCAAAATTGCGTGTAAGGAAGATTATGCGTAATCAGAATTGGGTGTAAGGAAAATTGCATGTAAACGAAATTGTAGTAAACAAGGTGCAGAACAGCACCGGAATGGAGAAAGAAATGGCAAAGAATGCAGACAATGCAAACAGTGGATCTAATTGCAGAAACAGTTACGAGGACAGCTATGAGAATAGTTATGAGCAGAACAGCTCAAAAAATAAGTCTTCCAACAAAGCAACAAACAGCAACGGACAGAATAAATCCGGACAGAACAGTACAGGTTCTAACGTATCAAAATAAGAACACGGGTACCGGAAACTGCATATAATGTAAGGAAAAAACATTATCAGAAGAACAGATTACAGGGCAGAGCTTTGTAATCTGTTTTTATTTCGGAGGGAGTATGGCTTTTTTTACGATCCATCCACGCGAGATGGAACAGATTATTTTAAATAAGCATGCCCTGGTTTTGGATGTAAGGGAACGGGAATCTTACCGGGAAGGGCATTTTAGGGGAGCATACTGTTGTCCATATGAGGAGATCGATGGGTGGATGCGGCATTTTAACAGAAATAGAACACTATTAGTTTACTGTGAATATGGCAGTACGAGTCTTTTAGCAGCAAGACAGCTTTCAAAATGTGGCTATGAGGTGTATACCGTTGTTGGAGGAATGCAGGCAATCAGACGCTATAATGGTTATGATTAACATTGACAGGGTATTTTAGAACGGATAATATAGTACTAAGGTAAAAGAAACAGTTAAGGAGAATTCATGAAAACATATGAGCTTGTGGTACCGTGCCATTTTGGGTTAGAGGCGGTATTGAAAAGAGAGATTTATAATCTTGGCTATGAGATAGGCAGAGTAGAAGACGGAAGGATCACATTTACCGGAGATGAGGAAGCAATCTGCCGGGCGAATATTTTCCTGCGCACGGCAGAACGTGTCCTGATCCAGGTGGGACGTTTTCATGCAGAAACGTTTGAGGAATTATTTCAGGGAATCAAAGCGCTTCCATGGGAAAATTATATCCCGGAAAACGGTAAGTTCTGGGTTAAAAAAGCATCCTCCATCAAGAGTAAACTGTTCAGTCCGTCCGATATTCAGTCGATCGCGAAAAAAGCGATGGTGGAGCGGTTAAAGCAGCAGTATCATAAGGAGTGGTTCCCGGAGGATGGGGCGCCGTACCCGGTGCGTATTTTCCTGCTAAAGGATGAAGTGATGGTGACACTTGATACATCAGGGGATTCTCTGCACAAAAGAGGATACCGTACTTTAACGAGCAAGGCTCCGCTGACGGAGACACTTGCGGCATCCCTGCTTATGCTGACACCGTGGAGACCGGACCGTATTCTCGTGGATCCGTTTTGTGGAAGTGGTACATTTCCGATTGAGGCGGCAATGATCGCTGCTAATATTGCACCGGGAATGAACCGTGAATTTACGGCAGAGCAGTGGACAAACATCATTGACCGTAAGATGTGGTATGAATGCGTAAAAGAGGCACAGGACATGGTAAATGATGACATTACCGTAGATATCCAGGGATATGACATTGACGGTGATGTGGTTAAGGCGGCGCGGGAGAATGCAAAACGTGCAGGAGTTGACCACCTGATCCATTTCCAGCAGAGACCAGTGGCAGAACTGCACCATCCAAAGAAATACGGTTTTATCGTGACAAACCCGCCATACGGAGAGCGTTTAGAGGATAAGGCGGATCTGCCGGAATTATACAGTCAGATCGGGGAGGCTTACCGCAGACTGGATGCATGGTCTATGTATCTGATCACCAGTTATGAGGACACCGAGCGTTACATAGGACGGAAGGCAGATAAAAACCGCAAGATCTACAACGGAATGTTAAAGACGTATTTTTATCAGTTTATGGGACCGAAACCGCCAAAACGGGATAATTTTCATTAAGGAGATTCTGATTCATGCATTATTCGAAAAGATTTATTGCCTTTGGTGGAATTGTGGCGATTGCTTTTTTGATAAAATATAATATACCTGGTGCTGAGTATGAGCAGATCGGCAGTTTCCGCGGAGCGAGTTTAGAAGCAGAAACCTGGAATCCGCTGATTGCATCAAGTGTGAATGATAATCTGCTGTCTGTGATCATTGATAATAAACAGTATACCAATGAGAAATACAAATTTTATATGGATGACAATTTAGACATTATGATGCCGGTTTCCATTTTGCGGGATGCCTTAAACTGCAGCGCACATATTTATGACGGGGACAGGCTTGTGGTGGAAAAACATTCCAGCAACATATCATTTTCCCTGGATCAGGAGACTGCGACCGTGAATGGGGACATTGAAAAGATCACTTCTCCGTTTACCATGATAGATAATGAGTATTATGTCAGTCTCAATGATCTCTCACAATATATGGATTATACATATAGCTGGAACATGCAGGAAAATGAGGCACAGGCTGCGGATAATTCAGATGCGTCGATCGTGCCGACCAGTTATGATCTGCGGACGAAAAACCGGACATCAGAAGTGCGTAATCAGGGAAGTTATGGAACCTGCTGGTCATTTGCGGCGTTAGGGGCGCTGGAATCATCGCTTCTGCCGGAGGAGAGTGAGCAGTATTCTGTGGATCATATGACACTCTGTAACGGATTTAATATGACGCAGAATGACGGTGGGGAATATACCATGGGAATGGCATATCTTGCAGCATGGAAGGGACCTGTCTATGAAAAAGATGATCCTTATGGAGATAATCAGACAAATGAGGATCTTACCGCGGTAAAACATGTGCAGGAAATGCAGATCATTGAAAGCAAAGATTATGAAAAGATCAAGGAAGCTGTATTCAAATACGGCGGAGTACAGACATCCATTTACAATGCACTGCGCAGTTCACAGTCTTCCTCCCCATATTATAACAAAAGCACAGATGCATACTGCTATATTGGTACAGAGAAACCAAACCATGATGTGGTGATCGTCGGATGGGATGATTCTTATTCTAAGGATAATTTTAACACTGATCTCGAGGGTGATGGAGCATTTATCTGTCAGAACAGCTGGGGAGATAATTTTGGGGAAAACGGCTTCTTTTATATTTCCTATTATGATACAAACATTGGAACACATAATGTTGTTTATACGGATATAGAAAACACGGATAATTATGATCACATTTATCAGAGTGATCTGTGCGGATGGGTTGGACAGCTTGGTTATAATAAAGACAGCATCTACGGTGCCAATGTATTTACCGCAGAGGGGAATGAAACCTTAAAGGCGGCATCTTTTTATGCGACTGGAAAAGACTCCCAGTATGAATTATATGTGGTGCGTCAGTTTGAGGATGAGACATCGTTGGAGAAGATGATTCCGGTTGCGTCCGGCAAGCTTGGGAATGCCGGTTATTATACCGTTGACTTTAACCAGGGAATTGAAGTGGATGCGGGGGAGCGTTATGCGGTTGTTCTGTATATAATTACACCCGGATCCGTACATCCGATGGCAATCGAGTATGCTGCGGATGAAGCGACTGAAAATGTAGACTTAGATGATGGAGAGAGCTATATCAGTGCAAATGGCTCGAAATGGGTGAGTGTTGATACCGTAGAGAAATCCAATCTCTGTATCAAGGCATTCAGTGATAATCGATAGAAAGCAGTTATTACATGGAAGATAAAATATTAAAATTTGCGACAGCAGTTGTTGTGGTGCTTACTGTGGCAGTCTGCATTGGACTTCCGTTTTTTCCACAGATCCATACCTGGGCAGTGGAATCGCGGGAAGAGCGTTTAGCAGAGCAGGAATATGCGGAAAACCAGACAGAGATGAAAGATCTTGAAATTGTTGCTGCAGATACATCAGAACAGGTTCATGGCGGACAGCTGCAGTTGAAACTGCCGGAGGGCATAAATGGATCTGATATTCAATTTACAAATGATTATGTGACACAGACGATAAAAATCAGCATTCCGGGAACAGACCGCTCTTATTTTGAAAACGGACCGATTACGGGAAGCAGTAATCACATTGCGACACTTTCTTATTCCAGCAAGGGAGAAGATGGTGTGATAGAGATCGTAATGGATCATGTTTATGAATTAAAAACGGAATATGACAGTGCATATTATTATTTTGATTTTTTGACACCGCAGGAAGTGTATGATAAAGTAGTCGTAATCGATGCGGGGCATGGAGGCCGTGCGCCGGGAGCGAACAAACAGGGGGTCAATGAAAAAGAAATTGATCTTGATATTGTGCTTCAGTTAAAAAAGATACTTGATGAGGATGATCACAATATCGGTGTTTATTATACCAGAACCGACGACAGCAACCCTACTTTTGATCAGAGGGTACAGCTTGCAAATAAGTCGGATGCCGATCTTTTTATCAGCGTACATAACAATTCCACAAACAGTGGAAGAATGTCCTCGGCAAATGGTACAGCAGTCATGTATAACGAGTCGGATGAGAGCGAACTTGGAAGTAAGCGGCTGGCACAGATCTGTTTAGAGGAAGTAACGGGACAGTTACAGAGCAGAAACCGTGGTCTGGTTGAGGGAGACAGTATCTATATTATAAGGACAAGCAAGGTTCCGGTTGCGCTGATCGAGGTTGGATTTATGACCAATCAGCAGGAGCTTGATCTGCTGCGGTCGGAGGATTATCAGAAAGAAGCAGCACTTGGTATCTATCATGCGATATTGCGTGCATTTGAAGAAGGATATTAGTGTGAAAACCAATGGCATACAGGGAAATGGAGAAGCGGAATGAACAGAATTATTTTTGCGACCGGAAATGCCGGTAAAATGAAAGAAATCAGAGAAATTTTAGGGGATATGGATGCAGAAATCCTGTCTATGAAAGAAGCAGGGATCCAGACGGATATCGTGGAAAACGGGACGACATTTGAGAAAAATGCCAGAATAAAAGCAAAGGCAGTGGCACAATTTACAAAAGATATTGTCCTTGCAGATGATTCCGGACTTGAGGTGGATTATCTGAATAAGGAACCAGGCGTATATTCTGCCCGCTATATGGGGGAAGATACCTCTTATACGATCAAAAATCAGGCAATTTTAGACCGGTTAAAAGGTGTGCCGAAGGAAAAGCGTACGGCTCGTTTTGTCTGTGCGATCGCTGCTGCAATGCCAAATGGAGATGTGCTGGTTACAAGAGAAACGATAGAAGGTTATATCGGAGAAAAACCTGCAGGAAGTAACGGGTTTGGATATGACCCGATTTTTTATGTGGATGAGTTTGGATGTTCCACTGCAGAGCTTACGGAGAAACAGAAAAATCAGATCAGCCACAGGGGAAAGGCGCTGCGCGCCATGAAGGAAAAATTGAATCAGTATGGAATCTGATGTATAAAAACGGGGATTGGAAATACATAGGATGGGGCAGGTAGCCTTATGAGAGTACTGGTTATTAGTGATACGCATAAAAAACATGAAAATTTAAAAGTTGTTTTAGAGAGAGTTTCGCCGGTGGATCTTGTGATCCATCTCGGGGATGCGGAAGGGTATGAAGACTATATTGGGGAGCTTTGTGGCTGTCCATTAGAAATTGTGGCTGGAAATAATGATTTTTTCTCTTCTCTGCCACGTGAAAAGGAGATCATGGCAGGAAATTACCGTGTGTTTATGACACACGGACATTATTACTATGTCGGATCAGGGATAGAGGATTTAAAGCGTGAGGCTTTAGCGCGGGGCGCGGATGTCGCAATGTTCGGGCATACACATATTCCGCTGATCGAATACGGGGACGGAATCGTTGTCATGAATCCTGGAAGTATTTCCTATCCGCGACAGGAGGGAAAACGCCCTTCGTATATCCTGATGGACATTGATAAAAAGGGTATGGCGCATTATGAAATCGAGTATTTATAGAAAAAATTAAAAAAATTGAAAAAATATAAAAAAAAGTGTTGACATTTATGTTTGCGTCCTATATAATAACTCTTGCGTCACGGATGAGACGGAAAAGACAAGCACTTGAATGACTTGCTTTTCAGGATAAAAATTCATATCGGGGTGTGGCTCAGCTTGGCTAGAGCGCCTGGTTTGGGACCAGGAGGTCGCAGGTTCGAATCCTGTCACCCCGATTCAACTGAATAATTTCAGTATATTAATTATGCGCGAGTGGCTCAGGGGTGGAGCACCACCTTGCCAAGGTGGGGGCCGCGGGTTCGAATCCCGTCTCGCGCTCTTATTTTTTATCCCGGTTATGCCGGGATTTTTTTGTGTGTTGATTGATTTTCAATATAATTGCAGCATAATGGTATTATAACATTTTAAGCCAGAGGGAGGAATAATACTATGAAAAAGCAGCCCTTATCGCCCTTGCAGCATCTATGACTATGGGAGCCGGATTTACATCATTGGCAGCTGGCTGGCAAAGTTATGCAAACGGCTGGTGGTGGCAGGATGATTTCGGCGGATATTATGCCGATGGATGCTTCAAAGAGCAACCAGAATGATGATTACAGCGGAACTTATGTAACTTCCTACGCAACCTATGTGCTCACATATAACAAGAGCACAAATTCTATTCATGAAAAGGCTATATATAGCGATGGCGAAGTCTTTGAGCATGATTATATATACAGCGACAGCTATAATGGAATCACATATTTTGATCTTGATTCTGACGAAGACAAAGACAGCATCATGTTTGCAGGTCCCGGACTTATGTATACATATGATGGTTCAGTCATCAGCAGACAATAATCTATATATGTAAAAGGGCCGGTGTCTGCCACATTTAGTTAGCGGACACCGGCTCTTTTTCAGGCTTTATATAGTCAGATCAGGCCAGAACCTTTCCTTCCGGGAACAGGCTTCTGAATACAGTTCTTACTAACGGACCTGCAACGATCAGCTGGAATGGGAGTGCCATGATAAAGTTTTTAGGGATATTAGTAAACCAGATGATAAGCAGCAAGCCCCACTGTCCGGAACGGACACAGGCTTCCATTGCACCATAGAAGGACATGATAATGACCATAGGAACTACCATGCAGGTAGAAATAACGATCACCTTCTTTAAAACGCTGCTGTCTCTGTTTACAAAGAAGCGAAAAGCAATTCCCTTTGCAAGACCAGATACTACAAACCAATCCATGCAGAAGGCAAATACTACGGCGATGGGGAATCCCAGCCATCCTTCACGAAGCACCTCTGTGCTAAAGCCACCCATATGAAGGGTAACATTATACATGCTCATCCAGAGCACCATGGTAAAACACATCATTACACTGTAGATCAGACTTTCTCTTTTGTTCTGCGGCATTTTCATTTCTCCTTTTCACTTAATGTACTCCCGGAATCTTTTTGTACTTGATTTTACGAGAAGATTTTTTGTCAGTTGTTCCCAAATTTCTGAGGCGTACGCGGTGCGTACGTTGATGAAATTCGGGTGCAACTGGCGGAAAATCGGCCGCAAAGGCA
>OMCC01001491.1_pt1 | contig 12161 bp, 9 predicted proteins | sample 1674161 | NCBI WGS metagenome assembly OMCC01 (sample SAMEA103958149, study PRJEB25191) | human gut metagenome | biome: human-associated habitat [ENVO:00009003]; feature: intestine environment [ENVO:2100002]; material: feces | place: Germany | collected 2013/2015 | reverse complement strand
TTAATGGATGGAAACGGATGTTCTATCGGGACACACATTTTGTCCTATAAGCCTAGTCTGCCTTCAGGCACTCGGGCAAGACGTTTGCAACTGCATTCATCGCCTGCGGCCTCAGGTACTGCTCATTGAGCTTTGCCTTTCTGTAGGCGTAGCGAGTGTCTGCCGAGTATTTGATCAATACGTCGGTGAAGAATCGCTCCCAGCTTAGGTAGTCTCGGCTTTCGATATAGCTCGAAGGATCCTTGAGGATTTTTGGAATGTCGTTGTTGGGGATGAGGCCAGATTGCAGAAGTGACCACTCAAATGATTCCGGGAGGAACAAGCGAACGTTCTTGTAAACGCGCTGTCCGAGCACCTTTTCGATGTAGGGACCAAACGCTGCGCCGTCTCCAATGGCAAGAACGTTTTGCTCGGGGCATTCGTGAATTGTCCGCTTTAGATTTGCTACGCCGGTGGCGGTATAGCAGGGGATCCTGAGCCGGTTGCAAAGAGCGTCGTAGAATTGATAGCCAGATTTGCTATCCTCGACAACTACGGCGTCGGGTACCTCGAATCCAACATTTAGATCCTGATACAGCATACTTGCCGTGTGGTCATATAGCGGCTTGGTCACCGAGTAGAAGCGCCTGTCGCTCTTGCGGCCATTGATTGTTTTACTTGTCGTGTTGACTAGCTTCAGGATCTCATCAACGCTGTAGGGGAGCTCGTTGGCATCGCGACGAGATATCAGAACAAAATAGTTGGACGAGCCGTTGACGGCTTTGGCGAAGTCCTTTGAGTAGATAAACTCGTTACCCTCATCTAGAAAGACGATTGAATCTTCGATGATCGATAGCTCGCGCTCCCAGCGTCTGCCGGAAAGCGTTTCGCAAGGCACGTCGCAACTGAGTGCAACGCCGCTTTCCGGTCCTCGGTCGTTGTAGTCGCGAATCATCGAGATGAGCGTCGTTTTACCCGTGCCGCTGTTGCCGCGTATAAAGGAAATATTGCGCTTAAACGTGAGTGTGTATTTGACCTTTGCACGCTCTACGACAACGGTATGCGTTCCCTTCATTACTCATCAACATCCAAAAAGTCATTCGTGGCGCCGACAAACTCCTGCATGTTTCTGACGATGCGGCCATCGTTTTCAATGCGGATTTCAAAGCTCTTCCAGGGGAATTTCATGATGTGGTATAAGGTCACCAGCACATCCTGCTCTTTGCCGATCTTGAGTAGCCAGCGGGCACAGTTGTCTCCGCAGGTGGATGCGTTGAACACCATATTTGGGAGATTGCGCACCAGCAGCAGCGTCTTAACGCCGCCGGACAGTTCGAGTGGGGTGATCGAGCCCAGCTGTTTGCTTACGATGTTGTGGGGACCGATGAGCTCTGATCCGTCCACGCTTTTAATAATCTGTGCGGCCATAGGGTCTTCGAACCATGAGTCCAAGTATGAGTTCCTAAAATAGGTTTCGGTATCGTAGATGGAACCGGGGTAATCCCCCAGATGGATGCTTAACATGCGCGTCTCCAGACGTTGTGTGACTGCAATGATTATATGCCAGTAATAAAGTGCCGCCAGTAGCGAGGTTGCTGCTGGCGGCACTGGCATTACTGGCGTGCGAATCGGGGTTGATGGATTTGCGCGCGAGACTACTTTTCGAGTCGTTCCCTCAACAGCTCTAGCGCATGTGCGTAGCCCTGCAGGCCCTCACCGGTGATGGTGGCGAAGCAGGCCAGGCGGGCGTAGCTCACCTGGCGGAAGTCCTCGCGGGTCTCTACGGCGCTGATGTGCACCTCGACGGCAGGGATGGCAACGGCCTTGAGGGCGTCGAGGATCGCCACGCTCGTATGCGTGTAGGCAGCCGGGTTGATGACGATGCCGTCGACCTTGCCGTAGGCCTCCTGGATCTTGTCGACGATGCTGCCCTCGTGGTTGGACTGGAAGACCTCGACTTCTTCGAAGCCCTGTGCGGCGCCCGCTTCCTGACAGATCTGGACCAGGCGGTCGTAGTTGTCGCTGCCATAGATGCCCGGCTCGCGAATGCCGAGCATGTTGAGGTTGGGGCCGTTGATGACGAGTGCTTTCATGGTTGCTTCCTTTGCGGTTGGAAAGCCACCACAAAGGTGCCTGTCCCCTTTGTGGTGGCTTAGGTTAGAGAGCGGGTGGAAGGGTCTCGAGGAGGGCTTGGGCGGTGTTGGCGGCGCAGTCGCGTGAGTCGATGATGTAGTCGGCCCAGGCGCGGTAGCGCGGCATGCGCTGCTCGGCCAGCTTGTCGATACCGTCGCGGGCGGTGATGGGGCGTCCCTTGTGGGCTAGCTCGTCGAGCTTGCGGTTGAGCATCACGATTTGGCTGTTCTGGTGCAGCAGCGGATAGTTCTCGTCACGCGTGACCACGCCGCCGCCGGTGGAGAGCACCAGGCCGCTGCGCTTGGAGATGTCGGCCAGCGTAGCCGTCTCCTGTTCGCGGAAGGCCGCCTCGCCGCGCTCGACGATAAAGTCGGCACAGGGCATGCCCAGACGCTTCTCGAGGGCGCGGTCCAGATCGATGTGCTCGCGGCCCGTGAGCTGGGCGATCTGCTCACCCACGCGGGTCTTGCCCGAACCCGGCATGCCGATCAGCGCGATGTTTTGTTCGCGGCGGGACAGACACTCCGTTACGTCCAAGATACGCTTGCGCGGGGTGACCTGGCCGGTATAGCGCTCAACGGCCTGTGCCGCCTGTGCCACAAGCATGAGCAGACCACCGATGCAGGGGATTCCGCGACGCTCGGCCTCGAGCATCAGGCCCGTGCGGGCGGGGTTGTAGACAATGTCGATAACGCCTTCGAGCGCATCGAGCCCTTCGAGTGTGCAAGGCGCGTCGGGGCAGTGGGGGAACATGCCGGCAGGCGTGCAGTTGACGAGCAGGGCGGCGTCGGACTGCTGCGCGATATTGCCGTAGTTGACCTCGCTCGTGCGACCGACTGGTACGACGACGGCGCCCAGGTCGCCGAGCACCATGCTGGCCGTAGTGCCCGCGCCACCGGTGGCACCGAGCACGAGGACCTTCTTGCCGGCAACCTCTACGCCCAACTCCTCGACCAGGCACTGAAAGCCAAAGTAGTCGGTGTTGTCGCCGCGCAGACGTCCGTCGGCCAGGCGCGTGATGGTGTTGACGTTGCCCATGCGCTCGGCGAGCGGGCTCAGTTCGTCCAGATACTCCATGACGGTGCGTTTGTAGGGGATGGTCACGTTGGTGCCCTCCCACTCGTCGCCCGTCATAAAGGCGGCGAGGTCTTCGGGCTCGCGCTCAAATCGCACGTACTCGAGCCCTGCGAGCTCCTTGTAGATGGTCGGGGTGTAGCTGTGGCCCAGCACGCGGCCCAGTACGCCGTAGGGGCGGGTTGCGGCGGTATCGGTCATCTAGAGCACCTCCGTGTAGCTGCCAAAGTAGGTGAAGCTCTCGCACACGTCGTCGATGGAATCGAGCAGTTCGTCGAGGGCCTTGCTGCCAAAGGGGCAGTCCAGATCAAAGTAGAACATAAACTCAAAGTCGCGGCCGGGGATGGGGCGGCTCTCGAGCTTGATGAGGTTGATATTGAGCGCGTAGAAGCGCTCGAGTACGCGATAGAGCGCGCCTGGCTCGTTGGCCGTGGTAATCATGAGTGAGGTGCGGTTGGCGCCGGGGTAGACGCGCGGCTCGCGGCTGATGACGACAAAGCGCGTGTAGTTGTTGTCCGAGTCCTGAATGTTGGGCTCCAGCACCTCCAGGCCGTAGAGTGCCGCACAGCTGCGCGAGGCGATGGCGGCGACGTTGGTGCGCTCAGAGTTGGCGACCATCTCGGCCGACATGGCCGTGTTGGGGTACTTGGTAGCGTGCAGGCCGTGCGCCTCGATAAAGCTAGCGCACTGCGCGATGGCCTGACCGTGGCTGTAGACCTCGCGTATGTCCGCGAGCTTGGTGCCGGGTTTGACGAGCAGATTGTGGTCGATCTTGAGGCGCAGCGAGCGCACGATGTGGAAATCGAACTGGGCGAGCAGGTCGTAGACGGCGTTGACCGATCCGGCAGTTGAGTTTTCGATGGGCAACACGCCAAACTCGCAGAAGCCGTCGCGCACAGCGCGCATAACGCCTTCGAAGGTCTCGAAAAACGCGATGTCGGGCACGTCGAAGAGCTTGCACGCGGCTATCTGGCTATAGGCACCTTCCACGCCCTGGCAGGCAACGGTGGCCGTTTGAGGGAAGGGCGTGTCGGAGGCTGCAGCCGTGGCGTGGGCCTTTTGCGAGACGGTGATGCCCTTGAGCTCGTTGATGTAGCGCTGCTGCTCGGCTTTGCTCATGCTCATGAGGAGGCGGAACAGAGTGATGGTCTGCGCCTCGTAGCGCTCGGGCGCGCGGCTGGCGAGGTTGTTGAGTTTGGAGCGCTCGCGGGCGGGGTCAAAGACGGCCTTGCCCATCTCGATCTTGGATTTGGCGACTTCGGTGGCAATGTCCATACGCTCGACAAAGCTGTTGAGCAGGGTGGTGTCGATGCCATCGATGGCCTGGCGGATGTCAGCAAGGTCCATGGAGGCCCCTTTCACGTGTCGGTGATTTTTCTGGGACGGGGATTAAAAAATCATTAGGTACACAATGATTTTTTAATCCCCGTCCCAGAAAAATCACTGGGTGGGCGTGGGGGCCGGAGTTGGCCCCCAGAGATTTTTAGAGCTGGGCGGCGTCCTCGAGGAGGGCGTCCCAGATGGCGAGCGCCGCGGCTGCTTCGGCAACGGGGACGGCGCGCGGGACGATGCAGGGATCGTGACGGCCGTGGACCGAGAGTTCGACATTTTCCATGGCGTCCATGTCTACGGTCTGCTGCTCGCGACCGATGGAGGGCGTCGGCTTTACGGCCATGCGCCACATGACAGGCGCGCCGGTCGAAATGCCGCCTAGGATGCCTCCGGCGTTGTTGGATTCAACCTCGATCTCGCCCGACTCTGCATCGATGCGATACGGATCGTTGTTCTCGCTGCCGCGCATGGCGGCCACGGCAAAGCCCATGCCAAACTCCACGCCCTTTACGGCGGGAATGCCAAACGCGATTTGCGCGATGCGGTTCTCGATGCCGTCGAACATGGGGTCGCCGATGCCCGCGGGCAGGCCGTAGATGCCGCACTCCACGATGCCACCGATGCTGTCGAGTTCGTCGCGCGCGGCCAGGATCTCCTCGCGCATGCGGCCGGCTGCGGCGGCGTCAATGCACGGCAGATCGTTCGTAAGGATCGCCTTGCGGTCGGCCTCACGATAGACCATATCGTCCATCGGCAGGTCGGAGATGCCGCCGATCTGCGCGACGTGCGCCATGACCTGAATGCCGCGGGCCTCGAGTGCCTGCAGCGCAATGCCGCCGGCGATGCATAAGGGGGCCGTTAGGCGGCCGGAGAAGTGCCCGCCGCCGGCGACGTCGTGCATGTTGTGGTACTTCACACGCGCCGGAAAGTCTGCGTGCCCGGGCCGGGGCTTGCGGCGCAGCTCGGAGTAATCCTTGGAGCGCGTGTTGGTGTTCTCGATAATCGCTGCAATGGGCGCTCCGGTGGTATGTCCATCGACAACACCGGCGATGATGTGGGCGGCGTCGGCCTCGCGGCGTTTGGTCGCGGTCTCGTCGCGACCGGGGGCGCGACGGTCGAGGAAGGCCTGCAGCTTCTTCTGGTCCACGGCGATGCCCGCCGGGATGCCATCGAGCGAGCAGCCGATAGCGGGGGAGTGCGATTGGCCGAAGATGCTCAGATGCAAGACATTGCCAAAGGTCGAGGACATGCTATTCCTCCTCGAGCGTGACCTTGCCGCCCAGCAGACGGTAGTGGTCGAAGAAATCGGGATAGGACTTGTTGACGGCCTCGGCGCCGTGGATCACGACCTCGCCGGTGGCGCGGCTCGCGGCGATGGCGGCCATCATGGCGATGCGGTGGTCGTTGTACGAATCGACCTCGCCGCCGGTGAAGGCATCGACGCCCTTGATGATGAGGTCGTCGCCGGCAATGCGCACCTGCGCGCCCAGCGCGGTGAGCTCGCGGGTGGTGGTGGCCAGGCGGTCGGATTCCTTGATACGCAGACGGGCGCAATCGCGGATGAACGTGCGGCCCTGAGCCAGCGCGGCCACGGCCGAGATAACGGGCACCAGGTCGGGGATGTCGTGGGCGCTCATCTCAAAGCCGGCGAGCTTGTCGGACTGCACGGTGGCGGCGTTGGTGGAGCGCACGATGCGGGCGCCAAAGCGCGAAAGCGCGGCAAGCACGTTGCGGTCGCCCTGCGCGGAGCTCAGCGACACGCCCTCCACGGTGATGGGGTCGGTGCCGATGGCGCCGGCGCACAGCCAAAAGGCGGCGTTGGACCAGTCTCCCTCGACGGCTACGCTGCCGGGCGTACGGTACGATCCGCTGTTTACGCGGAAGTTCGTGACCTCGGGCTGGCCGTCCTTGGCCGGAATACGCTCGACGTTGACCTCGACACCAAAGGCCTTCATGGCCTGGATGGTCAGGTTGATATAGGGGCGGCTCTCGATGAGGCCGGTCACTTGCACACAGGAGGGCTGGGCCAGTAGCGGGGCCGCCAGCAGCAGGCCGGAGATATACTGCGAGCTCACGTTGCCCGGAAGCACAAAGGTGCCCGGGCGCATGCGGCCGCTCGTCTTGAGCGGAAAACCGCCCAGACCCTGTAGGTCGCAGCCGGCGGCGATAATCTCGTCCGAGAGCGGGGAGAGCGGGCGGGCGCCCAGGCGGCCTTGGCCCACGAAGGTGGCCTCCGCGCCCAGCGCGCAGGCGACAGGCAGCATAAAGCGCAGCGTGGAGCCGCTCTCTCCGCAGTCGAGTGTGCCGCCGGCAAGGGCCTTGAGCAGGCCAAATTCAACGCTCTTCATGGTGGGGTGGACCTGGAAGCCGTCCTCGACGGTCTCGATGCGGGCGCCGAGCGCCGTAAGGCAGCGCACCGTGGCCTCGATATCGGCGCAGGTGGTATTGCAGGCGACGTGCGTCTCACCGTTGGCGAGTGCGGCGCAGATGATGAGGCGGTGCGCCATCGACTTGGACGCGATGGCGGGAACGGTGCCCTTGAGCGGGGACGGGGTGATGCGGGCTAGCATGCGGATGCGTCTCCCTTCTGACCGAGGCCCTCGGCAATGAGTTCGTGGAAGGTGGAAAGTGGCGTGCGGTCGATGCTGCAACGGCCAATGTCGTGCGGAATTACCAGGTCGATGGTGTCGCCCGCGCGTTTTTTGTCGTGGAGCGCCTCAGCAAAGATGGCATCGGCATCTAGGTCGCAGCGGGTCTTGAGACCGTGGCGGCCGCAGAGCTCCTCAATACGACCGGGCAGTGCAGCATCGCAGATGCCATGCAGGGCCGCGGCACGCGTGATGATGCCCATGCCGATCGACACGCAGTTGCCGTGTCCGAGCTCAAAGTGCTCGCAGGCTTCGACGGCGTGCCCGGCGCTGTGGCCAAAGTTGAGGAGCTTGCGCTGATTGGTTTCGCGCTCGTCGGCAACGACCACGGCGCGCTTGATGTCGATGTTGCGGGCAATGATGAGCGCCACGCGGGCCACGTCGCGATTGAGCAGCTCAAGCGTGAACGGGGTCTTCTCCAGCTCGGCGAAGAGCTCCGGGTCGGCGATCACGGCGTGCTTTATGACCTCGCCGCAGCCATCGGCGAACTGATCGGGCGTGAGGGTGGCAAGGCACCCCACGTCGGCGATGACCACGCTCGGCTGCCAAAAGGCGCCGGCCAGGTTCTTGCCGGCAGCCAGGTCGATGGCCGTCTTGCCTCCCACCGACGAATCCACCATGGCGAGCAGGCTCGTGGGGATCTGCACAAACTTGCAGCCGCGCATGTAGGTGGCGGCCACAAAGCCCGCCACGTCGCCTACGACGCCGCCGCCGAGTGCCACGATCACGTCAGAGCGAGAAAGCTCGTGCTCGGCCACATACTCCAAAATGGCAACATAGGTTTCGGCGCGCTTATGGGCCTCACCGGCCTCGAAGGTGCAGATGCTCACCTCGTAGCCTGATGCCTCCAAGCTCTGCTTAACGGGCATCTGGTAGAGGGGGCCTACGTTGGTGTCCGTCACGATGACGGCGCGGGCGCCGCCGGCGGTGGCGCGTACGAGTGGACCTGCCTGCTCCAGCAAAAACGTGCCCACATGCACCTGATAGGGGCGTGCGGTGTCGATATCGATGGTAATCGCCATAAGTTTCGGTCCTTTCGACCTGGCGTGATGGGTGGTCTAGTGGGAGGCCTCGTCGTCGAGTGCGCGCTTAATGCGGTCGCCCTCGGCAAGGAGATTCTCCAGATAGCGCTGGTCGCGGTCCTTAAGGGCGCGGCTGTAGGCGCCGAGCGAGTCGATCAGGTGGTCGATCTCGAAGGCAAGCGCGTCGGCGTCGTCGATCATGAGCTCGGACCACATTTGCGGGTTGAGGTGCGCCACGCGGGTGAGATCGCGGTAGCTACCGGCCGAAAAGCCGTGGTGGACCTGGGCGGTCGGGCTCTTTACGTAGGCGTTTGACACCACGTGCGCAAGCTGGCTCGTGAAGGCGATGACGCGGTCGTGCTCGGCGGCGCTGGTCACGCTGAACTTGCCAAAGCCTAGGGGGCGCACCATCTCGCGCACCTGGCCCAAGAGCTCCAGCTTGAGCGCATCGTCCACCGCGGGTGGCACGAGCACGAGCGGGGCGCCCTGGAACAGGTCGGCACGGGAGTGAGCGTAGCCCGAGTACTGGGTGCCCGCCATGGGGTGCGCACCCACAAAGTAAAAGCCGTGCTCGCGGGCAAGCTCAAAGGCGCGCTCGCACACGATGCCCTTGACGCCCACCGTGTCGATCACCACGGGGCCCATGATGGCCTCGGTGTCGGTGGCGTCGGCGAGTGCCTGTGCATGCGCTTCGAGCCACTCGATGCAGGCCTCGGGGTAGCAAGCCAGCACGATGATGTCGCATTCGCCGAGTGTCTTGTCGTTGAGCTCTCCGGCGACAGTGCCCATGCTGGCGGCCGTCATGACATCGTCATCGGGGTCCCAGGCCAGCACGCGGACGCCCACCTGTGCATAGCCGCGGGCAAAGCTGCCGCCGATCAAGCCCAAGCCGACGATACCGGCGCACTTGGGGCCGCCCTGGTTAACGCGCGCGTTTCTCACCGTACCCATGTGCTACTCCATGGTCTCTTGGCAGACAACCTCGCGGATGGCGCGGATGCGGCGCATGGTGTCGTCGAACTGATCGGGGGTGAGGGCCTGGGCGCCGTCGGACCAGGCTCGGCTCGGCTCGTCGTGGACCTCGATCTCCAGGCCGTTGGCACCGCAGGCGGTCGCGGCGAGCGCCATGGGCTCAACGTAGCGGGTGTAGCCGGTGGCGTGACTGGGGTCGGCGACGACGGGCAGGTGCGACAGGTGGTGCAGCACCGGCACGGCGTTAAGGTCGAATGTGTTGCGGGTGCGGGTCTCGAAGGTGCGGATACCGCGCTCGCACAGGATGACGTTGTCGTTGCCCTCGCTCATGATGTACTCGGCGGCCATGAGCAGCTCGTCGATCGTGCCGGACATACCGCGCTTGAGCAGAATCGGGGTCTTGGTCTTGCCGACCTCTTTGAGCAGAGGGAAGTTCTGGGCGTTGCGGGCGCCGATCTGCATGACGTCGATCTTCTTGTCCAGGAAGACCTGCACGTCGCGTGGGTCCATGATCTCGGTTACGATCGGCATGTCGAGCTCGGCAGACGCTTCACACAGTAGGTCGAGGCCGGCGGGGCCCATGCCCTGGTAGGCGTAGGGGGAGGTGCGGGGCTTGTAGGCACCGCCGCGCAGCATCGTGGCACCGGCGGCCTTCACGCGGCGGGCGATGCGGATGAGGTTCTCGCCCTCGACGGAGCAGGGGCCGGCGATGACCTGGAACTGGTCGCCGCCGATCTTGACGCCGTGGCCGCAGTCGATGACGGAGTCCTCGGGGTGGAACTTGCGGTTGGCACGCTTGAACGGCTCGGAGACGCGCTGCACGCGCTCGACGACGTCCATGGACTCGAGCAGGAACGGGTCGATCTTGGTCGTATCGCCCACCAGGCCGATGATCGTCTCGTTCTCGCCGCGCGAGACATCAGTCTTCAGGCCCTTTTTCTCAATCCAGCTGACGATATGGCTGACGGCCTCCTCGCTGGCGCTCTGCTTTAAAATTGCAATCATGGTGTGCCTCTCACCTCGATGGATAACCCTTGCAAAAACGGCCCGCATCGCGAGCCGTGTATATATGGTGCATGAGAGTTTATACTATCTGACTCGCTTTTGCCTTCTAAAGTGGGCCGTTGCACCGTGTCTTCCTCGGAATTGCAAAGCTTTTTCTTTTATTTTGATAGCCCGTGGTGCACTTGGGTATAATGCCAAACGTTGGCCCTATTAGCTCAGGGGATTAGAGCGTCTGCCTCCGGAGCAGAAGGCCGTTGGTTCGAATCCAACATGGGGCACCATCGAACGTAAGACCGTCCGAACCTCGCATGGTCCGGGCGGTTTTCTTATACCGACGCGACGTGATGGGACGTGGTATGGCAGTAACGGATATCGAGCGCGGACTTTCGACCGCCGAGGTCGAGGAGCGCATCGCCGCCGGTAAGATCAACCGCAACATGGAGCTCAAGACCAAGTCGGTCAAAGAGCTCATCATCGAGAACCTCTGCACGCTGTTCAATTTGATCAACGTGATCTTGGCTTTCCTGGTCATTTTGACCGGTTCGTTTAAGAATCTGACGTTCCTGTTCGTGGTGTTCCTCAATACCGCTATTGGCGTCATCCAGTCCATGCGTTCCAAGAAGATGGTCGATAAGCTCACGCTGCTGACCTCCAAGAAGGCCATCGCGGTGCGCGACGGCGCCGAGGTGGAGCTCGACCTGGACCAGATCGTGCTCGACGACATCATCCGCCTGGGGCGCGGCGATCAGATTCCCGCTGATGCCGTGGTGGTTTCGGGCGAGGCTCTCGTGAACGAGAGCTTGCTGACGGGCGAGAGCGACCTTATCAAGAAACAGCCCGGTTCCGAGCTTATGAGCGGCAGCTTTATCGACTCGGGCCTGCTGCGCGCCCGCGTGATCCATGTCGGCGCCGACAACTACGTGGCCAAAATTAATAACGAGGCCAAGTACGTCAAAAAGGTCAATTCCGAGATCATGAACGCGCTTAACGCCATCGTGCGCTTTGCGAGCATCATCATGATCCCGCTCGGTTTGGCGTTGTTTGCCTCGAGTGTGAGCGAGCTGTGGGATGCCGCGGGAACCCCGGGCGATAGCGCGCTTTCGTGGTGCTTCTCCGAGTTGTTGGCTGGTCATGTGCCTTCGTCGGCGCTGCTGTCCACGGTGGGCGCCCTGCTGGGCATGATCCCGCAAGGCCTGGTGCTTCTGACCTCGTCGGTGCTCGCCATCGCCACGGTGCGCCTGGCTCGCCGCAAGGTGCTGGCACAGCAGCTCTACTGCATCGAGACGCTCGCTCGCGTCGACGTGCTGTGCCTGGACAAGACGGGCACCATCACGTCGGGCCGCATGGAGGTCGAGGGCACGTATCCGCTGCCGGTTGAGGGCGTGAGCCTAGGCGCCGGCTCGGACGAGGCGGCTGTCCCCGTCGATACCACGGTGCTCGATTTTGCGCTGGCTAACGTGGCGCGCGCGACTTCGGCCGATGCCAACGAGACCTGCCAGGCGCTGCTCAACTATTATGCCGATCGCCCGGTCGAGGTGTCTGAGCCGCTGTCGGTCATTCCGTTCTCGTCCTCCAAAAAGTGGAGCGGCGCGTCGTTTGCGCAGGGCTCCTATGTGATGGGCGCCGCGCAGTTTGTGCTTTCCGAGCGTGTGTTTTCGCAGGTCGAAAACCGTGTCGCCGAGCTTGCCGATACCTGCCGCGTGCTCGTGGTGGCGCGCGTGGACGGCTTTACGCCCGATGGGGATATGGTGGGCGAGGCCGAGCCCGTGGGCTTTGTGACCATCCGCGACGAGATCCGTACTTCGGCGGCCGAGACCATCGGCTACTTTAACGAGCAGGGCGTGACCCTCAACGTGATCAGTGGCGACGACCCGCGTACGGTGTCGTCGATCGCGCGCGTGGTGGGCGTGCCGGGGGCGGACGCCTATGTGGACGCCACGACGCTCGATACGCCGGCCAAGCTCGATGCCGCAGTGGACCGCTACCATGTCTTTGG
>OMCC01001483.1_pt1 | contig 12251 bp, 8 predicted proteins | sample 1674161 | NCBI WGS metagenome assembly OMCC01 (sample SAMEA103958149, study PRJEB25191) | human gut metagenome | biome: human-associated habitat [ENVO:00009003]; feature: intestine environment [ENVO:2100002]; material: feces | place: Germany | collected 2013/2015 | reverse complement strand
CTTTTCGCAGGTAGTTTGACGAACATATGTTTGCTTATTATAATTATACTTGAAAGCACCCCTTATCTCATGGTATAAAGAATATGGTTCCCTCCAAAAGAGGGGCCTCCAAGAGCCGGGGTCTTACCCCCGGCATTTTTTTTGAAAAAATGGAGGCCCACCATGAGCGAACTCTCCGTCTTTGTTGACGAATCTGGCGACCTCGGAGGCGTCTCCAACTACTACCTCGTCACCCTCGTTTTTCACGATCAAAACGATGCAATCGTTGAACGCATTGACCGCTACGAGCGCGCCCTGTCGCAGTCCTCACTTCCCAATACGCCTTTTCATGCAGGACCCCTATTGAATGGAAACGGCGACTACAAAGATCTTCCCAAGGAGCAGCGAAGGCACATGTTGAGCGCATTTCGCGCGTTCATTCAGCATCTCCCCATACGCTACCTCTGCCTACAATACCGAATGAGCGAATTCACCGACAATCAAAACGGTCTTGCGGAAAGAATGAGGCGGGACCTCACGGTTGAGCTTTTCGACCATCTGGAATTCTTCCAACGATACGACACTGTTAAGATTTACTACGACAACGGTCAACCGATCGTAACAGAGGTCATCCATTCTGCGCTCGAGTACGTTCTAGCAAAGGACGTCATCGTATACCGAGAAGCCACGCCGCGAGCCTACCGGCTATTCCAAGTTGCTGACTACATCTGCACGATCGAGCTAACGGCTATCAAGTTTGACAGTAAGGAAGAAACCAAGACGGATCGGCTATTTTTTGGAACCCGAAGGACGTTCAAAAAGGGATTTCTCTTATATCTCAGGAAGAAACGGATGAACTGACCCGGGATCACCAGTCGTAAGACGCTCCGTAGTCATCGTCAACGGCAAAGTCGCGGAGGTCGAGGCCTTCGCGTTCGGCTTGGGCTAGGAGCTCTTGGGGCGACTCGTCCTCGATATCCACTACGTCGAGCATGGCAGCGGGAAAGCCCACGCCGGCTGCACTCCCCGCACGGTCGAGCAGGCTCTCGCGCAACTGATCTACATCAACTTCGATCTTCATGATGAAACCTCCTACCAGACCAGGACCCTACTCACCAGCGCCAAGCACATCCACAGCAGCAACAAAAGCCGCAACCTGCTTGTCGTCCATCTGCGTGGCCAGGCGCCCCACGGGCTCATCGTAGGCGAACTGCACCTTATCGATAAAGCAATCCCAAGCACGCTCGTCCACACGCACGGCGGCCTCGCAATACTGGCTGAGCTTTTTGAGTCCATACCAAAACGCATTCACATGGCGCGCAGGATCCTCATCCAGCACACCATCGTAGCGACGCCCATTAAACTCGCGCATGCGCGCCACGGCAACCTCGAGCGTGTCGCCGCCATCAGTCGAAGCCTCATCCACCAGCTCGGGAATCGGAGCCTCACGCCGAACATCGTGCCTGGTAGCGCCGTCGTACTCGCCCACCAGCACGTCTTCATCAAGCCGTGAATCGTAGTCTAAATAGCTCAAGCCCCGGCAAATCCCATGCGGTGAGCCCGTGCCAAACGCACAGAACAACCCGCCGTCGGCAACAACGCGACGGTAGGTCTCAAACGACTTCTTAACCTGAGTGAGCAACTCGGAAAGCTCCCCGGCATCACACGCCGTCTCGCACGCAACGCACGCAGACTCGGGCAACGATACCGGATCAACCGCACTCCCCGCAACGCGGGCGGCGCGCTCGGCCCGATACGCCTGCGCCGCCAAGCGCGCTCGCTGCGCAGCGCCGCGCACGTTGGTAAGTTCACGCTCCAACGCCACGTCACCAGCAACATCGCCAGCCAAATCGCCCGTAAACCCGTTGGCGCCCTGCGACCCCGTCGCACTCAGCTCGGACTCAAACGTCGCTGTGATCATACCCGCAAGGTCCGTCGCGTCGGCGGCACAGCGCATCTGCTCCAGCTGCGTACACAGCAGATCGGCATCCAGGGGCACGGCCTCGGCAACGCGCACGTCGCCCAAACGCGCCGCGTCCTGCAACACCAAAGCCCCCGCGGCATCGTACGCCGCGCGAACCCTGTCCGCCGTATTGGCGCGCAGCTTTACCTCGATAAACGCAAGCGTCTGCTCCAGTCGCGTCAGCAACTCGGCCTTGTCCTCCATGCGCAAAAAGGCAGCATAGCGGCGCTGCATCTGCAGTGAGCCCACAACACCCGCCTGCTTGCGAGCGCGCGCAAGGGCCGCGCCCTCGACGCGGCGAACATACCCGTCAACAGCCCGCACGGCAGACTCGCGCGCAGCGTGCTCGGCAGCCTCGACACCCCTAAGCACGCCCAGCAGCTCGCGGGAGCGCGCCTTGCGCGCCAACTCCCCGCGATCATACTGCTCAAGCGCAGCCTGGCGTTTGGCCACCGATTCAAAGCCAAACAGCTCATCGAGCAGCTCACCAACAGAACGCTCGCCCGCCATGGCAAGGCCTCCTTACCCGAACACGCCAATACGCTCGCGGGCCCACGCGTACGCAAACCCGCACGCCCGCACCCCTACAGATCCAGCGCCTTCTTCGCGGCATCAACCGGGTCGCCATCCATGTAGAACACCGGGCTCAACCCCGAAATAATCTCGGACGAAACACTCTGCAAACCCGCAATGGCACTCAGCGGCAAAATCACGCGCTTGGCACCGGCGTTTTTGGCCACGCGCATAATGTCCTCGAGCCCGCGGATTTCATCCATGGAGCCCGACATGCGCAAGATGCCCGGAATCGCCAGCGCGGGCATCACCGGGCGATTGCACGCCGCGGAGCACAGGCCCACAAACTCGGCGAGCGAAACTTCCTCGGACAGGCCCTTGCTCTGCAGGTCGTTGTAGAACAGCAGGTAATCCTTGGAGCCAATGTGCATGCCCGGCGCCACGCGGTTCGCCAGGTTCACAAAGTTGTCGAACGCGGCCTCCAGGGTATCGCGCACCGGTTTGTTAAAGGCCACGCCCTCGTGCTTAAACTTGCACTCGCCGGCAACGGCCTTGTTCTCCAGCTTATACACGGCAACCTCGCCGCCCTGCGACCTGCCCACGCCAAACACGTGGCCGGACAGTAGCGGCCCGTCGGGAATCAGCGTGTCCTCGCTCTGCTCGGGCACGCGCACCACGTGCACGTCCTGCGGGTTGTCGGCATCCATATAGCCCAGGTTGACGTCGATAAACTCAACGCCCGCCATAATCTTGAGCTGCTCCTTTACGCGGCGACGGCCCTCGATGGCGTAGTCCAGCAGCCAGCGCACATCGTCCTTGTCCATGGCCTCGTCGGGGAACAGCAGCTTTGCAAGGCCGCTAAAGGTCTTGCGCACGGCGATCTCGTCGCGCTTGTTAAAGTCGCTGTTAAAGCGGAAGTACCGATCGATATGATGCGTAAAGTCCTTGCGGCGCATCTCCTTGCAAAACTCCGACAGACAGTCGGTAATCAGACCGTAATGCCCGGTCAGCAGGCTCGAGCGCATCTTGGGAATCTCCCAGCCCGGCAGGTAATAGTGGATGCGGTCGAAGAAGGCCGAATCGTTGTTAAACTCCGGCGGGAACGGATCAAACAAGTGCGTGGTCTTAAGGACGTTTTGCACGGTGTCGTTGATGTTGCCCTCAAAGACCATGGAGGCATCGGCGTTAATCTGGTCGCGGCCGCGCGCGTAGCTGCCGCTCGCCATATAGTCCTTCATGATCTGCACGGCATTGGTGTCCTTAAAGCGCATGCCGGCGACCTCGTCGAACGTCACGCAGTCCCAGTGGCCCACCAAGCCCACGCGGTCGGCGCGCATGGAGTTCATGCGGCCGAACAGGTTGGCCGTGGTGGTCTGGCCGCCCGAAAGCAAGATGGCGTAGGGCGAGACCTCTTTGTAGATATGGCTCTTGCCGGTGCCGCGGGGACCCAGCTCGCACAGGTTGTAGTTGCGCTCGATGAGCGGCACCATGCGCTCGATAAAGTGCAGGCGCTCTTTCTCGGAAAGCTCACTGGGTTCGTAGCCAGCCGAGCGCAGCAGCATATTGAGCCACTCGTCGCGCGTAAAGTACTGGCGCTCGTCGATCATGGCATCCAGGTCCAGATTGGGCATCTGGATGGGCGTGAGCGACGCCACACTAAACGGAGAGTCCTCGGGTCCGCGCTTTTTGCGCTTGGCCTTGGAGCGGCGCGGCGCATCGTCGCCAAAGACCTCCATGCCAAACTCGTCTTCCTCATCCAAGGGGTGACGATACTCGATGCTCATAATGCACCAAATGCCGCCCTGCAGAATCTTGGAATAGTCGCGCACGTACTCAGCCGGCATCACAAACGGCTCGATGGTCAAGTTGGCAAACGACGCCACGTAGATATCTTTGTACTCGTCGAGCTTGGCCGTCACCTTATCGATGATGGTAAAACGACCCAGCTCGCGAATCTTGGACTTAATGCGCTCGGACTCATCGGGACGCACGTAGTTATCGGTGAGGATCCTGCGGATTCGGTCCAGGCCCTCTGCCACGGCATCCTCGTCGTCGGTTGAGCAGTACATGCCCAGCAGGTACTCCAGCACAAAGGTTGGCACATTAGCGCCGCGCTTCATAAGGGCCGTCAGATCCTTGCGAACGATCTTGCCGGCAAAGTGCTCGAGCAGTTTGCCGTCCAGCCCATCCATGTCGTAGCCGTCGTCCTCGGGAGCCTCGGCCACAGCCTGGTCATAGCCATCGGTCGAGGATTCATCCTCGTCGGGCACCGCAGCCTCAACGGGCGCAGCGGCCACCGGCTGCGGTGCAGGCGCAGTAGCCTCAGCCGCCGGGGCCTCCACAGGCGCCGCAGCCTCCACGGGCACATCCACATCAATCGAGGGAACTTCCCACAGATCGTTGTCATGGCTATCAAACATAGGGCACACTCCTAAAAACCAAAGTCAGCAACAGGGGCAAACGAAACAGCGATGGTGTACGTCTCGCGCCAAACGATCTTGCCCGTCTCGCGCTCGCGGCAGACCAGATAGTACGGACCCTTGGCCGAGAATCCATCCGCTGTATGCAACGCAAACTTGGCATGCACCACGCGCTCCTGCGAGTTAACAGAAGTCTTGTTAGCATGCGCCTTGACCGTATCGCTCACCTCGTTGCCACTTGCATCGGTAAACACCAGCTCGTACTCGCACGGCAAAACCTTGCCTTGGGCGGGTTCTTCCTGGATCAAGTTGACCGAGAAGAGCGAGTTGGTCACTCGGCGTCCCTCACTTAGTACGCGCAACGTCGCCGCGCGCGTGTCGACAAAGTCCTTGGAACCCGAGCGCGCACGCCAAAAACCGATAACGGGCACGCAGAGCTCCTGCAGGCTCATGCCGCCGTGGACGTAGTTGTTAGTGCCGCCGGGACGCTTGAAGTGCACATTCTCGCGCGGGGCAAACCCCTCAAAACCGGCGCCCAAACGTCCCATGTCAACAGTAACAAACACCCCGCGTACCTCGTCCGAAAGCTCGCCCACGGCCTCGTTGGGCACCACCAGATGACGCTTGCCGCACATGACGGGAGCGTCAAGGACGGGAAGGTCCGGCTTGCCGAGCATCTGGCACTCGCTGAGCTCCCGACGCGTGTAGATAAAGCCGTGGTCCGCCGTTATAACAACACGTGCGCCCGGGGCGTCGGTGCACACACGGCGCGCCAACGTGGCAAGTTCCTCCACAGTGTCCGCGCAGGCATCGAAGACGTCATCCTGCGTAACGGCCTTCTCGCCCGTAGCATCAATCTTGTTGTGGTAGAGGTAGACGAGTCTTGAGTCCTTGAGCAGCGCCTTGCGCTCGGTTCCCGCCATGTTGAGGTATGCGCTCGAGCGTAAAGCGCGGGCCGTGGGCTCAACGTGGGCGAGCACGGCCTCGCGCTGCGGAGTCGTCGCAGTGGGCATGCCGTCAGCCAACACAAATGGGCCATCCGCTGCAAGCTCAAGCGCTTGGTGCGGCAGCAGCGCGGGCATACCCACCTCGGTAATGGAGGGAAAGGCCGCCTGCATGCTAGAGACCTTGACGTTGCCGCCGCGCTCGCGCTCGAGCAACGCCGCAACGTCACGAGCCACCTCATAGCGCAGCGCGTCGCTCACAATAACGACCGTCGTTTTGGCAGAGCCCACAAAGGTGGGCAGCATATGCCAGTAGAACTCATCCTGCCGTGAGGGACCTTCGATGTAGCCGCAATCGGCCCACTCCCCTTGCGCAGCGGATGTCCAGCAGGCATTGGCATCCGCCAAGAACCAGTTGCTGTAGAGATTCTCCGCCCAGTCCGCCACGGCGCGGGTGGGCTCCTCGAGCACATCGCACCCGACGGAGCGCGCCCGCAGATACGCGGTGCACATATGACGATAGGCGGCATCCATGGCATACCAATCGGACGTGTAGGCATCCCACACCTGCTGGGGCTGCGCCAGATGGAACCCGCCCGCGTGCGCCTGCCTAAACGCACACATATCGGCCACAGCGGCAAGCAGGTCAAAGTAGCTCTCGACACGACGGTACCAGCTTAGGTCGCAACGGCGCGCAGCAAAGGCACGCGCATCCTCAACACGGTCTGCACCTTGCGCAAACGAGCAGAACAGCTGCGAGAGCACAGCCTCATTGACGCACGGAAACACATCAAGCGAGGTCAGTACATCGATCGGCAAGGTCTCGAACCGTGCAAAGAGTCCGCGGGCGTCCTCAACCAAACGGCAAATCTCAAATAGGTCCTCGCTCGATGCCTGGGTATCGGCGGCCTGGTCCCACGTACGCACCGCCTCAAGGCAATAGGGCCCATAGGCGGGAGCCACATGGCTCTCAAGCCCCTTGAGCGCTCCCTCGGGAAGCGCGGTGGATGCCGCCGTAAGAAGCACATGGGATGCAAGCATAAGCAATGAGTCACGCTCGTAAAGCGGCCCATCAAACCCATAGCAACGCACGATGAAGGCAGAGAGCACATCACGCACGCAGTACTTGTCCACCAACTCGGCCAGCGCCTCGGGACCCTCGTGCAGCAGCATGGTCATACAGCCACGCAGCACAAACGCGGGGCGCGCGTCACCAGGCTCTTTACCGCCAAAAATCACCGTAAGGATGCCGAGTTCGATATCGGATGCGCCCGAGGCATGCGGAACACACGCGGCAAACTTAGCGCAGCGGGTCTTGGCATCAAAGAACGTCTTGTGCTCGCGCAGGCTCTCGCGTACGGCGTCGATATTCTCGATGCCTAGCTGATCGGCCAAAAGCGAAAGATAGTCAGCCTGGAACTGATCGGCATACAGCTCAACATCGGCAAGCCAATCACCTTCAAGCCTGCCGCGCGGGCAACGGCGATACAGCAAGATATCGCTCGCAAGGTCATCGCGGTTGATGAGCTTCTTGACGGCAAACATACGGCCCTCGCAGGCCTCAACAAAGCGCACCGGGCGCTCAAGGTCACCGTGAGCAGGCATTACGCCGGCATCGGCCCCCACGCCGTCGAAACCCTCGGCAGCCAATCGCTCAAACTCAGGAGCAAACTCGCCGTCTGCATCGTGCCAAACCACCACACGGCGCGGCGCGCATGAGGACAACGGCTGCAAAAATCGCAGCTTGAGCTGTTCTTCTACATCGATCTTGGGCATGAATATCCTTACCGTATCTGCAGTTACTTAATCTTCGCCAGCACATCCTGAAACTTGGCGTAGTTGACCTTGACGCCGTCATCCAGGTCGATCTTAATCATCTGGTCTGCCAAGTGGTGCAGTTTCTCCTCGTAGGCAACGGTCTCTTTGAGCTGGTCGTTGAGCTTTTTGATGCGCTTATCCAAGCGCACGCGCTCGCCGCGCTCGGCACTGACAAGGGCATCGTTGGCATACCCGATCTGGGCACGGTAGCGCTCCTGCTGCTCATGCACATAGTCGGTGCGGATGCGAGCCAACAGGTCAGGCTGGTAGCGATGCATGTAAACAAGGCACTTGAAGCCGTTCTTCTTGCCGCTGTCGAACAGCCAGTAGATGGGGCGCTTCTTATAGGTCTGGCAGTGGTCCTTAAAGAAGTCCTTCAAAAAGTAGGTGCGGATTACCTCGCGCGAGGTACCCTTGCCGCCGAGTGCCTCGGCAATAAAGGCCAGGTTCTGCTCAAGCGTCCCCTCGCCATACACGGTGCGCACAAAGTCGATAAAGTAGCGCACGATGTCGTCGTCAAAGTACTCGTCATCGGTAATGGGCAGTACGTTATCGCTATCGGGCATAAAGGTCACATGATCAGAGTTGGGCATCTTGGCCAGATAGTCATCGACTGTGGCGCCCTGATCGGCCAGGACCAGCCCGTCCACATCCAGCGAATAGCGGCCAAACATGCAGCCCACGGCATAGCTTATGAGCGAGGTGATCTCATCGCGCTTAGTGCGCACGTATTTGTTGCCCTTATAGCTCTCGGGGATCTCATCGGCGGTATCAAAGATGCGCGCCACCGAAACGTACTTATCCTCGACCTCGATGGGCACCTCGCCCTCCATGTTGTAGATCTTGGCAAAGATTCGGTTGAGCTCCTCCTCGTTAGCGCGAAGCTGCTCAAAGCGAGCATTGACCTCGGCCTTGCGAGCCTCGTATTTATCTTTGAGCAGCGTGGACATGGTGCACAGTCCTTCCGTTGGTTAGTTGAAACATTTTCAAGCAATAAGGCAATCGCACTCCACTTACTCCCAATCGGATGTGCAATACAACCCGTGATTGGCGTCTAGAGCCCACTTTGACCAATACTCATATCTTGAAATTAAAAATTGTTTTCGATCGTCATCGCAACCGGATTCACGAACAGCATTTGGAAATCCGGACCACTTTGAGCAGACTTCCGCAACGACAGGTCCTAATCGAAACGTTGGAGGGACCGAAACCGCATATTGGCAGCCCTTACCATCGATTCTGATACAGCCATAAGACATCGAACCACGATTAGGGGAAAGTCGATCGAAAGATATAATGTCGAAATTATTCTCTTGCGCGGCCCTACGCTTATCCTGAAGCCATGGATCGTTTTCAAACTCTTTGCGTCTTCCATATATCAATTTAAAAACAGGCTTGACACATTCTGGTCTGGCAAGCCTATCAGGAATCGAATAACGCTCAAAGAATGCTTTAAGGACATCATGCTTCTTTAAAAGCGCTTTCCATTCCTTTATTTGTTCCAAAGCTTGAGTGAACTTAGAATTCTGCACATTATCTGAAACACGGAACTCGGTCTTGTTAGGCCTCTCAATTTCAATCAATACAGGAATTAGCTCTAAGCTAGTCATAGTTATCCACATAAAATCAGGTCGACGAACTATATCTCTGCCTATTTCCGGCTGGCTAATCACAGCCCAAAATAAAGGACCGTGAGACGGGTTGCCCTCTAAGGCACCTGGCAGCATGCATGGATTATGCTCGAAAAAAGACTGGTAATTACGTTCTAATAAATACTGGTTCTCAAGCATTTTTGAATATTCCATGCAGCAGTAATCAAAGTACTGATCCTCAGACACTGCAGAAGGTCCATTAGAAACAAGTGAATACTTTTTCATTAGCATTTCTACCCCTACAACAATGGATGGCGCTTGAAATCCCAAGAAGTCTCAAACGAGTCCCAATCAGTTTTTGAAATGGAGACATTGTTGTCGACCAGACTATTAATTGCCGGTTGATGCTCGGCGGAAATAAGCACGGGAAGAGCTTTGATGTCTCTCGCTTGCATGTTAAGAGTGGGGTTAAGCATGCTGAGGACATCGGCAGCGATGGAACAATTGAGGAAGCCTAGAGCCCAGTTCTTGTTTTGGTCCAGATTACAGATACATGGGCCGGCCATGTCAAATCCGCCCGTCGGCGGCAATAGCCTGAAACTCGGCTTGCCTGATGTCAGCATTGTGTAACAAACGCCTTCACTGAACCAATATTTTGACGCCAGTAAATTGGAGGTCGGATTACTCTGGTAAAACTCAATTGCGTCCTTTTTGATCGAAACCAACCAATGAAGATTGCCAAACCATCGACGAAAGTCGCCGCCCTTTGAGTAAGTAGCCCATGAGCCTTTTCGCCCAACCGAACGCGCGCCGACCTCCCAAAACAAGCGCAAATATAAATTGTTGTCGCCTGTTTTATTTTGAGACCCTGTATAGTCCGAGTAATCGCCAATGGAGTGGCCCAAAGAGAAAGCAGAGAGTAACCCGTCACTGGCCCAGTAGGCTATGGGGGTGCCGGGGATTTGCTTGAAGGTGTCGGCGTCGCGGCGATAGAACCAGCCGCAGTCGGGGTTTCGGATCGCCTCGAGGGCCTTCGGGGCCTGGACAGCAGCACCAACGAAGTCCGAAAGGCGCACATAGCCGCCCTTGTAGCCCTTGACGAACGAATTGTGGAACGTGTAGGTACAGATGGGCACGGTCGCGCCAGCGAAGCCCGAGTACTCAAGCTGGATGAGAGAGGTCAGCGTTCTGTTGTCGATAATCTCGTTGCGGAGCTTCTCATAGCTTCCGATGAACATCCAGACGAAAGGCGACATGACTCCGCACTCGCCGTGGTCCTTGGCGAGACTGAACATGCGAACGACAAAGCTGGAGAAGAGGTCACTCTTCACGTCGGGGTAGCTCTTCTTGACCCACTTGCTCATGAAGGGGTTAAAGCTACTGCTGCCCATATACGGAGGATTTGCCACGACGCAGATAAAACGACGGGACAGTTTCTCGCAAATGGCGACGGCGCTTTCGAGCTTAGTTTTGGCCGTAGCGGCAAAAAGGTCATCGGAACAACTCGCGGCGGCAGCCTTGAGCTCGTCGATCTCGTCCTCTGAGGGATTGAGCAGCGAACCGATCTCGCCCAAATGACTCAGCTCCTCGGCGAGCTTCTTGTTACCCGGCAGCTCGTCCTCCCCTAGCGGGATGCTCGAGAGCACGGTAACGTCGGCACGAACGCCACGCCTAAAGAAGCGACGGTCGTGCTCGCGGGCGCACATGGCAAGCGCCAGCTCCGCGATCTGTGCCGCGCGGGAATCGATTTCCATACCTGCAAGGTTTTTAGTAAGAATGAGCTCGGGAATCTCGCGCTCACGATAGCCGCGCTCCTCATACATATGGAAGAGCAGCTCAAACGCATAGACCAAAATATGGCCCGAGCCGCATGCGGGGTCGCAGAGGGTTATCTCCTCGGGACTCGAAATGCGAATGAAGTCCTCGTGCTCAGCATCGGGCTCGATGTAATACTCCATGCGCTCGCGTAGCGAACTCCCCGGATTGTTGAGCATCCACAGACGGCCGAGCGAGTTCTCGACCATATAGCGCACGATCCACTCGGGGGTGAAGAGCTGCGTGGCGGGCGCGATGTCCGCCGCCGCTGCCTTGCGCTTGGACTTGAAAAACTCGTCTTTAACGTCGGCATTGTAGTACTGATACATCCAGCCCAGAACGGTCACGCCCTCGCGCCAGTCCTCGTCAGTGAGGACGGCATTGAGTTTGCCCACCACACTGTCAGCCATCATGAGGCCCTGGGGCAACAGCAGCTCCATGGCTCCGCCCACGCGTTCAAAGACGCCCGGCAGGCAATCGGCAAGCTCCTCGCACTGAGCAACAAACAGGTAGCGCCACAACGGTTCATCCAAGCCCGCCATCTTGAGCTCGGCTATGCGATCGGTATCGGCCGTCGTTATTTCCACGTCCAGTGCGTTCTCCACGGCCTCGCTGCCATGGCTGCCGTCCGCACGACTTAGCATGCGCATAAGGCTGGGAAGCCATCCGCATGCATCCATGAAGCGAATGGCCACGATGCGGTTGAACCAGGTGTAGGCCGCACGGTCGAGCAGCGCCTCGTGACCCACCTCTGCCTGCATGCGCAGCAGTTCGTCGCGTTGCTCAATCTCAGCCGGACTTAGGGGCAGGCCGTTGACGGTCTCGGACCCAACGGGCGCGGGTGCAGGTTCGGTGATGCCGTAGCGCACCATCTGCGCCTCCACGCCTTTGATGAGCTCCGTACGGGCCCAGGTGCAGAAGCTCTTAAGAGCAGAATCGTTCATGGTTGATGAGCCTTTCTAAACGCCATAAGCCACCGGTGCGCGCTTTGGCACCGGTGGCTCCGCGGGTTAGTTGATACGGATCTCGTCGTTTGCAGCGAGCGCCTGCATAAGACGGGAGCGCAGGTCGTCCACGTAGCGCTCCACGTCCTCTGCGGACAAGAGACGACTCGGCTTGGCCAGATCGGCGCGGCGCACAGTCTTGATCTTGCGCTGGGGCTTGGGCGCGGGCACGGGAGCAGACGATGCGGCGCCCTTGTTGGAGA
>OMCC01001475.1_pt1 | contig 12316 bp, 8 predicted proteins | sample 1674161 | NCBI WGS metagenome assembly OMCC01 (sample SAMEA103958149, study PRJEB25191) | human gut metagenome | biome: human-associated habitat [ENVO:00009003]; feature: intestine environment [ENVO:2100002]; material: feces | place: Germany | collected 2013/2015 | reverse complement strand
ATATATTAAGATATACAAAACTGAAAGTTAACAAACAATATAACAAAGCAAGGCAATTTTTTTTATGTCTTGCTTTTTAATTATAAAAGTGCTATACTACCTATAGTTCACGAAAAAGGAGAAATGAAAGTACATGAACAAACAAGAACTTGATTTACTGAACATCATGAAAAAAGAAGCATATGTAAATCAAAGACAGTTATCAGAAGCTTCTGGTTATTCACTTGGTAAAGTGAATACTTCATTAGCAGAACTTGTGAAAGCCGGTTATCTGAATGCAGATTATAGATTGACCGAACAGGCAAAAGAGTTATTTACAGAGAATAGACCAAATCAGGCAGTGATTCTTGCAGCTGGAGCGGGAATGCGAATGATACCGATTAATACAGAAGTGTCCAAGGGAATGCTTGAAGTAAGAGGTGAAACCTTAGTAGAACGACTGATTAAACAGTTGAAAGAAAAAGGAATCCATAAGATCACTATCGTTGTTGGATTTATGAAAGAACAGTATGAATACCTGATCGATGAGTATGGAGTAGAGCTGGTTTATAATAAGGAATATGCAGTAAAGAACAATCTGTTTTCGTTGGCAAAGGTAAAAGATAGATTGGAAAATGCGTATATTGTACCGTGTGATCTTTGGTGCAGAACAAATCCTTTCTCAGAGACTGAACTGTATTCCTGGTACATGATTGATGAGATGCCGGATGAGGATAGTACGATTCGTATGAATCGAAAGATGGAATTAAAAGCAGTTGGTGATTCGGAAGCTGGTAATCATATGGTAGGAATTGCTTACATCAATAAAGAAAGTGCAAGAACTTTAGAACAGAAAATCAGTGAAATGAAAGAACATCGCAGATATTACAATTCGTTTTGGGAAGATGCAGCAATGGAGAAAGGGAAAATGATTCTTTTTCCGAAAGAAGTGAAAAAGGGAGATGTTCTGGAGATTAATACATTGGAGCAGTTGAGAGATCTTGATGAGAATTCAGATCAGCTGAATTCAGAACTTCTTGATATTATTGCAGAGACGCTTTCTTGTGAACAGAAAGAAATCACAGAGATTGAACCCCTGAAAAAAGGAATGACTAACCGTTCGTTCCGCTTCCGTTGTGGTGAAAAGCGTTATATCATGAGAGTTCCGGGAGAAGGAACGGATAAGATGATTAATAGAAGCCAGGAGTATGATGTTTATCAGGTGATTGGTCCGAAAGGAATCTGTGATCCAGTTCGATATATGTCGAAAGAAAAAGGGTATAAGATTACAGAATTTTTAGAGGGTGCAAGAAATTGCGATGCTGAAAATGAAAACGATGTGAAAGCATGTATGAAGTACCTGAGAAATGTGCATGAGCAGAAGCTAAAAGTAGACCATTCTTTTGACTTGTTTGAGCAGATTGAAAAATATGAACAGTACAGAAATGGAGAGAAATCCATTTATCGCGATTATGAGAAGACAAAGGAAAAAATGTATGAACTGAAATTCTTTGTTGATCAGCAGGAAAAAGAGTATACATTAACTCATATTGATGCAGTTCCGGATAACTTTCTCTTTGTGGATGACAGGATATATCTTATTGATTGGGAGTATTCAGGAATGCAGGATCCACATGTGGATATTGCTATGTTTGCAATTTATGCATTGTATGAGAAAGAACAGATTGATCGTTTGATTGATGCTTATTTTACAGAAGGGTGTCTGGAAGAAGTCAGAACAAAGATATATTGCTATATAGCAATCTGTGGTTTCTTATGGAGTAACTGGTGCGAATATAAGAGAATCCTTGGAGTGGAGTTCGGTGAGTATTCTCTAAAACAGTACCGTTATGCAAAAGAATTTTACAGGCTTGCAAAGGAGAGAATGGAAAATGACTAGAAATGCTATTATCATGGCAGCCGGAATGTCCTCAAGATTTGCACCGTTGTCACTGGAGACGCCGAAGGCGCTTTTGAATGTGAAAGACGAAATTATGATTGAACGTCAGATCGGACAGCTGAGAGAAGCAGGAATTGATGAAATTGTTATCGTAGTCGGATATTTGAAAGAAAAGTTTGAATATCTGAAAGAAAAATATCATGTGATTCTTGTTGAAAATCCATATTACAAACAAATGAATAATTTTTCTACTTTGTATGTTGCGAGAGAATATTTGAAAAATACCTGGATCTGTTCGGCAGACAATTATTTCACAGAAAATGTATTTATGGAAGAAAGTGAAAATGCATTTTATGCTTCTGAATATGCAGATGGTGCTACAGAAGAGTGGTGTATCAAGACTGATAATACAGGGAAAATCACAGGGGTTCAGATTGGTGGCGAGAATGCATGGGTGATGAAAGGTCATGTATTCTTTAATGAAAAATTCAGTACACAGTTGCTGCCGTATCTTGAAGAAGCTTTTCAGAAAAAAGAACTGTGGGATGAATACTGGGAAAATCTTTATATGGCGCATATGGATGAAATGGAAATGTATATCAGAAAGTATGATGCCGGTATTATTGAAGAGTTTGACAGTATTGATGAATTAAGGGAATTTGATGTAAAGTACAAAGAATGTACGGGCAGCAAAGTACTTCGGGAAATTTCAGAGAAACTGAACTGTCCGGAAGGAAAAATGACGCAGATGAAACCAGTAAAATCCAATGGAGATGTGATTGGATTTGAGTTCTTATGTGATGGAAAGAAATATGAGTATTCTTATACATCAGGATTAAAGACAAGGTAAGTCGGAAAGGAAAGCAAATGGAAACGAAACAGACAAAACAGACAAAACAGACAAAACAGACAGAGAAAAAGAAGATTGACTGGCTTATTACATTATTGCCATTAGGGCTTATTGTGGTTTTATGTATTTTATTCTTCTTTAAGCCGGAGCAATCCAATCAGGTGCTTAGTCAGATTAGATATGTATTTGGTGATACATTTGGAACTTATTATCTTGTGATTGGATTAGGTGTATTCCTGTTATCTATTTATGTAGCAACATCAAAGTATGGAAATATTGTTTTAGGAGCTCAGACTGAAAAACCAAAATATTCTTTCTTTGCATGGGGCTCCATGATGTTTACAGCAGGACTTGCTGCAGATATTCTGTTTTATTCTTTCTCAGAGTGGGTCATGTATGCGACAGACCCGCACATTGCAGAACTTGGAAGTATCCGTGAATGGGCAGGCGTTTTCCCGATTTTCCACTGGAGTCTGATTCCGTGGGGATTCTATCTTGTGCTTGCAGTTGCTTTTGGATTTATGCTTCATGTGCGTAACCGTGAAAGACAGAAATATTCTGAAGCCTGCAGACCGATTCTTGGAAAACATACAGATGGAATGCTGGGAAGAATCATTGACCTGCTTGCAGTATTTGCTCTGATTGCGGGAACAGCAACAACATTTAGTATTGCGACACCTTTGATGGCAAGTATTATTAATGAGCTGTTTCATATTGAACTGAGCCGTACAGTTGTAACAATTATAATTATTTTAATCACATGTGTTATTTATACTTATTCTCTGTTACATGGATTTAAAGGAATTAGTTTTCTTGCGAAAGCCTGCGTATACCTGTTCTTCGGATTGCTTTTGTTTGTATTACTTTTTGGAGGAGAAACAAAATTCATTATTGAAAATGGTTTTGCATCTCTTGGAAAAGTGGTTCAAAATTTCTTTGAGCTTTCAACATTTACAGACCCGGAAAGAACAACATCATTCCCACAGAACTATACAATCTACTATTGGGCATACTGGATGGTATGGTGTGTGGCAGCTCCGTTCTTTATCGGAAACATTTCCAGAGGAAGAACAGTTCGTCAGACCATTCTTGGAGGATATGTATTTGGTGTTGGATCAACAATTGTAAGCTTCATTGTTCTTGGAAATTATTCTCTTGGAAAACAGATCAGTGGACAGATGGATTTTATCGCTGCTTATGAGAAGACGGGGGATCTGTATACAATGATCATTGGAGTAATACGTTCTCTGCCTTGTGCACCGTTTGTACTTGCTCTTGTGTTGATTACGATGATTGCATTTTATGCAACTTCATTTGATTCAATTGCGTTGACAGCATCTTGTTACAGCTATCATAGACTGGGAGAAGATGAGACTCCGAACCGACTGATTCAGCTGATGTGGTGTATCCTGCTGATTCTCCTTCCAATCGCACTTGTGTTCTCAGAAAGCTCGATGAGTAATTTGCAGTCAGTAAGTATCATTGCGGCATTCCCAATAGGTGCAGTTATTGTACTGATTGTGTTGAGTTTTATGAAGGATGCAAAGAAATTTATGGAAGAAAATGAAAAACAGAGGAAAAAGTAAGAGGATAAAAAGAGAGATATCAGTGCTTAATGCATTGTTATCTTTCTTTTTTATAGTTTTGAAAGTTTTTAAAATGTATTCTTCCATGTAGACAACTCCACTCAAACAGTGTACAATAGGATGGTATATAAGTTTAAGACAACAAAAGAAGGGGTAATTATATGAAAGCAAAGAAATTGGCGGCAGTAGCATTATCACTGTGTCTTACAGTGCCAATGTTCAGCACAATTGTAAGTGCAGCTGATGGTTCTCTGATGTTCTCTGATCCACAGACAAAGGTTGGAGAGGAAGTAAGTGTAGATCTTGTTGTGAGATCTGGAAATTCAGCTGTTGGAGATGCAGATATTACAATGAGTTATGATACTTCTGCACTTCAGTTTGAAAGCGGAGAGGGTGTAACAGCAGACAGTGATGGTAAGCTTACATACTCAGGAAGCGGAGACGGTACAGCAACAGAGCTTCGTACTACAATGAAGTTTAAAGCATTGAAGATGGGAGATACAACGATCACAGTTGACAGCTCAAAGGCTTATCTGTATTCAGATGAGACACTGACATTAGATCAGGGATCTTCCGCAATTAAGATTGGACAGGCAGATGATGGTTCAACAGAGATTGAGGCAAATGGAAGTGAATCAACTGGCGCAGCTACTGATATTACGGTAAATGTGAATGGAACAGATTATAACTTCTCAGAAGAATTTGCAACATCTGCGATTCCGATAGGATATAGTGAGACTACAAAGACATTCAATGGAGAAGAGCACAAGTTTGTTGCTAATGAGGCTGGTGTTACACTTGGATATTTGGTAGATGCTTCCGGAGAAGGAAAGTTTTTCCTCTACAATGAGGACGATTCTACATTTGTTCCATATACAGAATTGAAGATTTCTGATACAACATCTATTATTCTTTTGGCAGATAATGGAGGAGCAAAACTTCCGGATTCATACCAGGAAGGGGAACTTACAGTAGCAGATCAGACATATCCATATTGGGCAAATCCAGAGAATGATCGTTATGATCTTCTGTATGCAGTGAATACAAGAACAGGTGAAAAAGGGTTCTATCAGTATGATTCACAGGATGGAACTTATCAGAGTGTAGATGTTCAGACAACAGACAGTACAAAGAAGGAAGCAAAAGGGATTGTTGGAAAACTGGAGTCGCTTGTAAAAGAGCATCCAATTGTTCTTCTGGCTGGAGGAGCACTTATCGTAGTTGTATTACTTGTTCTTATGATTATGTTTGCAGTAAAACTTGTGCATAGAAATCAGGAACTTGATGATTTGTATGACGAGTATGATATTCCTTTTGAAGATGAAGAAGATGACGAGCCGGTTGTTGCTAAGAAGTCAGACAGAAAGGCGTTTGGACGTAAAAAAGTAAAAGATGATGATTATGACGATGGTTATGATGATGATTTTAATGATGATTACGACGCCTTTGATGATGAGTATGCTGATTATGATTTTGATGATGATTACGATGATGATTATGACGATGAATATGATGCACCGACAGGAAATACAAGAAATTTAGGAAGATCAGCTAAAAAATCAAAAAAAGAAAGAAAATCAGATGATTATGATGTAGATTTCATTGATCTGTAAGTTTAAGAGAAGGATGAAAGATACTGATTAGGTAGTTGAAAACATATAGACAGGATTAGAACTGTTCAAGAAGAAAGTTCTGATCCTGTTTTTCTATCGTTCTTTTCAATCTTTATTAATTGATTATACACAGATTTATCACAATGCGGAGTTACTATGTAAACATCAAAGAAAAAGAATAAACGAGAGAAGAGGTAATCTTTATGGAGAATCAATATAATTATTATAATTCGGATGGAATGAATGGAAACGGACAGAGCGAAACACCATTTCATGATGACAATGGTGGTCAGAAGCATCAAGCACCGCATGGTAAGAAGCCGCAAAAGAAAATTCCCAAAGCAGTGGCAGTGACAGGATTTGCACTATTGTTTGGAGTTGTTTCCAGTGGTACATTTTTGGCATCAAATGTTGTTGGAAGTAAAGTGCTGGGATTGACCGGTGTGACGAAGACTAATACTACGGCAACCAAATCTGTGAGCAGCAATGCTTCATTATCCAAATCTTCCAGTGTTGTAACTTCAGATGTTTCAAGTATTGTGGAAAATGTAATGCCATCAATCGTATCAATTACAAATATGAGTGTGCAGCAGGTTCAGGATTTCTTTGGTGGTGTGTCACAGCAACAGAGCGAAAGTGCTGGAACAGGAATCATTATTTCCCAGAATGATTCAGAACTTCTGGTTGTTACAAATAATCATGTAGTAGCAGGAAGCGATACATTAACAGTTACGTTTGCTGATGGAACAAGTGTTGAGGCAAATATCAAAGGAACAAACTCAGAGTATGATATTGCTGTTGTGGCTGTTCCGCTTGATTCTATTTCAGATGAAACGATGAAAAAAATTTCGGTAGCAACACTCGGAGATTCCACACAGCTAAAGGTTGGAGAACCTGCGATTGCAATCGGTAATGCACTTGGCTATGGACAGTCAGTAACAACTGGTGTAATCAGTGCTTTGAATCGTTCTGTTTCTGAAACAAACGAGCAGACCGGTGAGACAACAGAGAGTGATGCCAAACTGATTCAGACAGATGCAGCCATTAATCCTGGAAACAGTGGTGGAGCACTTGTAAATGCAAGTGGCGAAGTGATTGGAATTAACTCATCCAAGCTGGTTGGTGATTCTGTAGAAGGTGTCGGATATGCAATTCCAATCAGTGATGTATCCGATCTGATCCAGAATCTGATGAATCAGGCGACAAAGACAAAGGTTGCAGAAAAAGATCAGGGTGCAATTGGCATCAAAGGAATGAGAGTGCCGGCTGAATATTCCAAACAGCTGAATATGCCGGAAGGTGTTTATGTATCAGAAATTACAAAAGGCGGTGGAGCAGAGGCAGCCGGAATGGCAAAAGGAAGTGTTATCACAGCAATTGACGGAACAACCGTATCAAGCATGGATGATCTTCAGGAACAGCTTCAATATTATGCCAAAGGAGATAAGGTGTCACTGACAATTCAGATTCCACAGAGTAATGGAGAATATGAAGAGAAGACAGTGGAAGTTACTTTAGGTGCGAAATAAATACTACTTTTAAGTGAATGTATTATGCTTAGGGATTGTCACGTGGCAATCCCTTTTGCTGTTGTTCACAATTTTTCTTATCTTCCATACAATAACAAAAAAGATATAAGGATTTATTTTATGGCACCATATTGTTCTAATAGGAATACGAACTGTTATTGTCAGAATGGAAATTACAGGCCACAAACAAGGCAGGAAAATGAAAGACAGCTTCATTGCAATATTCCTGTTCCTCCACTTCCGGAGCAGAAGTCGAAAAATTACTGTTGCGATGAGTGTGTTGGTGATTACAGCAAAACGGATGTTTTGCAAGAGTTTCCGGTTGCGATGGCTTATGTCCCATGGCAGCAGTGGAGAAAACTTCACGATCTCGGTTATGGATTTCAGTGTGGAACTATTTTTCAAGAGCTTGAAAAACCATTTCGTGGAAAAGGAGGATGCTGTAAATGAGTTGCAATTGTCATGAAATGAATCGAAGAGAACTTTTTGAATATATAAATCAGATTAGTTTCGCGGTGGATGATGTTAAATTATTTTTAGATACACATCCTGGAAATCAGAAAGCACTTGAATATTTTCAAAAATATAAAGAGAAACGTATTGAAGCACTCAAAGAATATGCAGAGGTATATGGACCTTTAACTGTAGATACAGTCAGCGAAAACAGTGACTGCTGGAATTGGATCAATGAACCATGGCCGTGGCAGGAAGGGGGATGCTGATTTATGTGGAATTATGAAAAAAGACTTCAATATCCTGTGAAGATAACCCAGACGAATCCGAAACTGGCGAAGATCATTATAAGTCAGTTCGGTGGTCCGGATGGCGAATTAGCTGCATCTATGCGTTATCTTTCACAGCGATATACGATGCCATATAAAGAGGTAACAGGAATACTGACTGATATTGGTACAGAAGAACTTGCCCATATGGAAATGATCTGTGCAATTATCTATCAGCTGACAAAGAATTTGTCACCGGAAGAAATTGAACGTTCCGGTTTTGCACCGTATTATGTTGATCATACACTGGCATTATGGCCACAGGCAGCCAGCGGAGCTCCGTAGACTGCAACGTATTTCCAATCGAAGGGAGATCCGATTACAGATCTTCATGAAGATCTTGCAGCAGAGCAAAAAGCACGGACTACGTATGATAATATCCTTCGGCTGATTAAAGATCCTGAAATCTGTGATCCGATCCGTTTTCTGAGAGAAAGAGAGATTGTGCATTATCAGAGATTTGGTGAAAGTCTAAGAATTGTACAGGAACATCTTGACAGTAAGAATTTCTATGCGATCAACCCAGAATTTGAATGAAGATGAAGTGTTTATTTTGTGAAAGGGATTGTCAGACGGCAATCCCTGATTTACATTTTATGTAAATACTGCTCAAAAATCCCCCTTTACTTTTCCCTATAAATCAGATATAATATACGCGTTGATGGGGAAACCATAACAATTAAATATACGATCAATGGGGATACTGTGATGTTATACTCACAGTATTTTTCTGTTTTTCTGATGAAAGGGACTTTTTTCCCTGAGTAAAAGAGGCTATAATAAAAGAAATTTATTGTCGGGTGTAAATATACGTTACAGTTCACTCCCGTGTCAATCACTCTGCTGATTGACACGGAGGATGCATGTTTTGGCTTGAATGCATCTCGCCCCATCGCCAAAGGCGATTTAAAATGGCGAGATGCGTTGCTGGTCGCACAACGTGTGAACAGTAACAAATATACAGTTGACAGTAATTAAAAAAGGAGAAGGCATATGTGTGGATTTGCAGGATTTGTCGGAGAAGTTGATGACAGAGAACAGGTACTTGTTAATATGATGAATACAATCGTACACAGGGGACCGGATAGTGCGGGAAAGTATGTGGATGAAGATGCAGCACTCGGATTTCGCCGTCTGAGTATCATAGATCTTTCTTCCGTTGGTGATCAGCCGTTGTACAATGAGGATCGCAGCATGGTTCTTGTATTTAATGGAGAGATTTATAATTACCAGGACCTGAGAGAAGAACTGAAAGCGGCAGGTCATGAGTTTGTATCGAATACAGATTCAGAGACACTGATTCATGGATACGAAGAGTGGGGCGAGAAGCTGGTAGACCGTCTTCGAGGAATGTATGCTTTTGCAATCTGGGATACAAAGAAGAAAAGATTGTTTGCAGCGAGAGATATTTTCGGAATCAAACCGCTATATTATGCGAATATGAATGGTACATTGATGTTTGCTTCTGAAATCAAAGCATTTATGGAGCATCCGAAGTTTGATAAGGTGTTCAATGAAGAGGCGCTTGGCAACTATCTTTCTTTCCAGTTTGTTCCTACGAATGAGACATTTTTTAAAGGGGTGTTCTGTGTACAGCCAGGACATTACTTTATATATGAAAATGGAAAAATGAACATTACACGTTATTTTGAACCTCATTTCACAGGAGACTGTAAGAAGCCTTTCAAAGAAGTGGTGGATGATGTAGAACGTGTGATGAAGGATTCCGTTGAGAAGCATAAAATCAGTGATGTAGAGGTTGCTTCTTACCTTTCCAGTGGTGTGGACTCCAGTTATCTGACTTATCTGGGACAGGTGGATCGTACTTTTACAGTCGGATTTGATGAAGGAAAGTATAGTGAGATTCAGGATGCAAAGGAATTTGCAGCAAGCATTAACATGAAGAATGACGCTAAGGTGATTTCACCGGAAGAATATTGGGATAAGCTTTCGGATATTCAGTATTATATGGATGAGCCGGTCGCAGATCCAGCTGCAATCGCACTTTATTTCCTCAGTGCAGAAGCGTCCAAGAAGGTTAAGGTAGTTCTTTCAGGAGAAGGTTCTGATGAATTGTTTGGAGGATATAACATATATTGTGAACCTTTGGAACATACTTCTTTTAATAAAATACCGATGCCGGTACGCCGTTTCCTGGGTGCGTTTGCAGAACGCTGTCTGCCACGTGGTATGAAGGGAAGAGGTTTCCTTATGCGTCATGGAAAGACACTGGAAGAGAGATATTTCGCAAATGCGACGAATATTTTTACAGAGCGTGAGGCAAATCGTATTTTGAAAAAAGGATGTAAGCCGGGAATCCAAAAAGTAACAAAACCATTGTATGCACGTGTAAAAGGAAAAGATCCTGTGACAAAGATGCAGTATGTGGATCTTCATTTATGGCTGGTGCATGATATTCTGATGAAGGGTGACAAGATGGGAATGGCGAATTCTCTTGAAGTCAGAGTTCCGTTCCTTGACAGAGAAGTACTTGAACTTGCCGAGACACTTCCGTTAAAATACAAAGTACGTGCGCCAAAGACGAAGGTTGCATTGCGTGCTGCGGCAGAGCGACATATCAGAAGTAAGACAGCGGAGAAGAAGAAACTGGGATTCCCAATTCCGATTCGTGTATGGTTGAAGGAAGAGAAGTATTATAATATTGTAAAAGAGATGTTTGAGTCTGATGCAGCGAAGAAGTTCTTTGATACGAAGCTCCTGCTTAAGATGCTTGATGATCATAAGAATGGAAGGAATACGAATGAGAAGACGGATAACAGCCGTAAGATCTGGACAGTTTATATCTTCCTCGTATGGTATGACAGATTCTTTGAGCATGGAAAACCAGTTCATCCGGCGATGAGTGTTCAATAATAAAACGTGTATCTGCTGTTTATTAATTGGGAATGTTAAAAAATAGAATGGATACAGATTTTAGATGGGAGTATGTATGAGAAACTATGAGAGTGATGCTTATAGGAAGTATCGAAGCTCAATAGAGCAGAGACAGAAGGTTGTGAGAACGTCAGGTTCTCCGTATTCTCAGCAGACTGCGGTACAGGGGAAAGGGCAAATAGCGGAAAGGTCTGCGAGTACAAAACGTAAAAGGACAAGAGAAAAGGGGAAACCTTATTATGATTATGATCTGCTTCTTGTAATTATTTTTCTGATGTGCTTTGGACTTGTAATGCTTTATAGCAGTAGTGCCTACAGTGCACAGAATGATTATAATAATGATATGTTTTTCTTTACAAGGCAGGCGATTATCGGTATTATCGGATTTCTTGCAATGTTTATCGTTTCTAAGATTGACTATCATCTGTATGGTGCGTATGCAAAAGAATTTTTTTGGTTTTCAATGTTTTTGATGGCATTGGTGCAGACACCACTTGGTAAGACTGTAAATGGAGCAAGAAGGTGGATCAGGCTTCCTGGTGGCTTGTCATTGCAGCCGGCAGAGTTTACGAAGATTGCGGTGATTCTATTTATAGCATATGAAATCTGCCTCTTGGGGCAAAAGGCGAAAAAATGGGATGGAATTAAGATTCTGCTTGGTTATGGTCTTGTTGCAACACTGGGAGTTTTTCTATTAACGGATAATCTGAGTACAGCAATTATTGTGTTTGCAATTACATGTATTTTAATTTTTGTTGTACATCCGAAGACCAAACCATTTGTTGCTGGAGTAATTGCAGCAGGAATCGTGGGAATCATTGGAATTATTTTTTTGAAATATACACTTGCAGAAAGCGATAACTTTCGTATGCGCCGAATCATTGCATGGCTGAATCCAGAGGCGAATGCTGATAAAGACAGCTATCAGTTTTTACAGGGATTGTATGCGATCGGTTCGGGAGGCTTCTTTGGAAAAGGACTTGGAAACAGTACACAGAAGCTGCATGCGATTCCGGAGGCACAGAATGATATGATTCTTGCGGTTATCTGTGAAGAACTTGGAGTGTTTGGTGCAATTCTCGTTTTGTGTCTGTTTGCCTTTATGCTTTATAGATTATTGTTCATAGCGAGAAATGCACCGGACTTGTATGGTGCGTTGATCGCAACAGGTATTTTTGCACA
>OMCC01001468.1_pt1 | contig 12334 bp, 8 predicted proteins | sample 1674161 | NCBI WGS metagenome assembly OMCC01 (sample SAMEA103958149, study PRJEB25191) | human gut metagenome | biome: human-associated habitat [ENVO:00009003]; feature: intestine environment [ENVO:2100002]; material: feces | place: Germany | collected 2013/2015 | reverse complement strand
CCCTTTTCAATCTATTCTTTATTTCCTATAATAAAATAGTCGCAATACTCGCCACCGTTCGCCAGCGTCTGTTTCTGGTGCAATATGCCATGCTAGTACATCGAATATTAAATTGTTGATAGTTTAAATAGTGGCTGCCTCATCCGGATCAATTTCATCCATTTTATATGTCCAATGATAAACAATCGGGTCAGCATTGATCTCATCGAAGTAGCGATATATTCGTTCCGATAATTCCTCTTTTGAATTGACACGAATGCCTTTTAACATCTGCTTAGTCATTTTGCTAAGTAATATACAGATGAAAAACTGAAACGAATGAAAAAACAGATACAGACCTTTTAAGTACATTTCATTATTTTACGGCAAACCTTCCAGAAAGTGGATAATATCTGCATTTCTGGAAGATTTTCTTCAAGTGGCAAACTCGGCATATAGCATACATACTTTCTGTAGTCAAATTCTATCTTTCTGCATACACCCTGACAGGTCATATGTTATCAGTTTTCCGTGTCATGAAATCTTTTCCATCTTAAAATCCCATCATACTAAGCAACCCATAATAAGCAATGGCGATCAGCGTAAATAAGGCAACCATAGGAGTCGTTTTACGTATCATGCTTCCCAGTGAGATTTTGTAATCTTCCGAGCAAAGAACCAGGCATATGTGAGTAGGAGAAATCTGCATTGCCACATAACCGATACACATTAAAAGTGTAAACAGCGCCAGTCCTGTATGCCCTGGAGTGATCACTTCCATTGCCATAGGCATACATAATACAATAATAGCCTGAGTTCCAGCTACAATAGTTCCAAAGAGGAACAGAAGCACAAATACAAGGAATGTAGGGATCGGCAGCGCAGAGAAAAACTCCGGCAGTGATGTGATAACACCTGTTTCTGTAAGCAGCTCCTTGAAGATCATGATCAGCAGTGTACTGAGCAGTAGTCTGGTCTCAAAAGCAGTACGGATAAACGGAACCAGTTCTTTTCCATTAAAATGGTTTACAAATACATTTAATAAAATACAGATCCACACTGCGCCCCATACAGGCAGGTTAAAGATCAGGATCAATGCAATAGTCAGTGCAATGGCCCAGATACTCTGTACCAGAAGCTTCCAGTAATACCCTTTTGGCTGATCCGGCACCATTCCTGTATCCTTAGGCACCCGGCGTAGATAAAAGATCCAGCCTACAGCAAAAAGTGCCGCTACCATAGGCAGCATAGCTAAAATAAAGGTTCCTGCACTGACACGGCCTTCTGTAATCCCCAACGCAATAAAAATGCTGGTATAAGTAGGCACAAAAGCTTCTGATATATGGCGGAAATAAGATGTGATACATGCCTGTTCCGGCACGCTAAGGTCAGAATCCTTTACACTTTCCCGAACAATAGGGCCGCAGATCAATACTGTGCTGGCAGCCGGAAGCATACCTAAAAGAAAAGGAACGATTGAAGCATTTACCCGGTTATTATTAAACAGACCGTTCATTGCAACCTGGGCATTGCTTAAATTTTTCCTTTTCTCCATCATCCTCTGCAAAAATGTAATGGAATAAAATACCACCAGCGTTTCAATGGTAGCTCTGGCTGTAGCCCCTTTTATGATGCCGTGGATCGCCACATCAGGAGAAAGGCCATATAAAAGGATCGTTGCAACAGATGCCGCGATCACAGCCATCCACATAGGCTTTTTCATCCACATAACACCTATGATCACACAAAATACAAGTACCAATTTTAAAATGTCCATCTACTACACATAGAAACTGCTGCAAAACAGTTTTCCTCTCCTGCAGCAGTCCATATCTCCTTTCTGTTTCCAGCTCAATCCTTCGTCTTTTGCTTACTCCACATTAAATACTTTTTTTGAACCTTTTGATTGAAGCAAAAAATCTCCGGCAATGGAGATACTATATTCATACCTGCACTGTCGGAGATTTAAATATACTGCTAGTTTATCTTACTTATCCTTCCAGGCTCTCCGCGATCTTACGTGCTACATACACACCACTTGCAGATGCATGGGACAGGGAATGTGTCACGCCGCTGCCATCGCCGATGATATAAAGTCCTTTGTGACGGCTTTCCAGGTTCTCGTCTACGTCTACTTCCATATTGTAGAACTTAACTTCTACACCATAAAGCAAAGTGTCATCATTTGCAGTTCCCGGTGCTATCTTATCCAGGGCATAGATCATTTCGATGATGCCATCTAATATACGCTTTGGAAGAACAAGGCTTAAGTCGCCGGGTGTTGCAGAAAGAGTAGGCACAAAGGTATTTTCCTCAATACGCTTTGGAGTGCTTCGTCTTCCGCGGATCAGGTCACCGAAACGCTGTACGATAACACCACCGCCTAACATATTAGAAAGACGGGCAATGCTTTCACCATAGCCGTTGCTGTCCTTAAACGGCTCAGAAAAGTGCTTGGAAACTAACAGCGCAAAGTTAGTGCATTCTGTCTGCTTTTCCGGATCCTCGTAGCTGTGTCCATTTACAGTAACGATGCCATTGGTATTTTCATTTACAACGATTCCCTTGGGGTTCATACAGAAGGTACGTACATTATCCTCAAACTTCTCTGTACGGTATACGATCTTGCTTTCGTACAGCTCGTCTGTTAAATGGGAGAACAGCACTGCGGGAAGCTCTACGCGCACGCCAATATCCACACGATTGGACTTGGTGGGAATATCCAGTTCCTTACAGATATGCTCCATCCACTTGCTGCCGCTTCTGCCTACAGATACGATACATTTCCCGCAGTCATAAGACTGGTCATTGCTCCATACTCTGTATCCCCCATTTTCCAGGCACTCAATATGGCTTACAGGGGACTCGAAATAGAAGTCCACATGCTCTTTTAACTCATCATATAACTGGCCTAATACAACCAGGTTAATATCTGTTCCCAGATGACGGACAGAAGCATTTAACAGCTTCAGACGGTTCTGTAAACAGACTTTCTTTAAATTAGTTCCGGCTGTAGAGTACATCTTAGTACCTTCGCCGCCGTGATTCATGTTGATCTCATCTACATACTGCATCAGCTCAGTAGCAGCCTTTTTGCCGATATATTCATATAAAGTACCACCGAAATCATTGGTAATGTTATATTTACCATCAGAGAATGCACCAGCGCCGCCGAAACCGCTCATAATAGAACAGGACTTACATTTAATGCAGGCTTTGACTTTTTCGCCGTCAATAGGGCAGTGACGCTTCTTTAATGAATACCCGGAATCAAATACAGCAATTCTTTTATCACCGCATTTCTTCATCAGCTCATAAGCAGAATAAATTCCGCCAGGACCGGCTCCCACAATAATTACATCGTAATTCATTCTCAAAACTCTCCTTTTCACGTTAATGTACTCCCGGAATCTTTTTGTTCATGATTTTGAAAGTACATCTTAAATAGAATGATCTGTGATCTGCGTTCTGTCACCCATAAAAATGGACCTTATTTTTATTTTACCTTGTTTTGAGAAAAACTACAATAACCAAAAGTCTATTAAAATACGGTTATCACCTCAGGAACCAGCGCTTCCCCACAGCGTTCTCTTACATAAGTCTTCAAGCGTTCTGTATCAGCTTCAGAAACACCCCATACATCTGCCTGGAGCACCAGCTTATTTCCTTCCCCATAACGGACATAGGCCTCTGCCTTTGTAACACCGCCTGCACTCGCTAAAGCCTGTTCCAGCTTATAAAGGTCTAAGAACCTTCTGCCGGTGAGACCTTCCCGCATAACAGTACGTCCGCCCTGTTCCAGAAATTCCAGGCGGCCATCTGGCATGATACGTGCTTCTCTTCCTGTCTGGTACAGCATTCCCGGTCCATAAGGATTGGTGATCTTATCACTCCATCCAAGAGTGGGGTGATCCATGATATACAGCTTGCCCCAGGCTCCAAACGGCTGCTTACGGCAGCTTTCATCCAGTACATATGCCTTTATCTGCTCACCTTCATCCACTTCCGGGATCAGTTCACAGCCGGCTGATTCATTAACTTTTCCTGCTTCTACGCGATAATGCAAAGGGAACAGATCTGGGGAAAGACGGTTTTTCAGACCTGCTGCCTGGCCTTCCTCTTCCATAGCTGCTACGATCTGCTCCATGACTGTCATAAACAGCTTCAAAAGCTGTGTATCAAACCGGTTCTTCCAATAACGCAGCTCATAATAATATCCCTTTTCATCCCACATAACCTGCAAATGGAATGGAAGTGCATCTAACTGTATTTTTTCGCGTTTAACCGGCCAGCCGCCAATCTTATTGATGTTTAAAATATCCCCCTGGTACTGGAAGAACATCTCATCTGCATGAAGATTGGAAATATAACAGCCCATGGTCTTCATGATCTGCTTTCCGGAGGTCTGAAGCAGCTCTTTTACGCTTTCATCCGGTTTCCGGGTGCAGCGGAAATAGTAGGTAAGGAATAATGGTCCCGCCAGACGATTCCATCTGCTGTCCGTTCTTCCACTGTGGATACTGGTGCTTACAGTATCTTTTTCATTGCTGAACAGACCAATGGAGTAATTAAAAGCAGTTAAGAACACTACATTTTCAGAAATACCATTTCTGCGGCAGAATGCCAGCAATCTGCCCCTGTTGATTCCCTTAAAATGCTCCTTTAAAACGCCGTCTTCTCCCTGTTCCAGATCATGGCAGTCACTTCTTGCAAGAATACTCTTGCGGATCTTAAAGCCCTTCATCAGGTCTGCAAAATAAGCTTCATTTTTCTGCCTGAGACCTCTGGCATCCCGTTCTTTTTCATCCAGAATATATTCATAAAATGTATATTTCTCTTTTTCTACCTGCTTTCCGGCATAAATAGCATTAATATCTTCAAACAGTACATTCATGGTCATGCCGTCTCCCATAATATGGGCAATATCCAGGAACAGGTAGTTAGCAGACTCTGTCATATAGATGCCTGTATGGTAAAGAGGCTCATTTTCTGTATACATATAGGGACGTAACAACCCCTTTCTTGTCTCTTCCCATTGGTCATCACTTAAGGTGATCAGAGGAACATCCACCTTTTTCTCATCATTTCTAAAGTTTTTGTATGCGCCTTCATGAAGCTGGATCACACATTTCAACTCCGGATGTACATCAAACATTCTTTCTACTGCTGTTTTTAAGAGATACACATTTACATGTGGATCCAGTTTAAATAAAAATGGCAGATTAGCTGTAGTATTTCCACGCATTACATAGGCAAAATACAGCTGCAGGTTGGTCAGTGGGTAAATATCCCGGACTTCAAACCCCTTCTTTTCTTCAGCAGCCTGCTCTTTATAAAGAGCTTCCAGCTTCAAAACAGAAGCATGCTCTAACAAGTCATTTAAGGTCATAGAAAGCTGCAGCTTTTCATACAGGTCTGTAAGGAGCAGCACACTTCCTAACGAATCCAGCCCCGCACTGTAAAGCTCTGTATCAATACCAAAACGACTGTGTCCTAACACAGCAGATACTGCATCATAAATCTTCTGCTGGATATCATTTTCCGGTTTATGTACATTGACCTGCTCCTCTGCCTCCTGTTTCTTTTGGCTGAAATACTGGCTGCGGATGATCTTTTTAGATGAAGTCTTGGCAAAAGGGATATCCCGCAGGTGGAAACGGGCGATCTTTTTATAAGAAGGAAGTCCTTCATTGTGCTTTTTAATGATCTGTGCCACTGTCTCCTCAATATGGTCGATACCGGCAGCATCTGCGTACTTAAAATTTGGATAGATCTCTGCTGCGATCATATCATCTTCCCCATACACCAGAATATCCTCGATCAGGCGGTCGTCCACAAACAGGTTCTCTATCTGCTCTGGAGCTACATTTTCACCATTGCTTAAAATGATCAGATTCTTCTTTCTGCCAGTAAGATACAGGAAATTTTCTTCATCTACATAGCCTAAGTCACCTGTACAAAGCCAGCCGTCCTCTGTGATCGCCTCTGCTGTCTTGTCCGGCTCCTTATAATATCCCATCATCACTGAGGGACTTTTTACCTGGATCTCACCATCCACAATACGCACCTGGCACCGGTCCACGATCTTTCCTACAGATGCCACCTTATCCGGTCTGCTCCAATCCGGGGATGAGATCTTTGGGGAACACTCCGACATTCCGTATCCCTGGGCAATAGAAATACCCAGACGGTTGAAATCAGCAGCCAGCTCCGGTGCCAGATAACCGCCACCGCTGATGATCTTGTGCAGGCGTTTTCCCAACACCTCCTGTTTAATGGAATTTATAGACCGGCCTGTGTCCTGTCTGGAAAGAATAGCGATCTTATTGTAAAGAGCCTTTGCCACCATAGGCACCATGCGGATCACAGTAGGCTGGAACAGCTGGATATGAGCAGCCAGACGGGCCATATCCCGGTTCAGGCACAAAATACTTCCATAACGCATTACCGTAAATACATCACCATTAATACAGAATACATGGTGGATCGGAAGAATATTCAGGTAAACTTCCTTTTCCGGGTGATCCTTATCTGTAGTACAGAAACTATTATCCATCAGGTTTCGGTTAGAAAGCATAACTCCCTTTCCTCTGCCTGTTGTTCCTGATGTAAACAGCACCATAGCACAGTCTTCCTCGGAAACTACCGGATCCACGCTGATCCCTGTATATCCTTTTAAAATCTGGTCTGAGCACGGCACATGTTTTCCGTGCTGTAAAGAAATGCAGGCACGAAGGCGGGGGCATTTCTCTTTTACTGCTTCCACCAGACCATAGTGATCCCAGTCATAAAATAAAATATCCAGATCAGAGCGTTTTACATTATCAGCAAAGGTCTCTTCATTCAACTGTACATCCAGAGGAACTACTACATTTCCGCTGGCCATTACACCTAACAGAAATACCAGATAATGGTGGCTGCTGCTTCCTATTAATCCCACTCTCACCTTATGGCCTGCTGCTGCGTCCTGCTCCCGCAGCCAGGCGGCTACAGCATGGCACTGATCCGCAAATTCACCGTAGGTCACTTCATATACTACGTCATTTTCCTCATAACGTAAAAATACCCGTCCGGCATACTCTCTTCCCGTATTCCAGACCAGGTCTTGTACTGTCTTTGTATTCTCGTATGAAATCATGGCTTTTCTCCTTATAACTAAACCTGCTATTAGAAGTTTCTATACACATTGTTTATTAATGTCTATTAGTATACATTTATGCCCTAACTATAGCACAGCAGATTCCCACATGCAATGCTATTATTTTGAATTTCAAAGTATTTGTCGTGAAAATGTTGCCCAGCGGCTATGCGGACTGCGTGCCTACACGCACGGACGTATAGACATTTGGCAATTAAGCCTGCATGAGTAAGCAGGACGATAGCCCGGATTACGAATGTGGGCGGCAATTGTGAAAGTGCCGAAGGCACGTAACAACTGACTTTCATTTATAGCGGCATAAAAATACCCCGGACCAGTCATGGCTTCTGCCATGTTTGCTGGTCCAGGGTATCTTACTGTAGCTTATTTATCGCTTCCTTATGCAAGCGCTTCTTCTTCGTTTTCCAATAATGTACTTTCGTACTTATCCAGAATGATCGTCTGTATCATTTCCCTTGTACCGGAATTGATCGGATGGGCAATATCACGGTATTCACCATCTGCTGCCTTTCGGCTGGGCATAGCGATGAACAGTCCCTTCTCACCTTCAATGACTTTGATATCGTGGATCACGAACTCATTATCTAAGGTAATGGAGACAATTGCTTTCATCTTCCCCTCTTTCTCCCCCCTTCTTACTCTCACATCTGTTACCTGCATGTTTCAATACTCCTTCCGTTTCTTCCGTCAGCCCCCGTGCTGCACCCCTTCTGCAGGAATCAGAAGAACGGGCCGCACTATGTTGTAACTTTTACAATGTATAACGTTCGTTCTTCTCAATGACAATCTTAATGTTCTCAGGTGTTCCAATATAAGTTGTATTAGCACGGATGGTATCCCGGCTTTCAACAATACAGTTTTCGATCACTGTATTATCACCAATATAAACGTCATTTAAAATGATAGAGTTTTTAATGATACAATTATTTCCTACGTATGCTTTCTTAAAGAGAATGGAATTCTCTACCGTACCATTTAAAATACAACCACTGGATACAAGACTGTTCCTTACAACAGCGCCTGGATTGTATTTTGCTGGCGGAAGATCATCGATCTTCGTATAAACATCCGGATACTGTTTGAAGAAATAATCCCTCACTTCCGGCTTTAAGAAATCCATGTTGGTCTTATAGTAGGAATCAACAGTAGCGATATTGCTCCAGTAGCTTTCTAACTTATAAGCATAGATCCTCTTTAAGTTCTTGTAACGTACCAGGATATCATTTACCAGGTCGTATCTGTCTTCTGCCGCGCAGCGCTCCAGCAGTTCGATCAGCTGTCTTCTGCGGATGACATAGATACCACAGGAAATGGTGGTAGCATCAGAGGCCATAGGCTTTTCTTCAAAATCAGTAATGCGTCCGTCATCATTTAACTTAACGCATCCAAAGCGGGTAACATCTGTTCCCTCTTCCATATCCTTGCAGACAACAGTGATATCTGCTTTCTTCTCAATATGGTATTCCAGAACCTTGTTGTAATCAAGCTTATAGACGCCGTCACCAGAGGTGATAACTACATATGGTTCATGGCTGTTCTTTAAGAAGGTCAGGTTCTGATAGAGAGCATCTGCTGTACCACGGTACCAGTCTCCGTTTTCAGGAGTAATGGATGGTGTAAATACATACAGCCCGCCCTGCTTACGTCCGAAATCCCACCACTTGGAAGAACTCAGATGAAGGTTTAAGGATCTGGAGTTATACTGTGTAAATACAGCCACATTCTGAATGTGGGAGTTTGTCATATTGCTTAATGCAAAGTCAATACTGCGGTAGCTTCCTGCAACCGGCATAGCAGCCACTGCTCTTTTATTGGACAGTTCCCGCATCCTCTTGCTGTTACCACCTGCTAATACGATACCGATTGCTCTCATTTCACGCCACCTGCCTTTATAATGTAATTTCCGCTTTCCAGTAATCCATCAGGATAGTCGCCTACGGTGGTCTCGCCTGCTATGGCGGTATTCTTTCCGACCTTTACGCCGTCCGGGATAATGGAGTTCTCACCAATGGTGGCCAGGTCAAACTGATATACCTTCTGGTCATATGTACTTGGTGCGTATTCGCCAACACCGATCTGAACATCAGAACCAACTTTTACATTTTCTGCGATAATGGCCTTTTCAACAGACGTACTTGCTCCAATGACGCTTCCCTGCATAACAATGGAATCCTTAACTACAGCACCCTTTGCAATGGTAACGCCTGCGCCGATAACAGAGTTGATAACCTCACCATAAATTTCAGTTCCTTCTCCAATGATACTTCTCTCAACATGGGCTTCGGAAGCTATGTACTGAGGCGGGATCACATCACTCTTAGTATAGATCTTCCAGTATTCTTCATACAGGTTGAACTCAGGGATAATATCGATCAGCTCCATATTTGCTTCCCAATAGGAGCCAAGAGTACCTACGTCCTTCCAGTAACCATTGTACTCATACGCAAAGATCCTCTCGCCCTTTGCGTGGCAGTATGGAATGATATGTTTTCCAAAGTCACATCCAGGCTCGTCCTTCATCTTGATCAGGGCTTCCTTAAGAACCGGCCAGCTGAAGATGTAAATACCCATGGAAGCTAAGTTGCTTCTTGGAACAGCTGGTTTTTCCTCAAACTCTGTAATACGGTTGTGCTCGTCTGTGATCAGGATACCGAAACGGCTTGCTTCTTCAATCGGTACCGGCATAGCAGCAATGGTGATATCCGCATTGTTTGCTTTGTGATAATCAAGCATCACTTCGTAGTCCATTTTGTAAATGTGGTCACCGGAAAGGATGAGCACATACTCTGGATTATATGCTTCCATATACTCCAGGTTCTGAAAAATCGCATTGGCAGTACCGGTATACCAGTCACTTCCTTTGCTTCTTTCGTATGGAGGTAAGATCGTCACGCCACCAACATTTCTGTCCAAATCCCACGGAATACCAATTCCGATATGTGAATTTAAACGTAAAGGCTGGTACTGTGTCAGGACACCAACGGTGTCAACACCTGAGTTGATACAGTTACTCAGCGGAAAATCAATGATTCGGTACTTCCCCCCAAAAGATACCGCCGGCTTGGCTACTTTCTGTGTAAGAACGCCAAGACGGCTTCCCTGTCCGCCAGCTAAAAGCATGGCAATCATTTCTTTTTTAATCACGTTATCACCTCTTGCTGTTATATAATTTTGGTAAACATAATTATACCACAAACTTTATAAATAGTATACAAATATTTGAATATATTTTGTGTTTTTTATGCAGTTTTCCGACATTTTTCGATATCATGTTTTATATTTTACACTTTTCCCAAGATGTTGTGCCCTAAAAATCCTCCGGGCACTATATGTCCCCTGCCATCAACCAAGTGCGTTGATAGGTGAGACTGTTCTTTTCTTGCCTAGAAATGCACACAAATAGCCTAAGAAACCCCGCAGAAACGCATGAAAACCTTGAAACATTACGTGAAATACCTTATAATACCTAATAATATTGCAATTTTGCTTTTAGAAATTTTGTATTGGAGAAAAGGAGATATTACTCATCATGGATTTAGTTACAGTAAGAGAACTTTATAAAAATCCGGAAAAGTTCCTGGACAAGGAAATTACCGTTGGCGGATGGATCCGCAGCCTTCGCGATTCTAAAGCATTCGGTTTCATCGTTATCAGTGACGGAACTTATTTTGAGACCCTTCAGGCTGTTTACCATGACACTCTGGAAAACTTCGCACAGGTTTCCAAATTAGGTGTTGGAACTGCCATTATTGTTAAAGGCACTTTAGTTGCTACTCCACAGGCAAAACAGCCTTTTGAAATCCAGGCTACTGAGGTTACTGTTGAAGGTGCATCTGCACCTGATTACCCGCTGCAGAAAAAGCGTCACTCATTTGAATATCTGCGCACCATCTCACATTTACGTCCAAGGACCAACACTTTTCAGGCAGTATTCCGTGTGCGTTCTTTGATCGCATATGCTATCCATCAGTATTTCCAGGAAAAGGACTTTGTTTATGTCCACACTCCATTGATCACCGGAAGTGACTGCGAAGGTGCAGGAGAAATGTTCCAGGTTACTACTTTAGACTTAAACAACGTACCTAAAAATGAGGACGGCACCATTGATTACAAGCAGGATTTCTTCGGAAAGCCAACCAACCTGACTGTAAGCGGCCAGTTAAATGGCGAAACCTACGCTATGGCATTCCGCAATATCTATACCTTCGGACCTACCTTCCGCGCAGAGAACTCCAACACCACCCGTCATGCTGCTGAATTCTGGATGATCGAGCCGGAAATGGCTTTCGCTGACCTGGATGATAATATGCGTGTTGCAGAAGGCATGTTAAAATATGTGATCAAGTACGTTTTAGAGCATGCTCCGGAAGAAATGAACTTCTTCAATAACTTCGTAGACAAAGGTCTGTTAGACCGTTTAAACAACGTTCTCAACTCTGAATTCGGACGCATCACCTATACTGAGGCTGTTGAGCTGTTAATGAAGCACAATGACAAATTTGACTACAAGGTATCCTGGGGCTGCGACCTGCAGACTGAGCATGAGCGTTACCTGACTGAAGAGATCTTCAAGAAACCTGTATTCGTTACCGATTATCCAAAGGAGATCAAGGCATTCTACATGAAGATGAACCCAGACGGCAAGACTGTTGCTGCTGTAGACTGTCTGGTTCCTGGAATCGGCGAGATCATCGGCGGAAGCCAGCGTGAAGATGACTATGACAAGCTGGTTGCAAGAATGGATGAGCTGGGACTTAAGAAAGAGGATTACGGATTCTACCTGGATCTTCGTAAATACGGTTCTACCCGCCATGCAGGCTTCGGACTTGGCTTTGAGCGCTGCGTAATGTATCTGACCGGTATGTCCAACATCCGCGACGTTATCCCATTCCCAAGAACTGTTAATAACTGCGAACTGTAAGCCAAGGGAACAAAAGTGCAGGTGCTGTTCGTGCTTGCACGATAAGGCATCTGACTTTGGTTCCCGCCAAAAACATGAAGAAGAAGCGATTTGCATTGCAAATCTGCGGATTCTGAATGTTTTTAGAATTGCGGGAGCAGCGTAGCTGCGTAGCAATTCGTTGGCTTACTAGCACTCTCCGGCGCAAAACATATTTTTTTGTTTTGCGCCGTTTTTAGAATATGTACTCTCGGAATCTTTTTGTACTTGATTTTGCGAGAAGATTTTTTGTCAGT
>OMCC01001461.1_pt1 | contig 12379 bp, 10 predicted proteins | sample 1674161 | NCBI WGS metagenome assembly OMCC01 (sample SAMEA103958149, study PRJEB25191) | human gut metagenome | biome: human-associated habitat [ENVO:00009003]; feature: intestine environment [ENVO:2100002]; material: feces | place: Germany | collected 2013/2015 | reverse complement strand
GAAGCGTGTAGAAACCATATCGGATGATGGTTGGAAAAAAATAATAGAAGATTTTAGAAAACTACATGAAAATGAAGAGCGAATGGAACGACAGCTCGAACTTGAAGAGGCTCATAAAGCAAAAGAAGAAGCAAAAAATGCATTACAAGAAGCGAATAAATTAAACCAAGAAGCTGATAAGAAAGTAGAAGAAGCTGATAAGAAAGTAGAAAAAGCAAATAAACTAGTGAAACAAATGGTTTGCAAGATGTATGAAGATGGTTTTAGTCTTGAACAAATTTCTGAATATTGTTCACTAAATGTGGATGAAATTCAGGTGTTGATAAAATCATAAATTTTCTGTTGCATTTAAAAAAATGTTTGTTTATAATAAAGCCATCCTTTGTAGAGGCAATGAAAAGAAGAAGTAGTCGTGGATGCTGCTGATAGTGAGTTCCTGATGGTGGAAATGGAACAGTAAGCACAGGGTGAACGTGTCTTAGAGCTAAGCTTTCGAAGATTGAGGAAGCTTCGGATACTCCCGTTATGAGTTAAGGGCTTGTACATTAGTGCAGGAAATAAGGTGGTACCGCGATTTTATAGTCGTCCTTGTATATTCAAGGACGGCTTTTTTTATTAGAAGGGAATGGTAGATATGAAAAAAGGATTTAAATTAATTTCGGCATTTTTAGTAAGTTTTATGATCATGATGTCTAGTATTATGCCTGCATTTGCCGATGAAACAGATACATCAACAACAGGCGATTTATTAGACAAGATTCAAGAAAGAGGAGAATTGATTGTAGGTACATCTCCTGATTTTCCACCTAATGAATTTATTGACTCAACAAAAACAGGACAAGCGCAATATGTAGGTTCTGATATTGAATTAGCAAAATATATTGCAAAAAAGATGGGTGTTAAATTAACAATCAAAGCCGCAAGTTTTGATACAGTTTTGGCAAATCTTCAAACTGAAGAAATTGATTTAGCAATTACTGGATTGGCTTATACACCAGCACGTGCGCAACAAATGGAAATGTCTATTGGATACAATATGACAGAGGATACTGGTGGACAGGCTGTTATTATCGCAAAAAAAGATGCAGATAAGTATAAGAAGTTAACAGATCTAACTGGCTTAAAGGTGGCAGCTCAACAAGGATCAATCCAGCAACAATATACAGAAGATCAAATTCCGGACGCAAAACTACAATCTATTTCAAGTATTGATGATGGTGTTGCCCTATTAAAGAATGGTACGGTACAAGCTGTTGCATGCTCTGAAGGTACAGCTGATGAATATATTGAAAAGAACTCTGAACTTGCGAAGTTAGATGAATTATTCAATATTGATCAAGATTATGCAGGTAATCGTGTGGGTGCTCCTTTAGGTGAAAAGAGATTGATGAAAGAAGTCAATAAAATTTTAAAGGAAGTCAATAAAAAAGGTTTATATGAAGAGTGGTATAAAACGGCAAAGAAACAGAGTAGTGAACAATTTACTTTAACAGCGACTGGATTCTTTGGAACATGTGTTCAAATTGTTCAATATTGCTGGCCGCAATTATTAAAAGGTTTAGGAATTACTTTAGGACTTGCTGCTATTACTGTTATTTTTGGTACAATTATTGGTGGATTATTTGCCCTAGTAAAACTATCAAAGAATAAAATCATACAAGCGATTGCGGGTGTATATGTAGAATTGATTCGTGGAACACCACTATTACTACAATTATGGTTGTTCATCAATATTTTCTCTTATTTGACAAATGGAAATATGCCAATGATCGTGAGTGTAATTATTGCCCTTGTCATTAATTCAAGTGCATATGTGGCTGAAATTATTCGTTCAGGTATTCAATCTGTGGATAAAGGACAAAGAGAAGCGGCCAAATCACTTGGTATGTCAAATGTACATATGATGACTAAAATCATTATTCCTCAAGCTATCAAGAATATCTTGCCAGCCTTAGGTAATGAATTCGTTATGATGATCAAGGAAACATCTTTGGCAAGTACATTCTATATTGGAGAATTAATGACTGTTAACAGTGTTATTAAATCGGCTACTTATAAATCCATTGAACCATTAGTAATTGTTGGTTTGATCTACTTTATTGTTACATATTCATTATCAAAATTAATTAAATACATGGAAGGGAAGTTGAGTGTCAGTGACTAAGGAACTAATTGTTGTAAAAGACTTACATAAAAATTTTGGAGATCTTGAAGTATTAAAAGGAATTGATCAAACAATCCATCAAGGAGAAGTTGTTAGTATTATTGGACCTAGTGGTTCAGGAAAATCTACTTTCTTACGTTGTCTTAACTTATTAGAAAAACCATCTAGTGGACAAATCATTTTCGAAGGTATAGATATTGCAGCTGAAAATGTTGATATTGATACACATCGTAAAAAGATTGGAATGATCTTCCAGCACTTTAATGTATTTCCACATTTAACAGTTTTAGAAAATATTACCATCACACCAATTCTAGAACTTAAAACACCAAAGGCCCAAGCTGAAAAAGAAGCAATTGAATTGCTTAAAAAAGTTGGCTTGGAAGATAAGAAGGATGAATATCCAAGAAAATTATCTGGTGGACAAAAACAACGTCTAGCTATTGTTCGTGCTCTAGCTATGCATCCAGATGTAATTTTATGCGATGAACCAACAAGTGCATTAGATCCAGAAATGGTAAAAGGTGTACTTGAAGTCATTAAAGAATTGGCGAATCAAGGAATGACAATTGTGATCGTAACACACGAAATGGGATTTGCCCGTGAAACAAGTGATCGCGTACTATTTATGGATGAAGGTATTATTCAAGAACAAGGAACTCCAGAAGATATTTTTGAACATCCACAAAATCCAAGAACCATCAAATTTTTATCGCAAGTACTATAAGCTTGGGCACATGTTCAAGCTTTTCTTATGGTATAATTTAATAAATTGGAGGAAATTGATATGAATTCAGAATGGTCATTAGACATATTGTACAAGGGATTTGATGATCCTAAATTTAGTGAAGATCTAACATCTTTTGAAAAGAAGGCAAAAGAATTGGATGAACTTTCAAAGACTTTAAGTCATGAAAATGAAAAGAAAGATCTTCTTCAAATTGTTAAAGTATTAGAAGAGTTTGAATTATTAGAAAAACATTTGAGTTGCTTTGGATCTTTGAGTCAATCCACAAATACGGCGAATGCGAAAGCGGCAGCAGCCATTGGTAAAGTAGCTACTATCGCAAGTACAGCCAGTAAGGCTATGGCTGTATTCTCTCGCTATATTGCGGATATGAAAGATTTAAACAGCTATTTAGATTGTCCGGAACTTTGTGAATACAAATATTTTTTAAATGATATTCACGAAAGCGGAAAATATTTGTTAAGTGAAGACGTAGAAGAGGCACTTGCCAAAATGAATATTTCTGCAGGTTCTGCTTGGGAGAAGCAACAAAGTCTACTCACAAGTTCATTGGAAGTGGAATATGATGGTAAAAAGTTACCTTTGGCATCTGTTCGTAATCTAGCGTATGATGCAGATAAAGAAGTTCGTAAAGCTGCCTATGAAGCTGAACTAAAAGTTATGCACCTATTGCGGATGCAGTAAGTTTTTCTTTAAACAACATTAAACTACAAGTGATTACCGAAGCTAAAATGCGTGGCTATACAAGTCCAATGGATATGACGCTACACCAGTCTCATGTATCCCAGAAAACATTAGATGCACTTCTTAGTGCAATGCAGAAATACTTGCCAGTATTCCATACGTATTTGAAAAGAAAAGCTGAAATGTTAGGGTATGAAAATGGCCTTCCTTGGTATGAATTATTTGCGCCAATTGGAAAATCAGCTACGACAAGTTTTACTCCAGAAACTACAAAAGAATATTTGGTTAATCATTTTAGACCATTTTCTGATGACTTGGCCGATATGATGGAAGAAGCATTTGACAATAACTGGATTGATTTTTATCCACATAAAGGAAAAGTTGGTGGAGCTTTCTGCTGCAATATGCCGTTTGCGAAACAATCACGCGTATTAACTAATTTTGATGGAGGACTTGGAGACGTAGTTACTTTGGCTCATGAACTTGGACATGCATATCATGGATTAAACATTGAAAGTCATAGACCATTAAATTGGGAGTATTCTATGCCAGTTGCAGAAACGGCAAGTACATTCAATGAAAATATCATTATGAATGCAGTGATTGATGAAACAGAGGATAAAGAAGTTAAACTAGGTTTGATTGAAAATCAGCTTCAAGACTTATGTCAGATCATCTGTGATATTTATTCTCGTTACTTATTTGAAAAAGCCGTATTTGACAGAAGAAGTGATGAGTTCTTATTCAAGGATCAGTTGAATGAAATTATGTTGGACGCACAAAAACAAGCTTATGGCGATGGACTTGATCCAAATTGTTTACATCCATATATGTGGGTTTGTAAATCGCACTACTATTCTTCAGATCTAAGTTATTATAACTGGCCATATGCTTTTGGTGGATTGTTTGCGCGAGGCTTAGTTGTGAAATATCAAGAGATGGGTAAAGAAAAATTCGTTCCTAAATATAAAGAGATGTTACACACAACAACGGTTGCATCGGTAGAAGATACAGCTAAAGTATTGGGTATTGATTTAACGGATGAAGCTTTCTGGATTTCTGCATTAGAAACCGCAAAATCAAGAATTGAAGAATTTATCGAATTGTCGAAATAATTGCTTGGAAACAAGCAATTTTTTCTGCAAAAGTTCACAAATGATGATATAATCTATTGCGTTCGAATTTTTTCAAGGAGAGATTTAATGAGTACAGAAATGTTGATGAAAAATAGAGAACGTTTTATTAAAAACGTAAACAGTAATGAGAATGGTGCAGCCGCCCTTTCTTTAAGATTATTTTGTTACGCTAGATTTATGGCAGTAAAAAACCCGTATGCAGAAACGCATGACTGGGTATATGAAAACGAATTGACTAGTGTCCAAGCCAATCAATATGTATTCCGCTTACTGGATGGAAGTACAGAAAGACCATCTATGGATATGTTGATTCGTAAATTAAAAAGTGTTCGTTTGGTTCGTGATAGTGAAATGAATGGTAGAAAAATTTATGTCATCAAGTTCACGGATATCGAAATGGAAGAATTGATGAACAAGAGCATTATTGATAAGCCAAGCGAAAAGTTATTAAAAGAAAAGAAGTCTTCTGTAAAGAAAGAAAGAGAAGAAGTAGTAAATTCATCTTGGAAGGACATCTTTTTGAAAAACAGTAAAGGTGAGAACTTACAGATGTTACGTTTCTGGTTCTATATTCAGTATAATGCTGAAAAGAATGGAAAGAAATATGTTTCTAGAAGCCTAGCGTTAAGTGAAAGTGCGATTGAATATGTGTATAGGGGTATTCCTAAAAGAATGGAAGTTTTGCAGGATTTATTTGCACAAATGAAACAGATAAAGCTGGTTAAAGAAGATGTAGTTAAAAACGAAATAGTAGTTCGTCCAGCTAAACTAGAAGGTTTAGAAATCAAAAATTATATTAAGGATAAGCCTGTTGATTTAATGAGCTTTAATTACACGAATGTATAAGAAAACGACGAGATTTAGTTCTCGTCATTTTTATATATTTTATAATTGTTTTTGCCTGTTCGTTTTGTTTGATACAAGGCTTGATCGGCATGGCGATACAGTTCCATAAAGGTTGTTCCATCTTTAGGGGCAAAGGCAATTCCAATGCTGATGGATAATTTGAAATCTTTTAATTCTTCAATCTTTAATTCATTGACTTTTTGAAGTAGAGACTGAATTCTAGATTCAGCAATATTTTCATCTTGAATTAGAATAATAAATTCATCTCCTCCAATTCTTCCAACAATATCACTTTGTCTAAAATGATTCTTAAAGAGTAAGCCCAAGTTTTCTAAGACTTTATCACCTACCGCATGACCATAATTATCATTAACAGATTTAAAGGCATCTACATCAAGAATCAAGAAACAACAATGTTCTTGATTATTTAGTTTTTGATCAATGAGTTTTTGCGTTGTTTCCTTATTGAAAACGGAAGTTAATGGATCAATTTCAGATAAATGAATCAAATATTTATTTTCTCTTGAACTTGAATGAGCCAAATACACTATAAGACTCAATACGATCAATCCTAAAAATGTTGCCAATAAAGTTTCATAGTGAATAATAAATGTATATGATTCTTGAGCTGCATGAACCGGTACGATATAGCCGACCATCCAATCATTGATTTTTAGTGGGGAATAAGCTAAATATAAAGATTCTTTCTTTTTTGTCTGAATCAAGACAAGATCTGATCTTTGATTCTTAAAGTCGGTTTTGATTTTCTTTTGATTACAGACATTAAATAAATTATCGACTGTATTTAGCTTATGCTTTTTTTCATACTGTTTATCTTTAGTGATTAGATTTCCATCTTGATCGATAATAAAACTTTTTCCTTGTCCCTCAAACAGATCATCAAACAACATATTGCCTAGTTTTGTGACATTGTAAGAACCGCCTACTACACCAATGACTTGTCTATCTTTAAAGATGGGCACGCATAAAATAACACGTGTTTGTTGATCAACACTGCTTTCTAAAGGATCTGAAAGAGATTGTTTGCCTTGCATAGATTCTTTAAAATATCGACGATGAGCTACATTTTTTATGACTTCATTATCATATAGAGCATTTCCATTTGGATCGATGATTGCCGTTCGATTTAAATCTGTATTATGCATAAAGGCTTGAATTAAAGAAACATTATCCTCTGAAAATAAATCTTGAGATTTAGATAGTTCTTGTGCAAGTACATTTAAATAGGAATAGTTGATATTTAATATTGTATTTAAATGCTCACTTTGCCTTACAACATTGGTAATCAGAGTTTTTCTAGAATTATTTTCAACCGCAATTGAAACGCCGTTAAAGAAGATCGCGATTTCCATAATCAAAGTCAAAATGAAAGTGATAATTGCGACAATATAGTTCGTAATGAATTTTTTTCTTGGAAAATAATGATCTTTCATATGGGAACTCCTTTTTCTAATTATATCAAGAATTATGTTAAAAGAGTATTAAATTATATGCAACTAACTATTATTTGTGAAATCTATCACATTTTCGTGTATTATATAAGGTATAAAGAAAATTGCTCCCAACATTAAGAGAATTCTGCGTGAAAGGTGCTTATAAGAAATTTGTAAGTAGAACTATGGCTATGCTCTTTTTGTGTGTGGAGTATAGCTTTTTTCTTTAAGAAGGAGATGAATATGGAAACACGTGTTGCCGTGATGGGAATTATTGTAGAAGATACAAATGCAGTGAATCTATTGAATGAAATTCTTCATGAATATAGTGAATATATTATTGGAAGAATGGGAATACCTTACAAACAAAAACATATAAGTGTAATTTCAATTGCGTTAGATGCCCCACAAAATACAATTGCTGCTTTGGCAGGTAAATTAGGAAATATACAGGGAATTAGTGTGAAAACAGCCTATTCCAATGTGATTAGCCATGATTGAAGCATATCGATTGATTGATAAACTTGAAAGAGAACACTCTTTAAGTTTATTAGAATATAAAACTTTAATTGAAGCTGAAAATGATGCTTTACGCTTATATGCTGCTAATAAAGCGAAAGAACAAGCTACGTTAATATATGGAAATTCAGTCTATGTACGTGGACTTATTGAAGTAGGAAATTATTGTCGCAACGACTGCTTCTATTGTGGAATTCGCAAGTCCAATTTAAATTGTGATCGCTACATATTAGTCGAAGAAGATATTTTGCATTGCTGCAAAGAAGGTTATGAACTTGGTTTTCGCACTTTTGTTTTGCAAGGTGGCGAAGGAATTTATAAAAAGAATTTTGTCACAAATGTAGTTCAAAAGATTCGTAGTGAATATCCAGATTGTGCGATTACCCTTTCTTTAGGTGAAGAAGATAGAGATACATATAAGGCTTGGTTTGATGCGGGAGCCAATCGTTATTTATTAAGACATGAAACGGCTAGTAAAAATCATTATGAAAAGTTGCATCCAAAAAATATGTCTTTTGATCATCGTATGCAGTGTTTAAAAGACTTAAAGGAAATTGGCTATCAAGTAGGATGTGGCTTTATGGTAGGTTCACCTTATCAGACAAGTGAAACTTTGGCGATGGATTTGAAGTTTATTGAAACATTTAAACCTGACATGTGTGGTATTGGTCCTTTTATTTCCCAAAAGGATACACCGTTTAAAGATATGACATGTGGAACTTTGAATCAAACTTTATTCTTATTGTCTTTGATTCGTTTGATTCAACCAAATATTTTACTTCCTGCTACAACAGCTTTAGGAACGATTGATCCTCAAGGAAGAGAAAAGGGAATTCTTGCGGGGGCCAATGTAGTTATGCCTAATTTATCGCCGGTGAGTGTCAGAAAAAAATATGCATTGTATGATAATAAAATTTGTACAGGCGAAGAGAGCGCAGAATGTAAAGATTGTTTATCAAAGCGTATGGATTCAATAGGATACAAGATCGTAACTGATCGTGGAGATATTAAAAAATAAAAGAGGAGATATAAAAAATGAGTAATTATAACCCAAAATCATTAAAGGCAGAAGAATTTATTAGTCATGAAGAAATTCTTGAAACAATTGAATATGCCGAAAAGAACAAACATAATGTGGAATTGATTGATCAAATTTTAAATAAGGCTCGTCCACAAAAGACAGAGCATGGTGTTCATTGTGAAGGTTTAACGCACCGTGAAGCAAGTGTACTTTTAGCTTGTGACATTCCTGAAAAAGTAGAAGAAATGTATAAGCTTGCCAATGAAATTAAACAAGCATTCTATGGAAATCGTATTGTGATGTTTGCCCCATTATATTTATCAAATTATTGTGTAAATGGATGTGTATATTGTCCTTATCACATGAAGAATAAACATATTAAACGTATTAAATTAACACAAGATCAGATTCGTGATGAAGTTATAGCGCTACAAGATATGGGACATAAACGTTTGGCTATTGAAGCAGGCGAAGATCCAGTACACAATTCAATCGAATATATCTTGGATTCTATTAAAACTATTTATTCGATTCAACACAAGAATGGTGCCATTCGCCGTGTCAATGTAAATATTGCGGCTACAACGGTAGAAAATTATCGTAAATTAAAGGAAGCTGGAATAGGAACTTATATCTTATTCCAGGAAACATACAATAAAAAGAGTTATTTAGAGTTGCATCCGACAGGACCTAAACACGATTATGACTATCATACAGAAGCTATGGATAGAGCCATGGAAGGTGGAATTGATGATGTTGGATTGGGTGTATTATTTGGTCTGGAAGGCTATCAATATGAATTTGCCGGCTTAATGATGCATGCAGAACACTTAGAAGCTGTTCATGGTGTAGGTCCACATACAATTAGTGTGCCTCGTGTAAAACATGCAGATGATATTGATCCAGAAGCGTTCGATAATAGTTTGGCTGATGATATCTTTGAAAAGATTGCAGCATGTATCCGTATTGCCGTTCCATATACAGGAATGATTATTTCTACACGTGAATCTCAAGAAGTTCGTGAAAAAATGCTTCACTTAGGTGTATCTCAAATTAGTGGGGCAAGTCGTACATCTGTTGGTGGATATACAGAAGAAGAGCGCCCTCATGATTCAGAACAATTTGATGTATCTGACCAAAGAACATTAGATGAAGTTGTGAACTGGCTGATGGAGTTAGGTTACATTCCATCTTTCTGTACGGCATGTTATAGAGAAGGAAGAACAGGAGACCGTTTCATGTCTTTGTGTAAGACAGGACAAATTCAAAATTGTTGTCATCCTAACGCATTGATGACTTTATGTGAATATTTAGTTGATTATGCGAGTGAAGATACAAAGAAGATTGGTTTTGAGTTGATTGAAAAAGAATTGAACAAGATTCCAAATGCGAAAGCTCAACAAATTGCTCGTGACAATGTGGATGCGATTAAGTCAAGCAATCGTAGAGATTTCAGGTTCTAATTATGTCTAATTTAAATAGTACGATAAGCGCAAATCGTACACACATTGGATTTTTCGGTTTAAGAAATGCTGGAAAATCCAGTGTAGTCAATGCGATTACCAACCAGAGTATGTCTTTAGTTTCTAATATAAAGGGAACTACGACAGACCCTGTAAAGAAATCAATGGAAATCTTACCGATTGGACCTGTTGTGATTGTGGATACGCCGGGTATGGATGATGAAGGTACTTTGGGTGAATTGAGAATTAAAAGAACGTTAGAAGTTTTAAAAACAATGGATATGGCCGTATTGGTCGTTGATGCGAATGTAGGTCTACAAAAAATAGATTTGGATTTGATTGACATGTTTAAAGAAAATAAATTACCTTATTTTATAGTTTTTAATAAGTGTGATTTGATTGAAGAAAAGAAAGAACTGGCTTCTAATGAAATCTATGTGAGTGCTCTAAACAATGACAATATAGATGGATTAAAGCAATTGTTGGCTAGTGTCGCAAAGAAACAGGAAGAAAAGACAATTATTGGTGATTTAATTGATCCGGGCGATGTTATTGTGCTTGTTATTCCAATTGATCAATCGGCTCCTAAAGGAAGATTGATTTTACCTCAACAACTTGTATTAAGAGATATTTTAGATCATCATGCGATTGGTATGACTTGTCAGGTAGAAGAATTGGATGCAACCTTAAAGAAGGTTACTCCAAAACTGGTTATTACAGATTCCCAGGCTTTTAACAAGGTAAGTCAAATCGTAGATAAATCTATTCATTTAACTTCTTTCTCTATTCTTATGGCACGCTTAAAAGGAAGCTTATCTACAGTGCTTGAAGGGGCCAATCAATTGGATCATCTTCAAGATGGGGATTGTGTATTGATTAGTGAAGGGTGTACGCACCATAGACAGTGTGGTGATATTGGTACGGACAAGCTTCCAAAATGGATCTTGAATTATACAAAGAAGAATATAACTTTTGAATTTACTTCTGGACAAGGATTTAAAGAAGATCTTTCGAAATATAGTGTTGTGATTCATTGTGGTGCATGTATGTTGAATGAAAAAGAAGTGCAGTCTCGCGTAAAGGAATGTAAGAAACAGCATGTGCCATTCACAAATTATGGTATTGCGATTGCGAAAATGAATGGGATATTAGATCGTTCAGTAGAGGTGTTTTAAGATGAAGAAAATATATATATCAGCCGATATTGAAGGTATTTGGGGAAACAGTAATCCGGCAAATACAGCTAAGAATGGATACTTATATTCTGAATATTGTACAAATATGATGAATGAAGTAAATCTTGTGATTGATTTATTGTTTCAAAATGGTGTAGAAGAAGTTGTGGTCAATGATAGTCATGGAAATATGGATAATCTTCTTCCTTCAAAATTAGATCCTAGAGCTGCTTTTGTGTCCGCAAATGGAGCTTATAAGGAATTTGGGATGATGGAAGGTTTAGATGATTCTTTTGATGGAGCATTATTTATTGGATATCATTCTCGATGTAACTCACCAGGTGTTATGGCTCATACGATTTGGGGTACTATGGTACGAAAAATTGTAGTAGATGGGAAAGAACTTGGTGAAAGTGGCATAAATCGATTGTTGGCAAACGAATTTGGAGTGCCAGTTATCTTAGCAAGTGGTGATAGTGAATATGGTAAGCAGGTAGAAGAAGAACTTGGTTGTGTATTTGTGGAAACAAAGAAAACATTAAACAATCAGTGTGCTTTGTGTTGTAGCTTTAATGAGTTGAAGACGCGCCGACGGCCGAGAAGCCGTCGCAGAGCCACCCCGCAAGCCACACCAGACCGCCTGGGGCAACCAGTTTCGCAAAATTGTAGAACGCACCCTGCCAGCCGATGTATTTAGCCTGGGACGCCGGCGGAAGCTCCGACATTTAGACCCCGTCGGCCGTGATGTCGTGCGTAGCACCGCTGAAGGCAACAACGGCAAAGACAACAACACTGACCGCGAAGAACAGCGGAAGCTGAAGCGAAAGGGCCGCTGCGCCGAACAGAACACCGCTCAGCATCTGGCTCCCGACGCCCCAGAACTTCTTCGTCCGGTACAACTCCAGGAACAGCTCCACAGGAACTTGATCGTCCAAGGCCACATGATCAGAGACGTCCAGAACGCTATCTGAGCATCCGAGATCCCCAGCTCCTTGTACAGAACTGCCGAGACCATGTGCAGAACGACAAACGGCGAACCCATCGCAAAGTACAATGACGAACCCCATTTCAAAGGAGAATGTTTAAGATGGCTAAGAGATTGCATAATACACAAATAGAAGAATGCTTAAAGCATTATAAACATATGGATTTGCTCCGACATAAACAAC
>OMCC01001453.1_pt1 | contig 12434 bp, 11 predicted proteins | sample 1674161 | NCBI WGS metagenome assembly OMCC01 (sample SAMEA103958149, study PRJEB25191) | human gut metagenome | biome: human-associated habitat [ENVO:00009003]; feature: intestine environment [ENVO:2100002]; material: feces | place: Germany | collected 2013/2015 | reverse complement strand
ACTGGGTGGCCAGCACGCGGTCGTAGGCGCTGGGGCTGCCGCCGCGCTGCATGTGGCCCGGGATGCAGACCCGGGTTTCCATGCCGGTCTTTTTCTGGACGGCAGCGGCAATGCGGTTGGTGGCGGTGGTGTAACCGGCCTCGGCGCGCTTGGCGGCCCACTCTTTGCGCTTCAGCTTGGCTTCGTCTACATTCATGGCACCCTCGGCCACAGCGATGATGGAGAAGTTGGAGCCGCGCTTTGCCCGGCGCTCCACGGCCTCGCAGACGCGGTCGATGTCGTAGGGCTGCTCGGGCAGCAGGATGATATCTGCGCCGCCTGCAATGCCGGAGTAGAGGGTCAGCCAGCCAGCCTTGTTGCCCATGATCTCGATGCACATCACGCGGCTGTGGCTGCCGGCGGTGGTGTGGATGCGGTCGATGACCTCGGTGGCAATGTCCACAGCGGTGTGGAAGCCAAAAGTCACATCGGTGCCGTAGATATCGTTGTCGATGGTCTTGGGCAGGCCGATGATGTTCAGGCCCTCCTGCGAGAGCAGGTTGGCGGTTTTATGGGTGCCGTTGCCGCCCAGGCAGAGCAGGCAGTCCAACTTTGCGTCCTTGTAGGTCTTTTTCATGGCCGCGACTTTATCGATCTTGTCGTCCTCGACCACGCGCATCAGTTTGAAGGGGGTGCGCTTGGTGCCCAGAATGGTGCCGCCCAGTGTCAGGATGCCGCGGAAGTCATCCTCGCACATCTCCTTGTATTCGCCGTTGATCAGGCCGTGGTAGCCGTTCAGGATGCCCACGATCTCCACATTATCACCCATCCGGGCATACAGTGCCTTTGCCACGCCACGAATGGTTGCGTTCAGGCCCGGGCAGTCGCCGCCGGAGGTCAGGATGCCAACACGTTTTTTCATCTCACAAATCCCTCGTTTCCTCTTGATCTTTCCCGCCGCAGAGCAGGGGATATCTGGTACTATAAGAGTATTCCCAAAGGGGAAATGTGTCAAGAAAAAATTTTGTAAAAAGAAAAAAGAGACACACCGAAGTATGTCTCTTTTTCGATCGGAGCAGCGGGATTTGAACCCACGGCCTCCTCGTCCCGAACGAGGCGCGCTACCAACTGCGCTATGCCCCGAAAATACCGCAGCCGGAAGGCGACTGCGGTTTTCTGGTTGGGGATGAGAGAATCGAACTCCCACAAGTAGAGTCAGAGTCTACCGCACTACCACTATGCAAATCCCCACTATTCGGTTTCGCCCTCAGCACTGAAGCGCTGCTGACGAGGAATATTATACAGCCTCCGGCTCCATTTGTCAACCACTTTTTTTGATTTTTCCGTCCATGTTTTTTCTGTCTTTCCTACCTCTGCGTTTTCACGCCTTTTTTCGTCCCCGGCTCTTGACACCCGCCCCCTTTGGGAATACTCTTATAGTATCATTCACCTGCCCCTTCTGAGGGAGAACGGAAGAAACGAGGGTTGTTCGATATGAAAAAACGTGTTGGTATCCTGACCTCCGGCGGCGACTGTCCCGGCCTGAACGCCACCATCCGCGGCGTGGCCAAAGCCCTGTATGCACGGTTCGGCGAGAATGTCGAGATCGTGGGCATCCTGAACGGCTACCACGGCCTCATCACCGGCGAATACAAGGAGATGTGCGAGGACGATTTCCGCGGCATCCTGACGCTGGGCGGCACCATCCTCGGCACCAAGCGCACCCCCTTCAAGCTGATGCGCGTGGTGGAAGAGGACAAGATCGACAAGGTCGCGGCCATGAAAAAGACCTACAAGGACGCCAAACTCGACTGTCTGCTCTGTCTCGGCGGCAACGGCACCCACAAGACGGCCAACCTCCTCTCCCAGGAGGGTCTGAACATCATCGGCCTGCCCAAGACCATCGACAACGACATCTACGGCACCGACGTCACCTTCGGCTTCCACACCGCGGTGGACATCGCCACTGAGGTCATCGACCGCATCCACACCACCGCCGGCAGCCACAGCCGCGTCATGTGCATCGAGATCATGGGCAACAAGGCCGGCTGGCTGACCCTCTACTCCGGCATCGCCGGCGGAGCTGACATCATCCTGCTGCCCGAGCAGCCCTACGACATTGACCGCGTCTGCGATGCTGTGGAGCGCCGCGCCCGCAAAGGCTCCAACTTCTCCATCATCGCCGTGGCCGAGGGTGCCATCAACACCGAAGAGGCCAGGATGAAGCGGAAAGAGTGGATGGCAAAGCGCGCCGAAGCCGGTTACGGCGTCACCGCCACCAACCGCATCGCCGCCGCCGTCCAGAAAAAGACCGGCATGGAGACCCGCGTCTGCATCCCGGGCCATATGCAGCGCGGCGGCAGCCCCAGCGCCTATGACCGTGTACTGGCCACCGAGTTCGGCAGCTACGCCGCCAAGCTGGTGGAAGTGGAGCGCTACGGCGTCACCGTCGCCATGGTCAACAACCGCGTCGTCGCCAACCGCCTCGAGGACATCGCCGGTAAGACCCGCAACATCCCCGAGGGCTGTGAGCTGCTCACCGTCGCCCGCCGGATGGGCGTGAGCCTCGGCTGAGACCCCGAAAATAAAAACACCTCGCTGTATCATGCAGCGGGGTGTTTTTGTTTTTATGCTTCAGAACGAGCCGCCCGACGAGCCTCCGAAGCCGTCGGAATCGACGGACGAACCGCCGGAGGAGTTGGACTCCTTCTGGGGCGGGTCATAGGTGCGCTCCCGGGTGGTGTGGGTGTAGCGGTCACGCTTGACCCGCAGGGTGAAGCCGGGCATATACTCGTCGGCCTCCGTCTTCTGCCGGGCCGTCTTCATCCGGCGGTAGAGGATGAAGCAGATGAACGCCGAAATGCCGAGAGGGAAGATCATGGCAATGAGCAGGTCTTCCAGGCCGATGTCGTTATCCACATCGATGGGCTCGCCATGGTCGGCATAGTAGTCCAGTGCATCGTCGCACATATCGATGTAGGTATAGGCGGCATCCGCCCATTCCTCATCGGAGAGCTCCGGGACGATCTCGTCCTCCTGCTGCTCGATGCGGTAGTCGGTGAAAGCCGTGACGCCCTCGCCGTAGGTGATGGTGACGTACTTGCGGGAGCCGACTGCCAGCAGGAAGAGGATGCCGCTCTGTTCGTCGCCATAGCCGAGGCCGTTGGAGATGTAATAATTTTTCGCGTAGTCGCGCTGGTCGGCATCGCCGATGTCGTCCACCACGAGGAAGTAGACATCCACGTCGTGGCCGTCGGAGGCGCTTTCGGCCTGCTCCTCGAGGTCGGCCAGCGTGTCGGCGTCAAAGACGCCGCACTCGTCCCGCACCAGCGGGGCCGCTGCCCCAGCCGGCAGGGTCAGGGCCATGCAGAGCAGGGCCGCAGCCAGAAGGGCAAACAGTTTTTTGCAGTATTTCATATTCCCGTCTCCCCCTCTCACAGCAGCATGATAAGAGCCGTCAGTATCATCAGCGGGATGCTGATGCCGGCAAACCATGCAGCTACCCTGCCCTTATCCACGGGCAGATCGCCGATGAGCTTGCCGGTCTGGCCGTTCATCGCAAAGAGGAAGTCCTGCTCCTTCCAGCGGGTGTGGAGCATCCAGACCGGCAGCAGGGCGTAGTGGGGTTCCAGCGTCCGCGGGTCGAGCTGCTCCGAGAGGGTCTGGACGCCGGTGTAGCCGCCCAGCGTATCGTGGAGGGCCGCAGCGGTGCTGTTCTTCATCCGGGTCAAGACGCGGGCAGCACACTTCTTGTCGTCCTCGTCGTACCGATCTGCCAGAAAGCCGGGCAGGTAGGCCGTGGAGAAGGGCTTGAGGTCGCTGTAGTCGAAGGGCTCGATGGCGTCCATATGGGCATCCGGCATCTTGCTGGAGCCGTCCACCGGCACCCGGACAAAGTCGGCGTCGCCCACGCGGGCCACGTCGAAGTGCCTGGTGGTGGTGACAATGTAGTCGCCCTCACGGTGGCTCTCGCTGATCTCGGCCTTGTAAGCGCCCCGGGCCTCCATCCGGCCATCGTAGAGCCAGAACGGCACATACACGCCCTGGATCTCCTCGATGTGGTTGGACTCTTTGAAGGCTTTGGGGAGGAAGGCTTTGCCCTTATAATACTTCTTCAGGTTCTCGATGGCGGTCTTTTTGTCCATCCGGAAGGGGATGATGTACTCCGGCTTGAGCTTGCCGGAAAGCTGTCCGCCCAGCACGGTGGGGTTGCCGCAGTAGGGGCAGGTGGTGGCAGCTGTTTCGGGGCCGCAGACCAGCTCTGCACCGCAGGAAGTGCAGGTGCGGCTGCTGAGAGCTCCCGTCTCCATCTCCCCCCAGACAGGGCCGCTGGACGCGGCCTTTTCGGCGGCTTCGGCGGCCTTATCGGCCTGAGCCTGCTTCTCGCCGTAAAGAGCCTCGACCTGTGCTACATCGTAGGTAGAGCCGCAGTAATCACAGCAGAGCTTTCCGCTGGCGCTGTCGAACCGCAGCGGGCCGGTACAGGCCGGGCATTGGTAATTCGTGGTGTTTTCTGCCATATCTCAGCTCCCCTTTCAGGCTCCGAAAGGCTTGCCGCATTCGGGGCAGAACTTGGGCGGGTTGGCCGGGTCGGCAGGGGTCCAGCCGCAGTTCGGGCACTTGGCCTCCGGGCGGGGCTTACCGCACTCCGAGCAGAATTTGCCGGTATTGTGTGCGCCGCAGCTGCACACCCAGCCTGCTTCGGGGCGGGGCTTGCCGCAGGCGGTGCAGAACTTGCCGGTGTTGCCGGTCTGGCCGCAGGAGCAGCTCCAGCTGCCAGCCGCCGGGGCGGCTGCGGGGGCAGGAGCAGCGGCAGGCTGCTGTGCGCCCATCTGGTAGAGGGCCTGGGCGTTGATGCCGCCGGCAGCAGCGGCCTGATTCATGCCCATAAAGGCCATGGCCGGGCCGGCGGAGGTATTGGAAGCCGCTGCCTGCATAGCCGAAGCCTGTGCGCCCACCATGTGGGCGGCGGCGCGGGTCGGGTCCATAAAGGCGGCGCTGCGCTGCAGCTCCTTGATCATCTGTTCGTCTTCTTCGCTGGCTTTGACGCCGGACACGCCGAGGGAGACGATCTCGATGCCGCGCAGCTTGCTCCACTTGCCGGACAGCTCCTGGTTCAGAGCCTCGGCCAGCTCGGTGGTATGGCCGGGCAGAGCCGAGTAGCGGATGCCCATCTCACTGATGCGGGCAAAGGCGGGCTGCAATGCGGTCATCATCTCGGTGCGCATCTGGCCTTCCAGCGCGTCACGGGTGTACTCGTTTTCCACATTTCCGCAGACGTTGGTGTAAAACAGGATGGGGTTGACGATGCGGTAGCTGTACTCGCCGAAGCAGCGGATGCTGACGTCGATGTCGATGCCGGCACGCTGGTCCACGACGCGGAACGGCACGGGGCTGGGGGTGCCGTACTTGTTGCCCATCAGCTCCTTGGTGTTGATGTAATAGATGCGCTGGTCGGTGGCAGCCTGACCGCCGAAGCTGAACCGCTTTCCGATCTCAGCAAAGACTTCGTCGATGTTCTTGGCCAGACCCTCGCTCAGCAGAGAGGGCTGGGTGCCGGTGTTATAGGTGTACTCGCCGGCCTCGGCGCAGAGGTCCACCACCTTGCCCTGCTCCACGATGAGGGCGCACTGGCCCTCGGCCACCGCCACGATGGAGCCGTCGGTGATGATGTTCTCGGCGCCGTGGCGGTTGGAAGAGCGCCCGGAGACTTTCTTCTGTCCCTTGACAGCCAGCACCTCCGCCGGGAGAGCGCTGCAGTAAAAGTATTCTTTCCACTGGTCGCCCATCACGCCGGATGCTGCGCCCAATGCCGCTTTGACAAGACCCATAAGCCATATCTCCTTTATCTGCCCATTTTTGCAAATGCAGGCTTTTTTTCAGTATACCACAAAACGCGCCGCGAAAAAAGAAAACCCTTGCATTTTATCCCCGATGGGTGTAGAATACTCCCGACAAACAAATACAGGGGAGCTTGTAGAAGCAGGCTGAGAGGGAGTTCTCGAACTTCGACCCTTTAGAAATTGTTTTCGGACAGTTTCTGCACCTGATGCGGATAATGCCGCCGTAGGAAGTCATAACACTGTTTATGGATTTTTACAGGAGACGCCGCAGAAGGCGTCTCCTGTTTTGTTGTTTAGAAGCTGTTTTCGTAAGCGGGGTGCGCCGAATGGCGAGGATTTTTGCCCGCAGACAAGGCGGTTTCCTGCAGCAATCCTTGGTGGATTGCAAGGGGAAGCAACGCCGTATGCGAGCAAAAAGACCGCTCAGGCGGTGTGCAACGCTTAGAAAACGGCTTCTCGTCACAGACTGAGGGGGAGCGCCCTGAGTCTGGGTCATGATTTGCGATGGGAAGCCGTGTTCCGGCGTGAGAGGAGGCCAGTGAGCCTCGACCGCTTCTTCCGTTTCCGGCATCTCTGCGCGGGTGCCGGGTCTGTTCGTGTGCGGGAGCGGCGGTCTGCCCCTGCACTTATTTTTTATTGAAAAGGAGCACTCACTATGAAACACTATTCTGCCAAAAAGCTGGCCCTCGCCGGTATGTTCTGCGCTGTCGCTGTCGTGGGCAGCGTCTTCTCCTTCCCGGTCTTCGGCAGCAAATGCGCCCCTGTGCAGCACATGGTCAACATCCTCTGCGCTGTCCTGCTGGGGCCTTACTACGGCGTGGGCGTGGCTTTCGTCGCCTCTCTGCTGCGCAACCTGCTGGGTCTGGGCAGTCTGATGGCTTTCCCCGGCAGCATGTTCGGCGCACTGCTCTGCGGCATCGTCTTCCACAAGACCAATAAGCTGCTGCCCACCCTCGTGGGCGAGGTGTTCGGCACCTCCATCCTCGGCGGTCTGTGCGCCTACCCCGTCGCCATCCTGCTGATGGGCAAGAGCGCCGGCGACATCGCGTTCTACGCCTACATCGTCCCCTTCCTCGTCTCCACCGCCGGCGGTGCCATCATTGCAGGCGCACTGCTGGCCGCACTTTCCCGCGCAGGCGCACTCCGCGCCATGCAGGCCAGCCTGAGCTGATTCGAAGGAGAAGCCATGTTTCGGAACCTCTTTGCCAACGTCCGGGCCAAAAGCCCGCTTGTCCATAATATCACCAACTACGTCACCGTCAACGACTGTGCCAACATCGTCCTCGCCTGCGGGGCGTCCCCCATCATGGCGGATGATGCCGCCGAGGTCGAGGACATCACCTCGCTGTGTGCCGGGCTGAACCTCAACATCGGCACGTTGAACAGCCGCACCATCCCCTCCATGCTGCTGGCGGGACACACCGCCAACCGGCTGGGCCGTCCTGTCGTGCTGGACCCCGTGGGCGCAGGCGCTTCCCATCTGCGCACCGAAACGGCACTGCGCCTCCTGCGGGAAGTGAAGTTCACAGTCATCCGGGGCAACATCTCCGAGATCCGGACGCTGGCGGCAGGCAGCGGCACCACGAAAGGCGTGGACGCCGACGCCGCCGACAAGGTGACGGACGAGACGCTGGACAAGACCGTGGCATTCGCCAAAGCGTTTGCGGCCCGCACAGGGGCGGTCGTCGCCGTCACCGGTGCCATCGACATCGTGGCCGACGGAGAGCGGGCCTTCTGCATCCGCAACGGCCACCCCATGATGAGCGCCGTCACCGGCACCGGCTGTCAGCTCTCGGCCCTGACGGCGGCATTCTGTGCGGCCAACCCGGACAAGCCTCTGGAAGCCGCTGCCGCGGCGGTCTGCGCCATGGGACTTGCGGGCGAGGCAGCTCACAGCCGCCTTTCCAGGCTGGACGGCAACGCCACCTACCGCAATTATATCATCGACGCGATCTACAACATGACCCCCGAACAGCTCGAGGAAGGAGCACGCTATGAAATGCGATAAACACACCATGCTTCTCTACGCCGTCACCGACCGGGCGTGGACGGGCCGCGAGACCCTCCGCCAGCAGGTGGAAGACGCGCTGAAAGGCGGCGTCACCTGCGTCCAGCTGCGGGAAAAGGAGCTGGACGACGCGGCATTTTTGCAGGAAGCCATGGAGCTTTCCGCCCTCTGCCGCAGCTATGGCGTACCCTTCATCATCAACGATAACGTCGAGATCGCTATAAAATGCCATGCCGACGGCATCCATGTCGGGCAGGAAGATATGGCTGCCGCAGACGTCCGGGCCAAGGTGGGTCCTGACATGATCATCGGTGTGTCGGCCCATTCCGTCGAGGAAGCACAGCTGGCCGTGGCCCACGGCGCCGACTATCTGGGCGTCGGCGCGGCATTTTCCACCCACACCAAAACCGATGTGGATGTCCTGCCGGAGGGCAGACTGAAAGAGATCTGCGACTCCGTGGATGTGCCGGTCGTGGCCATCGGCGGCATCCATAAAGACAATATCCTCAAGCTCAAAGGCTCCGGCGCGGACGGCGTGGCCCTCGTGAGCGCGATCTTCAGCGCCGAGGACATTGAGGCTGAGTGCAAAGAGCTGAAGGCACTGACAGAACAAATCATCTATAGCAATTCAACTTTTTAATGCAGCAGCAACAGCGTTGAATTGCATATCGCAAATATGCTGTTTGAATGTTGCACGAATTTCTTGACTTGCGATAAAGGAGCAACCCCATGAAAACCGCACTTACCATCGCGGGCAGCGATTCCAGCGGCGGCGCCGGCATTCAGGCCGACCTCAAAGCCATGACCATGAACGGCGTCTTCGCCATGAGCGCCATCACTGCCCTGACGGCCCAGAACACCACCGGCATATCCGGCATCTTCGAGGTCAGCCCCGAGTTTCTGGCCCAGCAGATAGACGCCGTCTTCACCGACATCCGCCCCTGCGCCGTCAAGATCGGCATGGTGTCCTCTGCCCCGCTCATTGAGACCATCGCCGCGCGTCTCCGCTTTTACAAGGCGGAGCACATCGTCGTGGACCCCGTGATGGCAGCCACCTCCGGCTCTGATTTGATTGCATCGGATGCCGTGCGCACCCTGCGCCGGGAGCTGTTCCCTCTGGCCGAGGTCATCACGCCCAACCGGCACGAGGCCGAAGTGCTGTCCGGCCTGCACATCTCGGGCCGTGCCGACATGAGCGCCGCCGCCCGGGTCATCGCCGCCGACTGCGGCTGTGCCGTCCTGCTCAAGGGCGGCCACAGTGACACCGACGCCGACGATCTGCTCACCTTCCCGGATGGCACGGAGATCTGGTTTCCGGGTAAGCGTATCGCAAACCCCAACACCCACGGCACCGGCTGCACTCTGTCCAGTGCCATTGCGGCCAACCTTGCCAAAGGGTTTGCACTGGAAGAAGCGATCGCCCGGGCCAAGGCTTACCTGACCGACGCGCTGAACGCACAGCTCGATCTGGGCCGCGGCTCCGGCCCGCTGGACCACACCCTGGTCGGCGTCGGGGTCGAAAACTGGATGCACGGCGTCCCGGACGCTGTTCATAAATAAAGAGAGCGTATTTTCGGAGGATTTTCAAATGCAGACTTACACCACACAGATGGATGCCGCCCGCAAGGGCATCGTCACGCCCCAGATGGAAACGGTGGCCAAGAAGGAGTACCGCACCGTCGAAGAGATCCGTCAGCTGGTCGCTGAGGGCAAGGTCGCCATCCCGGCCAACAAGCACCACGAGTGCCTGAACCCCGAGGGCATCGGCTCCATGCTCCGCACCAAGATCAACGTCAACCTCGGCGTCTCCCGCGACTGCAAGGACTATAACATCGAGATGCAGAAGGTCATGAGCGCCGTCAACATGGGCGCAGAGGCCATCATGGACCTCTCGAGCCACGGCAATACCCAGCCCTTCCGTCAGAAGCTGACCCACGAATGCCCCGTCATGATCGGCACTGTGCCGGTGTACGACTCGGTCATCCACTACCAGCGCGACCTCGCCACCCTGACGGCACAGGACTTCATCGACGTGGTGCGTCTGCACGCAGAGGACGGCGTGGACTTCGTCACCCTCCACTGCGGCATCACCCGTAAGACCATCGAGCAGATCCGCAAGCATAAGCGGAAGATGAACATCGTCAGCCGCGGCGGCTCGCTGGTATTTGCATGGATGTGCATGACCGGCAACGAGAACCCCTTCTACGAGCACTTCGACGAGATCCTGGACATCTGCGAAGAGCACGACGTCACCATCTCTCTGGGCGATGCCTGCCGCCCCGGCTGCCTCGCCGACGCCACCGACGTCTGCCAGATTGAAGAGCTGGTTCGTCTGGGTGAGCTGACCAAGCGGGCCTGGGCTCACAACGTCCAGGTCATGGTGGAAGGCCCGGGACATGTGCCTCTGAACCAGGTCGCCGCCAACATGGAGATCCAGAAGACCATCTGCATGGGCGCACCTTTCTACGTCCTCGGCCCCCTCGTCACTGACATCGCCCCCGGCTATGACCACATCACCGCTGCCATCGGCGGCGCTGTCGCGGCCATGAGCGGCGCAGCCTTCCTGTGCTACGTCACCCCTGCCGAGCATCTGGCTCTGCCCAATGTGGACGACGTCAAGCAGGGCATCGTGGCTTCCAAGATCGCCGCCCACGCCGCCGACATCGCCAAGGGCATCCCCCACGCCCGGGACATCGACGACAAGATGGGCGATGCTCGCCGCGTACTGGACTGGGATGCACAGTTTGCCTGCGCGCTGGACCCCGAGACCGCCAAGGCCATCCGCGACGCCCGCCTGCCCGAGGACGACCACAGCGACACCTGCAGCATGTGCGGCAAGTTCTGCGCTGTGCGCAGCATGAACAAGGCGCTGGCCGGTGAATACATCGATATCCTGTAAGCTTTCCCCGCGCTGAAAGGCGCTTCTTCCTCCGGGACTGCTGCACAAACCGTGCGGCAGTCCCTTTTTTGTAGGACGATTTAAAATGCCCTCCGCTTAAGCTCTGGGCACATTCAGCGGAATTATTATTTTGCATTTGCTGCACTGCGTTCAGTTTGGTCAATCTATTCTATCAATTTTTTAGATTTTACAATTCTTCTGTGCTGTACTATAATGAAGTAACGACTTTGTTTTTCAAAAGTACAGGAGGCTGTTTTCTTGATAGTTGATCTGATCGAAGCGCTTTACCGCCTGCTGTGGGGCGATTTATTCACCCTGCCAGTGGCGGGCGGCATTGGCATCTCCTTCATGGTGGTGCTTCTGTTTGCAGCCGGTATCGGCTTTACCCTGCGCACAAGGCTGCTGCCGGTGCGCCTGTTCCGGGATATGATCGGCGCGGTGTGCGAAAAAAAGCAGGCTGCGGGCGGGCTTTCCTCCTTCCAGACACTGGTCATCTCCACCGCCACCCGGGTAGGCATGGGCAACCTTGTGGGCGTGGTGGCCGCTGTTTCGGCGGGCGGTGCGGGCGCGGTGTTCTGGATGTGGGTCACCGCCCTGCTGGGTGCTTCCACCTCCTTTGTAGAGTCCACTCTGGCGCAGAAGTACCGCGTACCGGACCCGCTGTACGGCGGCTGGCGGGGCGGCCCGGCCTACTACCTTCATGTGCTGGCAGAGCGCAAGCGGGGCAAAAAGCTCAAGCGCTCGGTGTGCGCAGCGCTGTTTGCAGTGTCCGGTCTGATCTGCTGGTGCGGCATCAGTCAGGTGATTTCCAACTCGGTCAGTTCTGCCTTTGAAAACGCCTTTCACGTCCCGCCGCTGGCCACTACCGTGGTGCTTACCCTGCTGGCGGCGCTGATCGTGCTGCGCAAAAACGCCACCGTAAAAAGCCTTGACTTTATCGTGCCGGTCATGGCGGTGTGCTACTTTGTCATCACAGTGGGCATCGTGGTGCTGAATCTCCGGCAGCTGCCCGCCGTGCTGGCACGCATCTTTGCCGAAGCCTTCGGCCTGCGTCAGGTGGCCGCAGGCGGCTTTGGCGCAGTGCTGATGAACGGTGTCAAGCGCGGGCTGTTCTCCAACGAAGCGGGCAGCGGCTCTGCCCCCTGCGCCGCTGCCGCTGCCGAGTGCGACGACCCGGTAAAGATGGGTCTTGTGCAGGCGCTGGGCGTATTGATCGACACGGTGGTCATCTGCAGCTGCACCGCCTTTCTGATGCTGCTGGTGCCGCAGGAGATCACCGCCGGGCTGACCGGCATGGATCTTTTGCAGACCGCCATGCAGTACCATCTGGGCAGCTTTGGCATCGTGTTCATTGCGGTGATCTTAGCGCTGTTCAGCTTCTCCACCTTTCTGGGGGTGCTGTACTACGCCCGGGGCAATGTGGCCTACCTGTGCGGCGACAACTGGTGGAGCCAGACCGCCTACAAGCTGCTGGCGCTGGCCATGCTGCTGGTGGGCGGTACACAGGCCTACACCGTGGTGTGGGATCTGGGCGATGTGGGCATCGGGCTGATGACCATCTTCAATATGCTGGCGCTCGTTCCCCTTTCCGGCGAAGCGCTGACCGCCCTGAACGACTACGAAAAGCGCAAGAAAATAAAATAAGATCACAAAAACGGGCTGCTGCACAAAGTTCTGTGCAACAGCCCGTTTTGTAATATGCGAA
>OMCC01001450.1_pt1 | contig 12455 bp, 7 predicted proteins | sample 1674161 | NCBI WGS metagenome assembly OMCC01 (sample SAMEA103958149, study PRJEB25191) | human gut metagenome | biome: human-associated habitat [ENVO:00009003]; feature: intestine environment [ENVO:2100002]; material: feces | place: Germany | collected 2013/2015 | reverse complement strand
TGAGGAACAGAGGCTTACATCCGTTCCTGCCATAGAAGTAGACATAGCTTCAGATACAGAGTTGAAATTGTCAGAATACTTTGAGAATTTTCGAATGCTCAAGCTTCCGACGGATACTCTTATGGGGAAAATAGAGAACATTAAGTGTGAAAATAATAAAATTTATATCTCTGATGGACTAACTCTTTTTGCTTTCTCCGAAGAAGGAGAATTAGCCCTTTGCTTAGAGAAAAGAGGTGAAGCTCCAGATGAATATTCTGGGATTTCAGATTTTGTGATAGACGGTGAAAATATTATAATATTGGACAGGAATCAACAAAAAACAATAACGTATGATCATTCAGGAAATAGTATTTCAACATTTCATCTCAAGTACTATGCACAAGCTATTTCGCCGATAGTGAATAATACATTTTTTTTATATAACGGATTTGATACAAGTCACAAATTGCATCGGATTAAAAATTGGAAAGAAGATTCCGCATTTTTAGAAGTAGATAAAAACCAAACAGGATACTTGTTCATATTCGCTCATCACAATTTTTATCAAGATCATGATTCTATTTATTTTTTTCAACCGATCAATGATACTATTTACAAGTCTGTTGAAGGCGGAAATATGAATCCGTTCCTCCATATCGACTTTAAAGGGAAAAATATACCTACATCTTTTTTCAGTGATAAGAAATATGAAAACGTTAAAGATTTTTTCGACAATTTGAATAAAAGATCTTATGCCTATGGTATTTATAGTTTTATAAGGGATAAGCGATTCACGATGTTCGGTAGTTTCTATCAGAAAAATAAAAAATTGACATTATTCGACCATAAAAATAAATCATCGAATACTTTCGGTACAATTAAAGATGATGTTTATTTCAAGGGTTTGACGATCCCTATATCTCAATTTATTTATCATGCAAATAAGGATGGTTCTATCGTTGTTCCATTGGAAGCCTATTCTGTAGTTGAATGGCGAAATACATACACACCGTCTGAGCCATTCGGAAGTATAATCAATACAACAAAGGAAGATGATAATCCATTGCTTTTGATCTTCGATTTCAAACAGTAGAACCAATCACCATAAGTTTATAAATCCCTAAAATAAAACAAAAATGGGAAAGAAATTTTTTGGCGTAATCGCTTTTGCAGCGATCGCCGCAGTAGCAGGCTGGAACTACCAGCAAAACAAAAATGAGGTTCAACTCTCTGACTTGGCATTGGAAAATGTCGAGGCTTTAGCTTGGGATGAGAATAAATCAAACTATCATTTGTTTCCATGTCCATCAAGTTCCGGAAATGAATGCCGTTTTAAAGACAGTGAACGTCCTGAATGTTATGGTCCAACGTATTGTAGATAACCATGTACAAATTACTATTTCATTATTTATGCATAATTTGCATTAGTATATCTTGCTCTCAGAGAAGAGAAAATATAAAGACCGTTGATAATGACTTAGTTGAAATACAGAAGGAGGAACTTTTTTTCCCTCCTTCTGACGTATTACAACTAAAGTCCTATTATTTGTCTTCTTCGGTACAAGTAGGTGCTAAACATATATTGATTGGATATAACCATAAGGAACATGCTTTGGATTGTATCGATCTTCTGGAGAAAAAAATCATTCAAATTCCGTTACAAACAAGTGGTCCTAACGCCATAACTCGTTTAACTGGAATTTTTGCATATCAAAAAGACTCCATTTGGGTTGCTGATGAATCGGAATCCGTATTCCTGATTGATCCGAAAGGGAATGTGTTGAAACGTATTCAAATCCGTAATTCTTTGCAAGAAGACGAGGAATTGATCATAAATACGAATCATGCTATGTCTACAATTCGTTTGTATTACAATGCCCTGCACCAGTCGCTGCTATGCACGGTAAAAGATAGGTCTGTTTCGCCACCCCGATTCAAAGTAAAAGAAATTTTCCTCGAAGAAAACCAAAAGGTAAAAACTTTCAATTTATCTCCATCTATTGCGGAACCAGACATAAGCAAAGGGTATGCGAACATGAGTGAACCGAATGTCAACTTTCGGGATGATTACATTTTATATAATTATCCGATAGAATCACATCTCTACAAGATCGATTTGAACACAGGATCTGGAAAAATGTACAAAGCTGATAGCGATTACACTTCCAATAAAGCTCAAAAGTGTAAATCCAAAACAGATTATACAGAATGGCAAAGACACGGATTTGAAAATCCTCATTTTTTTGATATCATGTATCTTCCGACATGTGATATGTATGCCCGTTTGCATGTGGATGCCATTGATTTCGGTAAAAACGAAAACCTGGAATTATTATCCAGAGAACGGGATTTTTATTTATGTCTGTTTGATAATGAGCTTAATAAAATAAAAGAAATCAAACTGCCCATAAACACATTCAATCCTTATACAGGCTGGTGTCAGCTTCATGATGGAATCCTTTTTTTTGTAGATAAAATTACAGATCAAGAGATTTCCGAAGATTTAGAAGTGCATATCTTTCATCCTGTCATGATAAAGAATGATTGAAATATAGTTTCTCCCCTAAAACAATGAATATGAGATTGCAATATAAAACAACTACAAAATATCTGTTTTTTTCGTTGCCTTTCTACTTGATGCTTTTTGCTTGCGGCTTACAAATAACCGATGTGGAATACGCTCTGCGGGAAGCCGGAGAAAACAGAGGGGAGCTTGAAGCGGTTTTGTCGCACTACGCAAAACTGGATGATCGGCAGAAACTGGAAGCAGCCCAATACCTGATTCGATACATGCCTTACCATACTTCTTATGATAAAGGCATTGAGGACTATTATCACGCCATTGATTCTGTCGTTGCTTTATCAGAAGACAAACTTGAACAAGAAAAACATATCGAATCGCTTCGTCTTAGATTTGAAAGTAAATATAAACAGAAACGGGATATAGAGGTTATCACTTCGGAGTTTCTTATTCAGTCAATCGATGAAGCTTTCAAACAATGGAGAGAATGCGAATGGGCCGAACATCTGGATTTCGAACAATTTTGTGAATATCTATTACCTTATAAATGTTTTGAAGGGCAGCCGCTTACCGAATGGAGGAATGCCTATTACGATATTTGTAAAGGAGATATTGATCTGGCATATTTGTGTGACGAGTATAAACGAAATCCAATTTTTGCAGCAACAGAAGTGAATAACCAAATGAAAAACACACCTCAAAGTTTTGGATTATTAAAGACACTTCCGATTTATGATCCTGATATCATACTGAAACTTCCTTTTTCTAATTGTGCCACGTATTGTTTAGGGGCTGTCTTAATCATGCGTAGTAAAGGAATTCCTGTCGCTTATGATTTTACGCCCAATTGGTCTACAGGTAATAATGGACATTCTTGGAATACAGTTTATACAACGCGTTTTGGAAACTTGGAGTTTGCGCCCCATACGACAGATCCGGGCACAGTTCATTATCCATATTTGAAAGTCCCTAAGATTTTCCGCAATGTGTACAAACCCAATGAAGAGTATCTGAAAATCGCAACTGAGAAATATATCCCACCCAAACTCAGGAATATGTTTATACGAGATGTTACCGCTGAATATATGCCTACGATTGACATACGTATTTCGTTGCAGGAATCATTGAAGAGTGGACAATCTCCATTTATAGCCATCTATGATGGAAATAATTGGACTCCTGTCTATTGGGGAAAAATAGCTGGTAGTCATGTGGTTTTCGAAAGAATGGGACTGAATACCTGTTATATCGCCTTGGCGTATGACTCTAATGGCAATGCTATTCCGATCAGCAAACCGTTTTTGGCTTCTGCTTCGAAGCATATCCAATTTATAGAACCAGACACTTCAGCTTTTCGTACGATCAGATTGAATCGAAAATATCCTTTGGGAGACAATGTATTTTCTATTAGAAAAAAAATAACAGGAGGTATTATCGAAACTTCTGAAAACAGGGAATTTGATCATACAAAGAAAATAGCGGAATTACCTCAAGGGAATTTAACAAATGGCACAGTGTTTCTTGATAAAAATGCCGAATATCGATATTGGCGTTTTACATCTTCTGATACAAGTCAGTGTGACATGGCTGAAATTTATTTCTATGATGAACATGATTCGATCATTCAAGGCAACATTATCAAATGTACAAATTCGATTTTTGATAAAAGCAACAACGCAGCTAATATAGCAGATGGTGATCAATTGACAAATTTCAGTGCCAAAGGAGAAGATTGGGTCGGTTTTGATTTTTGCCGGCCAGTAAATATATCCAAAATTTCGTATATTCGTCGTTGTGATGGAAATTCTATTCAGCCAGGATTGGAGTATTCTTTATATTATTGGGATAATAATAATTGGCAACTTATCAATACCAAAATAGCGAATGATGTTTTTATCGAATTTGAAAATGTGCCTCAAAAAGCCCTTTTGGCCATTAAATGCTCGCAGGGAAAGCAACAAAGAATATTCGTTTGTGATGAAGATAATAAAATTGACTGGTATTGATTGTAGCAACCTGAATATAAAATGATATATTTTTTAATCTAAAAGATAGATTGTGAAACGATGGATTAACATATTATTGAATCTATTTCTCGCTTTGGTGGTTCTGATCGCCTTTTGGCTCTTCTCTCAAGTCTTCCTCCTCGCCTCCTTCCGCATCCCCAGCGACTCGATGGAGCCGGAACTGGTCGAAGGGGATTTCGTGGCGGTCTGGAAACCGACGCTCGGCGCACGGCTGTTCGACCTCAACGCGACGCTGCGGCTGGAACAGACCGAGATACACCGCACACCGGGATTTCGGAAAACAAAGCGGGGCGACGTGCTGGTCTTCAACTTCCCGCATCCCAACGGCTGGGACAAGATCGAGATGCATATCCTGAAATACTACATCAAACGGTGTATCGGATTGCCGGGCGACACGCTTTCCATCCGGAACGGAAGGTTCCGGATAAACGGCACGAACGAACCGCTCGGGAACATGGATTCGCAGGAACGCATCGGGCGGACGTTGCCGGGAGAGTTTCCGGACGGTGTCTATAAGGCATTCCCGTTCGACTCCGTCATCAGTTGGAACATCCGGAATTTCGGACCGCTCTATGTCCCGAAAGCCGGTGACAAGGTCGAAATGAACCGGGAAAATTATCTGTTATACCGCAAGCTGATCGCATGGGAACAAAAAGCGGAAATCAACTATAATGATTCAACCGTTTTCCTGAACGGCGAACCGATACGGGAATACCGCTTCTTGAAAAACTATTATTTCATGGCGGGTGACAAAGGCCTGAACTCGCAGGACTCGCGCTATTGGGGCTTGTTGCCGGAAGAATATATCGTCGGCAAGGCGGCATTTGTCTGGAAATCGGTCGATCCGTACACCGGGCAGTTCCGCTGGGATCGGTTCATGAAGAAAATCGAATAAAAAACGGATAAGCATGGAAATAAAATACACCGGCATGGAACTCAAATTGCATAGGCATGGAATCCGGACTGCACTGGCATCCGTTTTCGGGGCGATGCTGATCGCCACGCCGTTCGTCGGCGACAGCGCATTGGCGAACGGCATTGTGACGGGGAAAGTCTTCTGGTTCCACCTGTCGATGGCGCTGATGGCGATCGGGACGGTTGTGACGGCATGGCCTGGCGGGAGGAAAAGCATCCCGTTTGCATTGCCGGACGGATTGTTGCTCCTCTTTGCCGGGATCACGCTCGCGACATACGACTGGCAGCTCGATCCCGAACCCGAAAAACTGCTTTTCGGCGGGCAGTTGGTCGTGTTGTGGTTTCTGTTGCGCTATTTTCTTACAGAGGCTCCTTGCCTGAAGTTCTTTTTCTTATTTGTGCTGATGCTCACCGGACTGGTCGAAGCCGTCTGGGGAATGCAGCAATTGCATGGCTATGCCTATTCCAACCATTCGCTTTTCCGGCTGACGGGTTCTTTCTTTAATCCGGGGCCTTACTGCGGGTACTTAGCGGTCGTGCTGCCGGTTTGCCTGTGGACGGCGTTGCGGTTTCAAAAGGGGATGCATTATTTCGGTTGGGTATGCGCCGGAGCTATCCTGATTGTCCTGCCTGCCGGAATGAGTCGGTCGGCGTGGATGGCGGCGGTCGTGGCTTGCGGATGGGTGTACTGGACGGAACGGATCGGATGGGAGAAGACGAAAGCTGTATGTCGAAGGTATAAGAATGCTACAATTCCTTTTATTGCAATTGTGGCGATATTGGTGGGATGTACCATTGCCGGGGTTTACGGGATGAAACAAGATTCGGCGGACGGGCGATTGCTGATGTGGAAAGTGACGGTGAAAGCGATTGCCGGACAGCCGCTTGCAGGAACGGGGTTAGGCGGATTCCCGGCGGCATACGCGGAGGCGCAAGGCGGGTATTTCGCAACAGGGAACGCAACAGACCGGGAGAAACGGGTGGCGGGATGTCCCGAATATGCGTTCAACGAATACCTGCAGATCGGGCTGGAACAGGGGGTCGGAGGGTTGATCGTGTTCGTGGCATGGCTGGGGAGCATGGCGTACTATGGAATCCGGAACAGGCAGCAGGGAGCGGCCGGTGGCGTGTTGGCGTTAGCGGTGTTCGCGGTGTTCGCGGTGTCGTCCTATCCGTTGCAGTTGCCGTCGTTTTGGGTGGCGTTGGTGTTTTTGGGGGCGATATGCGTGACGGAAGATGGGACGCGGACAAGATCATCTGCCCTATCCGTATCACCGGTGTGCCATATTACGATGATAAGTCTGTTGTCGCTTGCCTCCGTCTGTCTGTTCATCTTGCAGAAAGGGCAATATGAGGCATATAAACGATGGGGACGGATGCAGATGATCTACAACAACAAGGCGTATGAATCGGTTGCGGAAGATTATCACAGTTTGCATGACAAGCTAAAGCATAAACCTGAATTCTTGTTCGAAGAGGCGCAATGCCTCAGCAAGACGGGACAACACGCCGAAGCGATACGGGTGCTGGAACGGGCGAAGCGGCTGAGCGGAGACCCGATGATCCGGTACATGATCGCCAAAAACCGGCAGATGCTCGGAGATTACCGGGAGGCGGAAGAAGAATTGCTTCAGGCTATCGGGATACTGCCGGAGAGATTGTATCCATATTATTTGTTAGCCAAGCTATATGCAGAGCCGGAGTTCTACCAGGTGGATAAATTGCGGGCTGCCGCCGGAGCTGTGCTGACCAAAGAACCGAAGGTGGAAAGTACGGCAATCCGGGAAATGAGGGAAGAAGTAAAAAAGATAATAGAAAAAAAGTAATTACGAAAGGCTCGTAACTAAAATATGTTTGTATATTTGCGAAACAACTTTGATAAAAACAATAAAATATGAAATACTACAAATTGTTTGCTATACTGATTCTGGCCGGGATGATGGCTTGCTCCGGTGAAAAGAAAGAGAAAGGTTCCGAAGAAAGCGTAGAAACCGTTCTACCGGATGAGACAAACGAGGTGACGGTGATGAAGTTGAATACTACTGATTTCAACCACGAACTGATCAGTAACGGCAAACTGTCAGCCCGAAACTTTGTCGACCTAAAATTCGAATCGGCAGAACCGATCGCCAAGATATATGTGAAGAACGGCGATCGCGTGACGAAAGGGCAAAAACTCGCAGAACTCTCAACCTTCCGCCTTGCCAACAAGACAGCGCAAGCCAAAGATGCACTCGAACGCGCCAAACTGGAACTGCAAGACGTACTGATCGGACAGGGCTACAAACTGGAAGATTCTACAAAAGTACCGCCCGCAACCATGCAGTTAGTCAAGGTAAAAAGCGGGTATGACCAGGCACTGATCTCTTGGCAGCTTGCCGAATACGAACAACGAAACGCAGTCCTGACCGCCCCTTTCGACGGTGTCGTCGCTAACCTGTTCGCCAAACAGTTCAATACGGCTTCTACCTCCGATGTTTTCTGTTCCATTATCGATACCCGCACATTGGAAGCCGCTTTCACAGTTTTGGAAAGCGAACTGCCGCTTATCAAAACAGGCGATCGTGTAGAGGTAGCTCCTTTTGCCTTGTCCGATGTCACGGCTGACGGCCGTATATCCGAAATAAACCCGCTGGTAGACAAAGACGGGATGGTACAGGTGAAAGCTGCCGTAAACGATAAAGGTAAGTTGTTCGAAGGGATGAATGTACGAGTAAGTATCCATCGTTCGCTGGGTAAACAGTTGGTCGTTCCCAAAAGCGCTGTCGTACTCCGTTCCGGCAAACAGGTTGTATTCACATTAACGGAAGACAAAGCATACTGGAACTATGTACATACAGGTTTGGAAAATGCCGACAGCTATACGATCATTGACGGACTGAAAGAAGGGGATATCGTGATTACAAGCGGTAACATTAACCTGGCTCACGAAGCACCGGTCAAAGTAATTGACAATTAAAAATGGACAATTGACAATTCAGAAATCATAATTTATAAATCATAGTTCTAATACATGATAAAGTTTCTACTACAACGCCCTATCGCGGTATTGATGGCTTTTACGGCTTGCTTTATCGTGGGACTGGTTACTTACTTCACCATTCCGGTGTCGTTGCTGCCTGATATTGCAATTCCGGAGATCACCGTACAGGTATCCGGCCAGAACACTTCGGCACGCGAATTGGAAAACACAGTAGTAAAAACCATCCGCCAGCAATTAATGCAGGTTGCCAGTTTACGCGACATCCACAGTGAAACACGCGACGGTGCTGCCATCATACGCCTAAACTTCGATTTCGGAACAAATACGGATCTGGCTTTTATCGAAGTCAACGAAAAGATAGACGCAGCTATGAACTACCTGCCACGTGAAGTAGAACGTCCACGGGTAATCAAAGCCAGTGCCACTGATATTCCCGTATTCTGCTTGAATCTGACATTGAAAAGCGACAGCGCTTACAGTGAAATAAACGAAGGATCGTTCCTCGACCTTTGCCAGTTTGCCGAAACGGTGATCAAACGTCGTATCGAACAGTTGCCCGAAGTGGCAATGGTAGATGTGACCGGAATTCTGAAACGGCAGTTACAGATTGTTCCGGACATGAAGTTGCTGAAAATGTCGGAGATCACACTTGACGATCTGGAGGCCGCACTGACATCTAACAATATAGAACCGGGTAGCATGACCGTACGTGACGGCTATTACGAGTACAATATCAAGTTCTCGACACTGCTGCGCACACCGGAAGATGTCGAGAATATTTATATCAGGAAAAATAACCATATTTTTCAACTGAAAGATTTGGCACGCATTTCCGTCGTGCCGGAGAAAGAGACCGGAGCTTCCCTTTCCAACGGGAAACGGGCGGTAACGCTGGCTGTAATCAAGCAGGCGGATGAAAATATGGATAACATGAAAGAGGCATTGGCAGAAGTGACGGATTACTTTGCTTCCGTCTATCCGGATATCGATTTCAGTGTCAGCCGCAACCAGACGGAATTGCTGGATTATACCATCTCGAACCTGAAACAAAACCTGTCGTTGGGTTTCCTTTTCATCTGTATCGTCGCCATCCTTTTCTTAGGGGATATCAAGAGCCCGGCAGTGATCGGGTTAAGTATGGTGGTGAGCCTGATCATCAGTTTCCTTTTTTTCTACCTCTGCAAGATGTCGCTGAATATCATCTCCATCTCCGGGTTGATCCTGGCTTTGGGTATGATGATCGACAGTTCGATCATCGTAACGGAAAACATTACCCAATACAGGACACGAGGAGACTCGCTGGAAGAGGCTTGCAATAAAGGGACGACCGAAGTAATTACTCCGATGCTGAGTTCCACTTTTACGACAATTGCCGTCTTCGTTCCGCTTGTGTTCATGAGCGGAATAGCAGGAGCGATCTTCTTCGACCAAGCCTTTGCCGTCACCGTCGGTCTGATGGTTTCCTATTTCACGGGAATCATGCTGCTGCCGGTACTCTACAAACTGGTATACAGTATTCCGGACATCAAACATAAGGGTTTCAATATACGAATCAACAATCTGGTAAAAGAGCATACATTGGACCGCTTCTATGATACCGGAGTGGATTTTGTGTTCCGTCACAAAACGGCAAGCCTGATTTTCATTGCCATTACGCTCCCGCTTTGCGCCTTTCTGTTCTACGAAATACCGAAAAGCCGTATGCCGGAGATAGACCAGAACGAACTGATCGCTCATGTGGAATGGAACGAAAACATCCATATCGATGAAAACCAGAGCCGTGTCAGCCAGTTATTCGCCTCTATCGACAATCAGGTACAAGAACACACGGCCTATGTCGGGCAGCAGCAATTCCTGTTGAACCGGGATCGCGAGATGTCGGTTTCCGAAAGCGAGTTATATTTCAAGACGGAGAAACCAACCGGAATCGCTCCTTTACAAAAATCGGTGGAAAAATGGATCAAAACGCATTACCCGATGGCAGTGATATCCTTCTCGCCTCCCGAAACAGTATTTGAAAAGCTGTTTGTGACAGGTGAAGCCGACATTGTCGCCGAATTGCACACCCGCAATAAATCTGAAGCACCGGAAGCCTCCGTCTTGAATAAAATAGAACAGCAAATCGAGGCGAAAACAGGACATACTCCTGTCGGTATCACCTTCGACAACCAATTAAATATCACAATAGACAGACAGAAACTTCTGCTTTATAACGTCGACTACAACGAAGTGTACCGGTTGCTGAAAACGGCATTCAAAGAGAATGAAGTAGCAACGCTCCGCTCCTACCAACAATATCTGCCAATCGCATTGGCCGGAGAGGAACAAACGGTAAATGAGGTCTTGCAGAAAACATTGGTAAACACTGTTCCTGATACGGAAGGCAACGTACGATATATCCCGCTGCAATCGCTGGTGCGTGTCACTCCGGGAGAGGACTTGAAAACGATCACGGCAGGAAAGAACGGAGAATACATTCCATTCAGTTTCTATGATATAGACAATGCCGAACAGTTGATGGAAAATGTAAAAAAAGAAATCGATACAGACTGGGATATCGATTTTTCAGGAAGTTTCTTTTCCAACCGGCAGATGCTGAACGAGCTGGTCGTGATTTTGTTCATTTCGATCCTACTGATGTATTTCATCCTGGCAGCCCAGTTCGAAAGTTTCCTGCAGCCGCTCATCGTGCTGCTTGAAATTCCGATCGATGTGGCAGCCTCCTTGCTGGTGCTCTGGATATGCGGCCATACCATGAACCTGATGAGTGCCATCGGTATCGTCGTGACCTGCGGTATCATCATCAACGACTCCATCCTGAAACTGGATGCTATCAACGAACTCCGCAAAGAAGGGGTTCCTCTTATGGAAGCCATACATGAAGCCGGACGGCGGCGCCTGCGCCCTATCATCATGACATCATTAACGACAATATTCGGAATGGTTCCGCTGCTTTTCACATTCGATATGGGCAGCGAACTGCAAAAGCCGCTCTCCATCGCCATGATCTCGGCCATGCTGATCGGTACGGCAGTCAGCCTTTTTGTCATACCACTGATATACTGGTTCATTTATCGCAAACATGAGGTTGGTAATTTGAATGTTGAAAATTGAAAATTGGAAGTTATGGACAGGAAATTCATTTATAGATATGTCATCACGTTGTTGATGCTTGCATGCGTGTTCGGAGGAAAAGCGCAGCTCACACTGACGCTGGAACGAACTATCACACTGGCGGCCGACAGTTCGCTGGACGCTTTCCGATACAAGAATATGTATCTGGCCGGCTACTGGGAATACCGGACTTACAAGGCCGGCCGTCTGCCAAGCCTTACCCTAAATCTGACGCCGGCACAATACCGCCGTTATTTTACCCAACGATATGACTCGGAGGCTGATATCGACGTATATAGAAAACAACAATCGTTTTATGCGGGCGGGCAATTGGAGATCGAACAGAATTTCGACCTCTTAGGCGGTACATTCTATTTGGATACAGACTTGGATTATATGCGCTATTTCGGCGACCAAACTTATAACCAGTTCTCATCGGTTCCGATCCGCCTCGGCTACCAGCAAGACTTATTGGGGTATAACGCTTTTAAATGGGAACGGAAAATCGAACCGTTGAAATACGAGAAGGTCAAGAAAGAACTATTATATAATGTAGAGCAAATGAGCGAGCAAGCAACGACCTATTTCTTCGCTCTGGCAATGGCACAGGTGGAATATGATCTGGCCAAGGAAAATGTCGCCACGACCGACACACTGTACCGGACAGGGCAGGAACGGCATAAGATAGCTTCTATCAGCCAAGCGGATTTGCTGACACTGAAATTGGATGCCGTAAACGCACGCAACACATTGAAAAATGCGGAAATCGCCCTAAAACGTGCCATGTTCAGCCTCGCCTCTTACTTGAACTTCGACAAGAATACAGAAATACGCCTGCGCCTCCCAAGCCGCCCGCGCAATATGGAAATCTCGGTCGACAAAGCACTCGAATTGGCACGTGCAAACAACCCGA
>OMCC01001352.1_pt1 | contig 13210 bp, 9 predicted proteins | sample 1674161 | NCBI WGS metagenome assembly OMCC01 (sample SAMEA103958149, study PRJEB25191) | human gut metagenome | biome: human-associated habitat [ENVO:00009003]; feature: intestine environment [ENVO:2100002]; material: feces | place: Germany | collected 2013/2015 | reverse complement strand
TTTATATTTATAAATTTTCATTATTCTTTACCTACCTTTTCAGGATTTGCGATATATCCAGCAATCGCACTTGCTGCAGCTACTTGCGGAGAAGCTAAATAAATAAGTGCTTCTGTATCTCCCATACGTCCTACGAAGTTACGGTTTGTTGTTGAAACACATTTTTCACCTTTAGCCATAACACCCATATGACCACCCATACATGGTCCACAACTTGGTGTATTAAAAGCACATCCAGCTTCTACAAAGATTTCAGCTAAACCTTTTTGAATACATTGTAAGAAGATTTTTTGTGTTGCTGGTACAACCATTACACGTACATTATCTGCTACTTTTTTACCTTTTAAAATAGCAGCTGCTTTTTCTAAATCAGATAAACGTCCATTTGTACAAGATCCAATAACCACTTGATCAATATAGATTTTATCCATTTCTTCAATTTCATCAATTGTATGACCATTTCCTGGTAAATGAGGAAATGCTACAGTTGGTCTTACTTCACTTAAATTGATTTCAATCACTTGTTCATAAACAGCATCTTCATCTGCTTCAAAGATTTCATATGGTTTTTTAGAATGTTTTTCAATATAAGCAATTGCTTGATCATCAACAGGGAAAATACCATTTTTAGCTCCTGCTTCAATTGCCATATTACAAATTGTAAAACGATCATCCATTGTTAAATATTGAATACCGTCTCCAACAAATTCCATTGATTTATATAAAGCACCATCAACACCAATTTTATCAATAATATGTAAAATAACATCTTTCCCACTAACATATTCACTTGGTTTACCAGTAATTACAAATTTGATAGCACTTGGTACTTTAAACCATAACTCACCAGTAGCCATTCCAGTTGCAATATCAGTTGTTCCTACACCTGTAGAAAAAGCGCCTAATGCTCCATAAGTACATGTATGACTGTCTGCCCCAATAATACATTCACCAGCCACAACAATTCCTTTTTCTGGTAAGATTGCATGTTCCACACCACATTTACCTTGTTCCATACGATGTGTTAAACATTGTTTGTTTGTAAAATCTAAGATTGCTTTTGAGTTTTCTGCAGATTTAATATCTTTATTTGGTGTAAAGTGATCTGGCACTAAAACCACTTTATCTTTATCAAAGACTTTATCTGCCATTTTATCAAAAATTGGTAATGCCATAGGCCCTGTAATATCATTTGCCATTACAACATCCAATTTTGCTTCAATTAATTGTCCCGCTTCAACATGATCTAATCCCGCATGTTTTGCTAAGATCTTTTGTGTCATTGTCATTGCCATTTTTTAAATTCCCCCTTCATTTTTAACCTTAGTAGGTTGTCATTAGAAAGTCACGACTTTCCAATGACAACACACTAAAGTGTGTTGATTAGTTATTGATTAATTTATCTTCATCAGACCAAGAATATAATTTTCTGATTTCTTTTCCGACTTTTTCTGATTCATGTTCTGCAGCTAATTTTCTCATTGCTTTGAAATGTGCTTGTCCTCCAGCTGCTGACATGTCTAATAAGAAGTCTTTTGCGAATGTTCCATCTTGGATATCTTTTAAGATTTGTTTCATTGCTTTCTTTGTATCTTCTGTGATGATCTTTGGTCCTGTAATATAATCTCCATATTCTGCTGTATTTGAAATTGAATATCTCATTCCTTCAAATCCTGATTGATAGATTAAGTCTACGATTAATTTCATTTCATGGATACATTCAAAGTATGCATTTCTTGGATCATATCCTGCTTCTACTAATGTTTCAAATCCTGCTTGCATTAGGGCACATACTCCACCACATAAAACTGCTTGTTCTCCAAATAAGTCTGTTTCTGTTTCTGTTCTGAATGTTGTTTCTAGTACACCTGCTCTTGCTCCTCCAATTGCTAATGAGTATGCTAAGGCGATGTCTTGTGCTTTCCCTGTGTAGTCTTGTTCTACAGCTACTAGACATGGTGTTCCTTTTCCTGCTTGATATTCACTTCTTACTGTATGTCCTGGTGCTTTTGGTGCAATCATTGTTACATCAACATTTTTTGGTGGTACGATTTGATTGAAATGAATATTGAATCCATGAGCAAACATTAACATGTTTCCTTCTTCTAGGTTTGGTTCAATTGATTCTTTATATAATTTTGCTTGTAATTCGTCATTGATTAAGATCATGATGATATCTGCTTTTTTTGCAGCTTCTGCTGATGTATAAACTTCAAATCCTTGTTCTTCAGCTCTTTTCCATGATTTTGATCCTTCGTATAATCCTACGATGACTTTTACTCCTGATTCTTTTAAGTTTAATGCATGTGCATGTCCTTGTGATCCGTATCCGATGATAGCTACTGTTTTCCCATCTAATAATGATAAGTCACAATCTGATTCATAAAAAATTTTTGCCATTTTAAATATCCCCCTTAATCTTCTTGGCTTCCTCGATGCATTCCAACAAGTCCAGTGCGTGCAATTTCTGTCACGTGGAACCCATTTAACATCGTTAATAACTGATTGACTTTTCTTGTATTTCCAGTAACTTCAATAATCAATGAAGTTGGTGAAACATCGATAATATGTGCTCTAAAAATATCAACAATTGAATTAATATTTGTTCTTTGATCAGCATTTGCATCTACTTTAATTAATACAAGTTCACGATAAACCGAATCATCTTGTTCAAGTTTTTCAATTTCAACGACTTCTACAAGTTTCCCTAATTGTTTTTCAATTTGCGTTAAAATTTGTTCATCACCAGTAGATACAACTGTCATACGTGACATTCCTTTAATATTTGTTTGTCCTACTGAAATACTTTCAATGTTATATCCTCGTCTACTAAATAAACCAGCAACACGGTTTAAAACCCCTGGATTATTTTCAACAAGTAATGACAAAACAAGTCTATCCATGTTTTAATCCTCCCTATTTTTTTAATTGTTTATGAATTCTGTTCATAGCTGAAATAATAGCTTTAATTGTTGCTGTTGTAATATTTGGATGTACCCCTACTCCATATTCTTGAACAGCACTTCCTTTAACTCTTAAATAAACATAAGCAGCAGCTTTAGAACTTGATCCTGATGATAATGAATGTTCACTATAATCTAAGAAATGTGTATAAACAAAGCCATTTTCGTTAAATGCATCTTTAACAGCATCAATTGGTCCATTACCATAACCAACAATTGTTCTTACTTCACCATGATCTTTTAATGTAATTTCTGCTTTTCTTTCAAATTCAGAATCATCTTCAGAAATATCAATTAATTTTTGTTTAATAAATTCATATGGTTCTTTAATATCTACATATTGTTCAATAAATGTATCATAAACTCTTTCTGGAGAAACTTCCCCTTCTTCTTCAGAAATATCTTGAATCACTTTTGCAAAATTTACTTGTAATCCTTTTGGTAAATGATAACCATACATGCTTTCCATAACATAAGCAACCCCACCTTTACCAGATTGTGAATTAATACGAACAATTGGTTCATATTGTCTACCTAAATCACTTGGATCAATTGGTAAATATGGAACTTCCCACATTTTTGAATTTCTTTCTCTTAAAGCATGCATTCCTTTATTGATTGCATCTTGATGACTTCCAGAGAATGCTGTAAAGACAAGTTGTCCAACATATGGATGTCTTGGTGGAATATCCATTTTTGTACATTTTTCATAAACATGTTTAATATCATTAATACTTCCTAATTCTAATTGAGGGTCTACACCATGTGTAAACATATTTAAAGCAACAGTCACAACATCAACATTTCCTGTTCTTTCACCATTACCAAATAATGTTCCTTCAACACGATCAGCACCCGCTAATAAAGCAAGTTCAGTTGAAGCAATTCCACAACCTCTATCATTATGAGGATGAACAGAAACAATGACTCTTTCACGGTCTTTGAAGTTACGACACATCCATTCGATTTGATCAGCATAAACATTTGGTGTATCCATTTCTACTGTTGAAGGTAAATTGATAATTACTTTATTATCTTTACTTGCTCCCCATACATCCATAACAGCTTCACATACTTCCATTGCATAATCAACTTCAGTTCCTGTAAAACTTTCTGGTGAATATTCAAGAATCACTTTTCCTTCAAATTCTTTTGATAAGTCTTTTACTAATTGAACACCATCAATTGCAATTTGTTTAATTTCATCTTTATCTTTGTTAAAGACAACGTCTCTTTGTAAAATAGAAGTTGAATTGTAAACATGGACGATAGCTTTATCTAATCCTTTTAATGATTCAAATGTTTTTCTAATTAAATGTTCTCTTGCTTGAGTTAATACTTGAACAGTCACATCATCAGGAATTAAATTTTCTTCAATTAATAATCTTAAGAAATCATACTCAATTTGACTTGAAGAAGGAAAACCTACTTCAATTTCTTTAAATCCTAAGTCTACTAAAAGTTGGAACATTTCCACTTTTTCCTCTATTTTCATTGGTGTGATCAAAGCTTGATTTCCATCTCTTAAATCAACTGAACACCAAATTGGTGCTTTTTCAATTGTTTTATCAGGCCAAGTACGGTCTTTTAATTTAATTGTTTCAAATCTCTTGTACTTTTCGTAATTCATTTCCATTTCCTCCTTAATACTATAAAAAAAACTCCCGTCTCAAAATAGCCAATCCGGCCATTTTGAGGACGAGAGTTATATTACTTCGTGGTTCCACCTCAATTTGTGAATAAATCACTTTATCCACCTCGCTAAGTACGCTACATAATAGTTCATACTCTTGCAAAATAACGGTTGCATACCGTAGCCACCTACTTAAGTTCAGCGCTCCACTCAAGGATGAGTTCAGTATTACTCAAACAATTCTTTCCACCAACCAGAATTTCTCTACGCCTTGAAATAGTACTTACTAGTTCCTATCGAAGTATTTATTTTATGGTTACTTGTAATGTTAGACTTTTTTTTTACTAAAGTCAATGTCTTTAACGTAATTTTATAAATCGATATTTTTTTATCACGATGATGTTATTTTATTTATTAAAAAGAAGAAAATCTAAACTGACTTTCTTCTTCTAAAATTTTAAATATTTTTATACTTCTTAATTCCTACAAAAGCTCCAGCAGATAAAATAGATAACATTACACCTATATCGTAATTAAACATCATAGTATATCCTGATGGTGATGTCATATCAGAATTGATATTTACTCCAAATGAGATACTTTGTATATGCATACGTTATACATTCACTAATGATGTTAATATTTCTTTATATACATAAAAGAGACCAATTTGCATTTTATAGCAATTGCCCTCTTTTTTTTAAAATTATTCTTCCATCATCCATTTATTACAAACTGGACATTTCTTATTTCCTGAGCCATCATATTCTGTCTCATAATCACAATTTGGACATCTCCAAATGTTATATCTTGTATAAATTACAATTTTTTTCATATTGCTTCTCCTTTCTAATCTCGATACATAGTTCCACCACATTCAGGACATTTATAAGTATTTCCAATTACTTTCACATATGTTTCATATCCACAATTTGGATTTGAACATGTAAAATGATCTGATAGGTAACTTCTTACTCTATTAAAAAATTTTTTCATATTTTTTCTCCTCTTTCTTTATTATTTCATTAAATCGTGACATTTGGGACATAGATATGTATCTTCTATATCTTTCGTATAATCACTATAACCACAATTTTAACAAGTTGTTTAACCAATGCATAAACAAATACTTCTAAGAAAGAAATAAATCCTTGATGACATTAATTACTGCATAGTAATAAAAATTTTCCCTTTCCATTGCTGATGAATCAACTTTTGTCATAAGACCTGCAATCTTACTTACTGTTCCACCTCTCATTCTTCTATTTTTCTTGTTAATTTGAGCTTGACTTGCACCTGTTCCTAATCTATAAATTGATAATTTCGTAATATTTCCCATTGTTTGGACTGTAAAGACAAAACCAGCACACCCCTCAATCTCTGTTGTCATTAATACAAGACAATCTTCATATTTTTTACTAAATATACCACCAGATTGTAGTTGCTCTCTTCTTAAACTATATCCTACTCCTATCTTAGGAAAGCCTTCATTGGAATTAAAGCAATATTCTAGTTCATCAAGACCAAATTTTTGATTAAACTGAATATTTTGTACCAATCCATAATCCTCCCAATTAGATAAAAATTCTTTTGTTAACATCATTTTATTTCTCCTCCTTTCTTGTCTTTACTATAGCCTTTTCTACACAAAATGTATTTGCCTATACTTTGACTGCTTTTTGACAAAATAAAAAAATCCACAATATTATGTGGACTTAATAAACCGATAAAAAAGAGCTTCCCTCAGGAAACTCTTTTCATTACTATTTATTCAAATCTTTTACTGTAAACAAATCCTAATAAAGCAATACATAATAATCCTACATATCCAAATAATGAAACATCATCACCTGTTTTTGTTGTATTTTTATCTGTTGTATTTGTTTTATCGTTAGTATCTGTATCTGTAATTACTGAATCTGTTTTTGCTTCTTTTAAAGCATCATATGCATCATTTAATGAAGCTAACATGTTATCTAATTCTTCTTGAGAAACATCTTCTTTTGTAGCTAAATCTTTTGCTTTTTGTAATGTCTCTTGAAGTTTATCCCAAGATTCTTTTGTATATTTAGACTGATCTAATTGTCCTACTTTATCACTTACTTTATCTACAGCATCTTGATAATCATCAATATTTCCTGCTTTAACAAGTAATTCCATAGCATCTTTTACTTTTTCAATCATTTCATCAACAGCTTTTTGATCAACATTACAAGAATCATTTACCATTTGTTTAGCTTCTTGGTAAATTGAATCAAATTGTGACCATGAAGCAACTGTATAATCACTTTCTTTAATAGATGATAATAATTCTTCTAGTTTTTCAACATTTCCTCTTTGAACTAATTGAACACCATCAAATGAAGCAACTGCTTGATCAATATCTTCTTGATTTAAACTTGAATTATTGTAAACAGCTTGTGCAGCATCTAATACTTCTTTCATTTGTTGCCAAGAATCTACAGTATAATCTTCTTCTTTTAATTCTTGATATTCTTTTATAATCTTTTCTAATTTACTTCTATCTAATTTAACTAAAGTACTATTTAATTCTTTTAATTGTTTTAAAGCATCATTCACTTTTTGATAATCATCTGCTTGATCAATAACCTCTTTAAGTGCATTTAATTGATCATCAAATCCTACAAAACTATCTTTTGTATAATCTTTTTCTTTATAAGCTTTCATTGCTTGATAAAGATCATTTAATTCATCTTTAGAATAAATAACATAACTTTCAATTGAACTATTGAGTTCAGTTACTTCTTTTAACAATCTACCAATTTCTTCATCAGAAATCTTTTCACCTTGAGCTAAATCTAAATAATCTTTATATGCTTTTTCTAATTCTTCATAATCTTTTTTAGCAATATTTCCATTTTTATTACCTACTTCAAATTGAGATAATTGATCTTTTCCAGCTTGAGCAAGTTTTCTTAATTCTTCATTAGCACTTTGGTAAACTTCTAATTCATAAATTGAATATCCATAATTAGCTGTTTTTGCTTGACGACATAAAATTCTAATATATCTTGTTTCTTTATTTCCTAAATCATCATGTGTTTCTTCTCCGCCTTTACCATCATCAACAACTTTAATATCAAAGAAGTTTTCACCATCTAATGATCCTTGAATAGTATAATTTGTAGCATAAGCGCCTTCCCAAGAAATAAAGACTTTATCAACTTTATAAACATCTCCTAAATCTACTGTAAGATATTGTTCTTTTGTACCATGTTGTCCACTATCTTCATTGCTTCCATTTCCTGTAGCACGTTTACTTGACCAACGATTATCAGCAGATTTACTGTTATCACCATCTACTGCTAAATCAGGTGTTTTATTGCTTCCTGGATAGACAGAAGATGCTGTTGCATTTTTATGAAGTGCTAAGTTTTCTAATGAAATATAACCTAATTCATCAGCAATTTCACTTGCACTAGATACTTGATTATAGATTTTAATATTATCTACACTACCTTTGGCGTTATTTAATATTTTTTCTACTGGTAATACAAATGTACTTGAATCTTTTCTGTTATTAATTGCTGTTTTCATATTAATTCCAGTTGAGATTGCTTTTCCATTAATATATAAAGTTGTATTCTTTTGATCACATGTAAGTGCTAAATTAAACCATTTATCTTTAGGAAGTTCATAATCAAATGTAAATGTATAACCACTTCTCTTATAACCAATTTTTCCAGTTCCATCAACATTAGCATACATCACACCATCACTACCACTAAAGATTTCTGTATTTTCAGGTGTATTACTATCTAATTTAACATCCATCATTACTGTATATGGATAACCAATTGTTTGATATGGTAATGAAACATAACCATTACCATTTAATGTAGCAACATGTCCACCATTACCTTTTTCAATTGTAACATTCTTTAATGTTGCATCATAACCATTCTTTGATAAATCAATAGCTTTATTATCTTTAACTGATTCAAAATCAATTGTTGTAACATTCTTATCAGCTGATTCAACAACTCTACCTGGATTAGCACCTGGTACAACACTATTTAATTTATTTACTCTTTCAACAAATTGAGCAGCTGTTTGACCATCTGTTTTTTCTCCATACCAAGTTTTTTCACTTGTAATCATAACAGCATCTTTAAAACGATCATAAATATCAAACCATGTAAATCCTCCACCATAAGAAGTCATATCATTCCATATACAGAATTGTGCTCCTTTTGTTTGTGGATGAGCAACTGGCATGATAGCTGTTCCTTGTCCTGCATTTCTACTTGGTGAGAAGTTATTAACATCAAATTTATCATATAATGTAGAAATATTTAAACGATCTGGATAACCAGCATTTGCACCTGGTACAATGTATAACCATCCACCACATGTATTGATAATATCATATCCTGAGGCATATGTTTCTTTAACATCAGCCCAATATGGTGCCCATAAGTTAACAGTTGCATCATTTGAAACTGGTGTTGTTCCATTAAATCCACGACTACCTAAAGAACCCCATAATCTTGTTTTATAACCTTTATTATTGACATATTTAATGAAATGATCTGTCCATTTTCTCATTTGTTCTGAATAGTTTTTATCATATTCATCAGTTCCAATATGGAATTTATCACTTTCAATAACTGGATCATCACCATCTAAATATTCATCAATAAGATTTTCAATAATATCATAAGATGATTGTTCTCTAATATCCAAAGCACCTGTTTTTAACATTTTTGCACCTGGAATACTTCTAAAACATTCTGCATGGTATGGTGTATCAATTTCTGTAATAACATCAATACCATAATTTTTCATTTCTTTTTGATAATTTTTATATTCTTCTTTCGTATAGCTTCCATCAGTAGAAGTAATCATTGGATATGTTGTTGATTCTAATCTAAATGCTGAATATCCTGTTGCACCCCAATAATCATTAACATGGACTTGTACTTCATTTAATTTGTAGTAAGCCATGTAAATTGTCATTTCTTTTAAATAATCCATTGGAATGTATGTACGTGCAACATCTAACATACCTGCTCTTACTTCATATTTTGGATAATCTCTAGCAATACCTTTTGCGATATTATTTTTTCCTTCATCTTGAGATAAGATTTGAGTGATAGAAATACCACCATATAAAATACCTGTTTCATAATTAGATTTAATTTCAATTAAATCATTAATATCTAAAGTATAGCCTTCTTTACCTAAAACATCTAAACTACTATCTTTTGTTAAAACAATATCTCCTGTTGTTTCTCCACTACTTACAATCGCTAAATTCTTTTTAACCATTTCTTTTAAATAGAATTGAATTTGTTTAGCTGTTGCTTTCAAACTTTCATCTTTAACAACGATTTTAGAATCTTTTGTAAGAGTGAATTCACCTTCATTACCTTTCCATTCACGTAATCCAGGCATTACATTAGGTTTTGCATTAATACTTTCTTCTTTACTATATTTTCCTGGAACAACAAATTTAATATCTTCTTCACTTGTTGCCACATCACTATCATCTTTTAAGTTTTTTACTTGATATAAAACATTAACATTCATATCTTCTAATGGTTGAATAACTGTTCCATCCATTGTTACAACTTGTTTATTATCACAACCATATAAACTAATTTCAAATCCTTCTGGTACTGTTGGTAAAACAAGCTTATTTCCATCAATTTGAGGAGCTTCCTTACTAGCAGCTTTTAATACTTCACTTGCTGTTGCATGATTTCTTTCTTTATAAACTTCAAATTCATAGATACTACCACTATAATATTTTCCATTACCACTATGTTTCCAACGTTTAAGTTGTACATATTTAACATAACGTGCTTTCGTTGCATCAATTTGAATTTCTTTAACAGCACTTGGTCCACCATCTGCAAGATTTTCTTCTTTGTAAACATCTTTATAATGAATACCATCTGTTGATACTTGAATTTTAAAAGCAGGTGGGCATGATTCATAATTAATAACAAATTCAGAAACTGTTTTTCTTCCACCTAAATCAACAAGTAACCATTGTTCATCTTTATCTTTCGCAAAAGACACACGACTTTCTTTAGAAACAACGCCATCTACTGCCATTGGTGCAGTAAAACGTCCATCATTGACTTCAAGTCCTGAAACACTTACATCTTTCTTTAAAGCAAGATTGTCATAATTTTTAGCATTTGGGTCTTTTTGATAAACTTCAAATTCATAGATACTACCACTATAATATCTTCCATTACCGCTATGTTTCCAACGTTTATGTTGTACATATTTAACATAACGTGCATCTACAGGATCTACAGTGATATTTTGAATATTACTGATTTGTCCATCTAAACCACTGACTTCATAAACATCTTGATATACTTTATCTTCTCCAGCTACTTGGATTTTAAAGGCAGGTGCTTGAGATTCATAGTTGATAACAAAATGAGAAATATTTTCTACTTTACCTAAGTCTACTTCTAACCATTGTTCATCTTTATCTTTGGCAAAAGATACACGGCTTTCTTTAGAAACAACACCATCTACTGCTTTATCTGCCGTAAAACGTCCATCATTGACTTCAAGTCCTGAAACACTTACATTTTTATTTAAAGCAAGATTTTCATATTTAACTTTTAAATTTTCTTGTGCATCTTGGATATCTTTAATAGCTTGATTAATTTGTTCTTGAGAAGCATTTTCATCAAGTAATTCACCAGCTGTTAATTTTTCATCTAATACTTTATAAGTTGCATTACTATATTGATCTTCATCTAAATCATTTGCTTGTTTAATTACTAAATCTAAGTATTCTCTAGAAGTTACATCATGATCTAATAACTTAGCATCTGCATAAAGCATATTATGATCTGATAAAGTTGTTTCTACCATTGTAATATGACTAATTTCCATATTTCTAGAAGTAATAATATTATCAATAGCATTCGTTTTCATTGAAGCATCTACACCGTTATATGTATCATACCATTTACCATCTTTACCATTAGCAATATTATAATCTTCTAAAAATGGATAAATTTCATCATGACTTTGATCCACATTAAAATCACCAAAAGCCACTTTATATTCAGTTGGATCTTGATCCATTGTTTGTTTAAGTTCTAATAATTGCTTTGCACGCGCATCCACTGATTCATGTGTTAAGTGTGCATTATAAACAGCAATTACTTTTCCATTAAATTCTATATCACTCTTTTGCCATGCACGAGCTTCTTTAATACCTTCGCTATTTAAAGAACCACCTGTGCTATTTGATAATTCTAAATTAGACAATAAACCTATTCCATATTCTCCTACACCATCTTTCATATCAATGGCTTTTTGAAAATGGCTGTATTCATAATCACCTTGTTCAACAAATTTTTCTAACATGTCATATGGGTTACGTGTCGTATTAACATCTACTTCTTGTAATCCAACAACATTCACTTGATTATTTTTTAATAGTTCATTTAATTTAGCAACATCTGGTTTTTTATTAGCCGCAATATTAAAAGTGGCAAGTCTAATACTATCTGTAGCTGCTTGTACTTTTATTGCTGGTACTATTTGTGAGACTGCCGTCATAGCAGCAATTAAAGTTGCTAAAAGCTTTTTAGATTTTTTCATTATTTCATCCCTTTCCCATAATTATTATTAAAAATTTATCGCCTACCTTTATTATTAACATATTTATTTACTTTTTTTATAAAATGTATTTAAGTTGGTACAATATTTTATGTTTTATTATTTAATAAAGAAAAAAGATGGTACATTGTACCATCTAACTCATTTAACTGTTTTTGAAAGTTCAGTATATTCCACTAATTTATCCATACTTTTTTGATGATTAGTAGCTATTATACAACTAACAATAATATTTAATACATAACGAATAGCAGTTGTATAAATCACAGGCGCTAAATCCGAATAGCTAACACCTGTAGGAATAGAAATAATTTCTTTACATCCTGTTTCAAATGTTGAATTTGTGTAACCAGTAATCGCAATACCTTTAATACCTATTTTATGATTTAATTTTACTTTTTCTAAAAGAGAAATATTATGCTCTCGATGGTTAATATAAATTGCTAGTGGGCGAGATGTTTCACTTAAACAATTTAAAGATACCCAAAAATCATCTTTTGCGATTTCTACTGCCTTACCAATACGAGCCATCATATATTTAAATTCATGTCCTACTTGTTCATTGATTCCATCTGCAAATATGTAAACAATCGTTGCTTCGTTAATAAGTTTTGTCACTCTTTCAATTTGTTGATAATTTTGCATTGATTGTGTTTTGTTGATCGTTTCCTTTTCCACACGGGCAATCTTTTCTATAATAGAGAAGGCAGTTTCTTGATTTTGAATTTGAAATTGTATTTTTGATTCACTATTACGAGCATTATGAAATTCATAAGCTAAATCTACTTTAAAATCAGAAAAGCTTCCATCATAAACTTTCTTAATTACTCTCATAACAGTAGAAGAGCCTGTGTAAGTTGCTTTGGCTAGTTCTCTTACTGTTAAATGTAATATTTCTTCTTTATTAGCAATAATGTAATCTGCAATTTTACTTTCAGCAATAGAAAAACCTTTCTTTTCTGTTAATTTAACAATAATACTCATCTTACTT
>OMCC01001349.1_pt1 | contig 13222 bp, 9 predicted proteins | sample 1674161 | NCBI WGS metagenome assembly OMCC01 (sample SAMEA103958149, study PRJEB25191) | human gut metagenome | biome: human-associated habitat [ENVO:00009003]; feature: intestine environment [ENVO:2100002]; material: feces | place: Germany | collected 2013/2015 | reverse complement strand
CCGGGCGCAGGGCATCATCAAGGGCTACAAGACCCTTGTGGACTGGGAAAAGGCCGGGGTGAACCGGGTGGAAGCCGTCATCGAGCTGAATGTCAGCCCCAAGAAGAGCCGCGGCTTTGATGAGATCGCAGCCACCATTGCTGCCTTTGACGAGGTGGAAAGCGTGCTGCTGATGAGCGGCGGCTACGACCTGCAGCTGGTCATCAAGGGCCAGACCTTCCAGGAGATCGCCCTGTTCGTGGCAAAGCGCCTGAGCCCGCTGGACGATGTGCTGTCCACTGCCACCCATTTTGTCCTGCGTACCTATAAAAAAGAGGGCCGCCTGTATCAGGACGAAGAGATCGATGAAAGAGAGTGCACGGTTCTGTGATGGATTACGATAAACTGATCGCGCCTGCCGCACGGGAGATGCGCCCCTCCGGCATCCGCAAATTCTTCGATCTGGCCGCTGATATGCCCGAGTGCATCAGTCTGGGCGTGGGCGAGCCGGATTTCAAAACACCGTGGGCTGTGCGGGAAGCAGGCATCGAGAGCCTGGAGCATGGCCGCACCCGCTACACCGCCAACGCAGGCCTGAAAGAGCTGCGGGCGGAGATCTGCAGATATCTGGAGCGCCGGATGCACCTGCACTACGACCCCCTGCGGGAGGTGCTGGTGACCGTGGGCGGCAGCGAAGCCATTGATATGTGCATCCGCGCCATTGTGCAGCCCGGGGATGAGGTAATCATCCCGGAGCCCTGCTTTGTCTGCTATGAGCCCATCACCACCCTGTCCGGCGGTGTGCCGGTGCATGTGCCCTGCCGCCAGGAGGATGAGTTCCGCCTCAGGCCCGAGGCCCTGAAAGCCGCCATCACCCCCAGGACCAAGCTCCTTATCATGCCGTTCCCCAACAACCCCACCGGTGCGGTGATGGAGCGGGAGGATCTGGAAGCCATTGCGGAGGTCCTGCGGGATACCAACGTCATGGTGCTTTCGGATGAGATCTACGCCGAGCTGAACTACGGCCTGCGGCCCCATGTTTCCATTGCCACCCTGCCCGGCATGGCCGAGCGGACCATTGTGGTGAATGGTTTTTCCAAGAGCTATGCCATGACCGGCTGGCGCTTGGGCTATGCCTGCGGCCCGGCTCCCATCATCAAAATTATGACCAAGATCCACCAGAGCGCCATTATGAGCGCCCCCACCACCAGCCAGTATGCGGCCATCACCGCCCTGCGGGAGTGCGACGGTGAGATCGACAAGATGCGGGATGAGTACAACATGCGCCGCCGCCTGGTGGTGCACGGCTTTAACTCTATGGGCCTGACCTGCTTTGAGCCGCGGGGCGCGTTCTACGCCTTCCCCTGCATCAAGAGCACCGGTATGACCAGCCAGGAGTTCTGCACAAAGCTGCTGGAGCAGAAGCATGTTGCGCTGGTGCCCGGCGATGCCTTTGGCGCATCCGGCGAGGGCTACTGCCGTGTTTCCTATGCTTACAGCGTGGAGCACCTGACCGAGGCCATGAAGCGCATCCGGGAGTTCCTGAAAGAAAACGGCATCAACAGCGGAGAGCAGTGAGGAGGAAGAACGATGGCAAAACTGAACTGCGTGACCGTTCTGGCTCCGGCCAAGCTGAATCTGGCGCTGGATGTAGTGGGCCTGCTGCCCAACGGCTACCATAACCTGGATATGACGATGCAGGCCATCACCCTGTATGAGCGGGTGGTGCTGCGCCGCAGCCAGAACCTGAGCCTGACCCTGCCGGGCAGCCCGGTGGCCGCCAACGATTCCAACACGGCAATCAAGGCGGCACTGGCCTTCTTCCACTATACCGGCCTGCTGGCGGGTGTAGAGATCACCATTTACAAGAATGTGCCGGTGCGTGCCGGTATGGCGGGCGGCAGCGCCGATGCTGCCGGTGTGCTGGTGGGCCTGAACGTCCTTTACGGCGCAAAGCTCTCCATGAGTGAGCTCTGCGCGCTGGGGGCAAAGATCGGCGCGGACGTGCCCTTTGCCCTGATGGGCGGCACCTGCCGGGTGCAGGGCGTGGGCGATGTGATGAAAGCCCTGCCGCCCTGCCCGGACTGCTGGTTCACGGTGGTCATGCCCGATTACGGCGTTTCCACCCCGGAAGCCTTTGCCGCTTATGATAAAGTGGGCAGCAGTACCCACCCCGACTGCGAAGCCCAGGAAAAGGCGATCCGCGCCGAGGATCTGGCGGGTGTGTGTGCCGCCGCAGGCAACGCGCTGGAGGAATGCAGCGGTGCCAGAGACAACGAGGCCATCAAGACCGCGTTGAAAGAGAACGGCGCTGTCACTGCCCTGATGACCGGCAGCGGCGCGGCTGTGTTTGGCATCTTTGAGAGCGAAGAAGCTGCCCGAAGCGCCGCCGAGGCTGTCAGGGCGCAGTGGCCGCAGGTGTATGTGGCCCGGCCCGATCGGGGCGGCGCGCGGGTCATCAGCCCGAAGTGGATGCTGTAACATGTATAACCTCCTTTCCAATGGGGAAAACTGCCCAAAGGAAAGGAGGTCTTTTTGTGCAGACCTTTTATAAAGTGTGCCTGATCCTGATGATCATTGGCGGCATCAACTGGGGGCTTGTGGGCCTGTTCCAGTTTGACTTTGTGGGCTGGCTGCTGGGCGGCAGCAGCTCCATCTGGTCGCGCATCGTGTTTACGGTGGTGGGCGTGGCCGCTGTCTGCGGCATCCCGGGGCTGTTTGCAGAGGAAACGGAAGAATGAAAAAACGGCTGCTGCACGGAAAATGTGCAGCAGCCGTTTTTGTGGATCATTCAGTTATCCCACCCTACCAGATCGGGCAGGGTAAGGGTCTCGTCCGAGCAGTGGGGGTCTGCGGGGCCGTCGGTGGGGGCGGTGGCCTTTTCCACAGCCCGCACGATCTCGCTGATGGCGGCGCAGTCCTCGGGCAGGTCGGTCTGGCTGCGGCCCGAGTGGGTGAACAGGATCTTGCCCAGATGGCCCACCACCAGCGTCAGCGGCAGCAGCTGAGGGGCTTTGGTGTCGTAGTGGTAACCGGCATCTCTGGCGGCCTTGTAGATCTTCTGGGCCGCAAAGCTCCAGCTCAACAGGCCGCGGGTCTGCTCTACGCCCAGGTAGCCGTACAGCACGCCGGGGCCGTCGCAGATGACAGGAAAGGGGAAATCTGAGCCATGGGTGGCCTTAGCCACCGCCTGCGCCGAGGAACGCACCACACAGACAAGCCGTGCCCCCTTGAGCTGGGGCAGCGTTTTCAGGTAGCGGGTGATATATTCGCGGCTGACAGGGTGGTCGAACCCGGGCAGGAAGATCATGCACAGCGGATGCTCCCCCTCGCACAGGGCGTAAAAATCATTGCCCGGCACCGTGGGGGTGTCGTAGGTGAAACGGGGGATGCTCGTCCCCACAAGATGTTCGCTTTTCATACCGCAATGCACATCCTTTCCATCATCACCAAAACCTCTCCGTCATTGCTGCGCAATGTCACCTCTCCTAATAGGAGAGGTGGCGCGTCAGCGCCTGAGAGGTCGTCCTATAAAAAAATCCACACACTGGCCTTGTGGCAGGCCAGCGGTGGATGCAATGCTATAAAAAGATCCCGCCCGGTCGTCTGCGGCAATCAAACCTACCCTTACGGACAGGTGGGTGCCCTGTCGCCGGATTCACGCTTCCTCATCGAACCTCCATGGTCGACCCATGGCGGGGAGGTCTGCAATCCGCCGGAGAACTCCGGGCTCCCGTTGAATGATTAGTAGGATCATATAAACCGCAACAAATCGCGCCGGGCAGGAAGTCTTGCCTGGGAATCTGTCTGTGCAGGGGAATTACTCGATCTCGAACTGGTCGCTCAGGCGCTGCTCAAACAGCTTGCTGACTTCCATCAGAGTCTCGTCATCCTCCACAACGTCCAGATATTCGCCCTCGCTGTCCTCGCCCACGCTCAGGATGACCAGCTGTGCGTCCTCGTTGACATCCTCTTCATCCTCTGCGTATTCGACAACTGCAAGGTAATGCACGCCCTTATGGTCCAGTGCATCGATCACTTCAAACGTGACCTCATTGCCGTCCTCATCCTCAAGAGTCATCAGATCGGGCTGATATTCCTCTTCGGTGTTCGGGTTCTTGATCTCTTCTGCCATAAGATACGTTCTCCTGTCTATCCAAACCCAATCAAAGGGATGGTACTCAAATAAAATTACGCACACAGCCCGGGATCTGCTGCGTTCCCGCCGTCCCTTGCTGTGCTTATAGTGTAGCGTTTTTTTGCCTGCTCGTCAAGATGTTTTTCGCACAGAAAATGCACGACAAATTTTCACGCATTTCCCTCTCGCTTCCCGGGCAGAAATATGCTATACTGAATTCTGCGTATCTCCCGCGTGTGGGGGAACTGCTATCAGAATATGAACGGAGGGATCTGTTTATGAATAAGACCCGTGTCCGGCTGGCGGCGTTGCTGCTGGCCGTGAGTTTTGCACTGTCCGGCTGCAGCCTTGTGAAAAACATCGGCGGCAGCAGCGGAGCCGGAACAAAGACCATCACCCGCCCGGCGGTGGAATCGGCCGAGCTGCAGTTCACCCACCCGGCGGCGGGGGAACCCGTGGCGGTGTTCGATACCACGGCGGGTGTGTTCAAGGCTGTGCTCTTCCCGGAGCAGGCCCCGCAGGCCTATGATAACTTTGTGGGTCTGGTGCAGGCGGGCTACTATAACGGCCTGACCGTGACCCGTGTGGAGCAGGACTTTGTGGTGGAGGCCGGTCAGGGTGCTGACGGCAAGGGCACCACCATCTGGAATGGCAGCCGCTACCCGGCTGAGGCCACCGACAAGCTCCACCATTATTCCGGTGCCCTCTGCATGGCGGCGGACTCCTCCGGCAAGTGCGCCAGCGTCTTTTATATCATGTCCACTCTGCCCGGCGGGGATTCCGTCACCCAGGAACTCACCGACCAGATGAACAGTGCAGGCTACCGCGCTGAGGTCGTTTCGGCCTATCAGACCGCCGGCGGCGCGCCCTACCTCGACTACACCGATACCGTGCTGGGCCAGGTGTACGAGGGGATGGACGTGGTGGACACCATCGCTCAGGCCGCCGTGGATGAGAACCAGAAGCCCACGGAAACGATCACCATCAACAGCGTCAGCATTGAGACATATCAGGCGCAGTAACAACTAAAAATGACAAAACCGGCTTTCCTGTGGCAGCAGGAAAGCCGGTTTTGTGCTATTCCGGTTCAAATTTCGCCGGGGTGCTCTTTGCGCCAGGCGAGGTAATCCTCCAGAATGACCGTGGCGCTGACGGAATCCAGAATGGCCTTGCGGTGGGCACCAAAAGTTCCCACCTCATCCAGGATGTCGGCGGCTTCACAGGTGGACTGCCGCTCGTCCCACATCCGCACGGGCAGGCCGCTCCAGATCTGCAAAGTCTTGCCCAGCTTGCGGCTCTTCTCGGCGCGCTCGCCCTCGGTGCCGTCCATGTTGAGCGGCAGGCCCACCACAATGAGCTCTGCCTTCTGCTCCTGGGCAATGCGGCAGACCTCGGCGGCCACCTTGGGCCGGGCCTTCAGGGTGATCTGCGGGGTGATGGGCGTGGTCAGGAACTCGGTGGGGTCGCAGACCGCAAGCCCCGTGCGGCTGGCACCGTAATCAACTGCTAGAATCTTCATGGGGAGAGCCCCTCCTGTTTTGCTGTTTTTCCTCAGTTTACCACAGAATAGATTTTTCTTCAATTTTGCGGTACAATAAACTCAATTATTATCCATTGCGCAGGGCTGACCCGATATGCCAAAGGCTCTCCCTTCGGGAGAGCTGGCAAAGCCGCAGGCTTTGACTGAGAGGGTGAGCTCGTTATAGAAAGTGAGAAAAACAATGTTACAGCTACTTCTGGGCGGCTCCGGCAGCGGAAAAACAACGCTGTTGTACCAGCGCATCCGCGCCCGGGCCGAAAAAGGGGAAAAAAGCATCCTGCTGGTGCCGGAACAATTCACTTCCAGCACCGAGGGCCGCATCTACCGTGAGCTGGGGGATGCCCTGTCCGGCATGGTGGAGAGTTTTTCTTTTACCAGTCTGGCAGAAAAGATCCTTTCCACCGAGGGCGGCGCGGCGGTTCAGACCCTCTCTGACGCAGGCCGTGCCGTGCTGGTGCGCCGGGCGCTGGAGGAGCTGCAGGACAATGTCCACTATTATCACCGCCACCGGCGCAGTGCGGCCTTTTGCCAGATGGCGGCTCAGACCATCGACGAGCTGAAGAGCGCGGGCCTTTCCGGCCAGCAGCTGGCACAGCTGGCCGGTGCCTGCGGGGCCGAGAGCGGTAAGCTCAGTGAGCTGGCTCTTATCTTTCAGGGCTATGAGACCCTGCTGGCCCGCAGCGGCATGGACCCCTCTGACCGGCTGGAGCTGGCCGGAGCCCGGCTGGAGGAAGCACTGGCCCGGCACAGCCTGCCGGAGTTTCTGCGGGACCGGGCGGTGTTCATTGATGAGTTCGATACCTTCAACGCCCCCAAAAAGCGGCTGCTGGGGGCCATGCTGGCGGCGCTGCCCAGCGTGACGGTGGCCCTCTGCGATGATGGTGCCCCCCTGCTGCCCGGTGACCTGAGCCTGTTCTCCGGGGCCAAGCAGGTGGCGGCGCAGCTGCGCCAGCTGGCCCGGAAAAATGGGGCGGAGGTGGCCGTTCCGCAGCTTTTGCGCAAGGATCTGCGCCACCGGAACGCCCCGGGCCTTGCCGCAGTGGCAGAGCTGCTGGAAACCGGCAGCTGCACCGCGGATGCCCCGGCGGGCGAGGTGCGGCTCTTTGCCGCGCCCAGCCGGGAGGAGGAGGCCCGTGCCGCTGCCGGTGCCATCCGGCGGCTGATGCGGCAGGGTGTGCGGTGCGGAAAGATCGCTGTGGTCTGCCGCGATATCGCCAAGTATCGTGCCGCTGTCCGGTATGAATTCCGGATGGCGGAGATCCCTCTGTACTGCGATGAACCCACCACCCCGGAATTCAGCGCCCCGGCCACGGCAGTGCGGGCCCTGCTGGAGATCGCCCGGGGAGCCGACCTGACCGAGAACCTGACCACCCTTGCCAAGACCGGCCTGTGTGCCCTGAGCGAGGAGCAGGTCTGCGCGCTGGAAAACTATGCCTACACCTGGGCCCCCACGGCGGCGGCCTGGCGGGAGAAGTTTGAGCGCAGCCCCAAGGGCTTTGGGGAACAGGAGCTGACCGAAGAGGATCTCCGCAACCGGGAGCGGGCAGAACATGCCCGTGCCCTGCTCGTGGGGGCAGTGGATGCATTCCGGGCCAAGGTGCGCGGGGTCAATGCCGAGGCCATCAGCCGGGCGGTGTATTTCTGCCTGAAAACGCTGGGGGCTGAGGAACAGCAGGCCGCTCAGGTAAAGGCCATCCGCGCGGGCCGGGGCATCCCGGCGGCGGAGGAAGCCGCCCGGGAGTGGAACGTGGTCATGGGGCTGCTGAACGAGATGGCCCATCTGCTGGGGGAGCAGACCGTGACCGTGGCCGAATACGAGGACCTGTTCGGGCTGCTGCTCCGCTCGTCCGACCTGGGGCACATCCCCCAGACCCTGGATGCGGTGGTGCTGGCCAGCGCAGGCAAGATGCGTCTGGACGCGCCGGACTATGTGTTTGTGCTGGGGCTGGCCGAGGGGGAATTCCCGGCCGCGCCCGGCGAGGTGGGTCTGCTGACCCACGCCGACCGCGATGCCCTGATGGCGCAGGAGATCGACCTGCCCGACTGCTTTGAGAACCGTGTGGTGCGTGAGCAGGTCTGCTTCTACAAGGCCCTGACCGCTCCTGCAAAGGGGCTGTGGCTCAGCTGGCCCAAGGGGCAGGGACAGACCCTCTGCGCTGCGCTGGAACCCCTCGTGGAAGCGCTGGCCCCCGCTGCCCCGGAGCTGGAACTGACGGACCTTGCGGCCACTCCCGCAGATGGGCTGGACTGTCTGGGCGGCGGCTGGCCCCTGACGGAGACCGAGCGTGCCAGCCTGACAGAAGCTCTGCACACCCCCGGCGAGACCGAGCCGCAGGGCCTTGCCCTGCTGCGCCGGATGGCCGACACGGCCCCCCGGCAGGTGCATGACCTGCCTGCGCTGGAAGCGCTGCTGGGGCGGAAGCTGCGCATTTCGCCCAGTCAGCTGGAAAAATATTATACCTGCCGCTACGGCTACTTTTTGCAGTATGTGCTGGGCCTCAGGCCCCGCCGCCGGGCCGAGCTTTCCGCCGACCAGAGCGGCACCCTGATGCACTGGGTGCTGCAGATGGCGCTGGACCCTCACCCCGGCCCAGACAACCCCATGGCGGCGCTGCAGCCCTTTATGGAGCTGGACGATGAGGCCATGGCGGACCTTGCTGCGCTGCTGGTGGACGAGTACGCCAAACGCTATCTGCCCGAGGATACCGCCCGCTTTGCCTATCTGCTCTCCCGCCTGAAAAAGAGCATGACAAGCCTGCTGCTCTACCTGCGGGATGAGCAGCGGCAGTCCAGCTTCAAGCCCGTGGCCTGTGAGCTGAAGATCGGCCGGGGCGAGGATGCCGTGCCTGCCCAGGTGTATCACCTGTCGGACGGGCGCACCGTCCAGCTGGTGGGTACCGTGGACCGTGCCGACGAGTGGGTGGAGGAGGACGGCACCCGCTGGGTGCGGGTGGTGGACTACAAGACCGGCACCAAAAAGCTGGACCTGAAGGAGGTCTACTGCGGTCTGGACTGCCAGATGCTGCTCTACCTGTTCAGCCTGACCCGGGATAAAAGCGGCCGCTTTACGGGGGCGGAACCGGCGGGTGTGCTCTATCTGCTGGCCGACCCGGCCCCCGAGACCACCACCCGCGAAAAGGCGGCTCACAGTGTGGAATACAAACTGGACGGTCTGGTGCGGGACGAGCAGAAGCTGTTCGATGCCATGGATGCCGACGAGACCGGCAGATACCTGCCCTTCTCCTATTACAAAGGCGCGCCCAGCCCCTATCAGAAGGACAAGCGGGCAGACATCGCCAAGCTGAACCGCATCCAGCTGCATCTGGATGATCTTGTGACCCGGATGGGTCAGCAGCTCTATGAGGGGCAGATCGCCGCCGAGCCGCTGGTCGCAGGCCGGAGCCCCTGCCAGTGGTGTGATTACGGATTTGTCTGCTGCCACGAGACCGGCATCGGGGAGCGGGCGCTGGAGGCCCCCGCAAAGCCCTTTGAGGCTCCCGGGCAGCCCGAAGAGGGAGAGGAGGAACAGGCATGAGTGAACCCAAGTGGACCCCTGCCCAGCGGGCCGCCATCGAGGACCGGGGCGGCGCGCTGCTGGTGAGCGCGGCGGCGGGCAGCGGCAAAACGGCTGTTCTGACGGAGCGGGCTGTCCGGCTCATCACCGACCCGGAGCATCCTGTGGATGCGGACCGTCTGCTCATCGTCACCTTTACCAATGCGGCGGCGGCAGAGCTGCGGGCCCGCATCGGGCAGGCGCTACTGAAGCGCAGCCAGGCGGAACCCGGCAATGGCGCGCTGCGCCGCCAGCGGATGCTGCTGCAGCGCGCACCCATCTGCACCATCGATGCCTTCTGTCTGGACCTGCTGCGCAAGCACTTTCAGGCGCTGGATATCCCGCCGGACTTTTCCCCCGCAGACCCCGGCAGTGTGGAGCTCCTGCGGGCCTCTGCCCTGAGCGAGACGCTGGAAAATGCCTACCGTGACCCGGATTTCTGCGCCTTTGCCGACCTCTACGGCAAGGGCCGCACCGACCGTGCGGCGGGCGAGACGATCCTGCATGTCTACGATTTTCTGCGCGCCCTGCCCGATTACGACAAAAAGCTGGACGAATTTCTGGCTCCGTGGCAGGAGGAAAACGGCTTTGCCGCCACCTGCTGGCATGATCTGCTGCTGGCCGAAGCTGCCCGCAGTGCAAGGGCAGCAGGGGAACTGTTCCGCGCCGCGCTGGCTGACTGTCCGGGCGACCGGGAGCAGGAGCTGGCCGATGCCGAGGAAAAGAAAACGCCCTCTGCCCGGGAAAAGGCAAAGAATGCCGTGCTGGAAAAATATACCGATGCCCAGGAACGGCTGGACAAGGCTGCCGCCCTGCTGGGCAGGGTGGAACAGCTGGCTGTGGCGGGGGGATGGACCCCGCTTTACGATCTGCTGACCCCCTATGTGCTGGGCATGGAGGAGCTGCCCGGCCTGAAAGGGATGAAAAAGCGGCTGAACGGCGAACACAAAAAAGTCATCCGCACACGCGCCGATGAAGGCGCGGCCCTGTTTGCGCAGATCCTTGAGCTGATCCCCTGCAGTGAGGAGGAGGCTGAGGCAGACCGCAGGGCCGCAGAGCCCCGCCTGCGGGCCCTGTTTGCGGCGGTGCGGGATTTCGATGCCCGGTTCTCGGCCAAAAAGCGGGACCGGAAACTGCTGGAGTTCAGCGACTTTGAGCATCAGGCCCTCCGCCTGCTCCGTGACCCGGACGGCACCCCCACCGCGCTGTGCGGGGTCATCCGGCAGAACTATGCCGCCGTGATGGTGGATGAATATCAGGACACCAACGCCCTGCAGGATGCCTTGTACCGGTGCCTTGCATCCCCGGCGGGGGACGACCTCTTCCTGGTGGGAGATCTGAAGCAGAGCATCTACCGCTTCCGGCAGGCAGACCCCAGCATCTTCCGGAAAAAGCTGGACAGCTGGCCCGCCCTGCCCGGCGGCGCAGCGCGCCCCCGCCCGGCAGAAGGTACCCCCGGCACCGATGCCATGCTGGCGCTGGATGCCAACTTCCGCTCGGCTCCGCAGGTGGTGGAAGGGATCAACTTCCTGTTTGAGCGGCTCATGTCCCCGGAACTCGGTGACACGGCCTACGGCGACGGCCAGCGGCTGATCTGCGGGGCACCCGGGGAATACACGGGCAGCGTGGAGGCGCATTTCCTGCCCGATGACACCGCCGAAACGGACGCGGGCTGGATCGCCCGGCGCATCGAGGAGATGGTGCAGAGCGGCGAGCCGGTGCGGGACGGCAGTGCCACCCGCCCGGTGCAGTACGAGGACTGCTGCATCCTGCTGGCGGCGCGCAATGATTTTCCGGCCTATGTGGAAGCACTGACCGCCCGGGGCATCCCGGTGTATGCGGATGCCCGCGAAAACCTGCTGGATGCCCCCCACATCCGGCCCCTCATCGCCCTGCTGAAGGTCATTGACAACCCGGCGCAGGATATCTATCTTGCCGCCGCCATGCTGGGTCCGCTGTTCGGTTTCACCGATGACGACCTTGTCCGCCTGCGGGCCAGAGCCGAAGAGATCCAGAAGCAGCAGGGGGAAAACGCCCCCCAGCGCATCAGCCTCTACGGCGCGCTGCTGCTCACCGTGAACAGCGGGGAAGACACCCCTTTTACCGGAAAAGTCCGGGCGTTCTATGCCCGGCTGACCGAGCTGCGACGGATGGCCCGCAGTGCCCCGGCAGAACAGCTGCTGGAGGAGATCTTTGCTTCCACCGGCTACCTTGCCGCACTGGGCGTGATGGAAAACGGTGCCCGCCGCCGGGAGGATGCCCGGCGGTTTGCTTCCTTCTGTGCCGGGGCTGGCTCCGGCGGCATCTCGGCGCTGGTGCGGGCCATTGACGCTGCGGCGCTGGCAGGCTCCACGGGGCAGGATACCGTGCCCGGCGGCTCCCGCCCCGGCTGTGTGACCGTGATGACCATCCACCGCTCCAAGGGGCTGCAGTTCCCGGTGGTGTTCGTGGCCGACACGGCCCGTCGCTTCAACGCCGCCGATACCCGCCAGCCGGTGCTCCTGCATCGGATGTATGGGGCGGGCCTGCGCCTGCGCCCCGAGGAGGGCGAGGGCGCTTACAAGACGGCGGCTTACACGGCGCTCTCCAATGTCCACGCCGCCGAGATGCGCAGTGAGCAGATGCGCCTGCTCTATGTGGCGCTGACCCGCGCGCAGGATAAGCTTATCCTGACCGTGCCGCTGGGCATCGGAAAGACCTCCAACCCCTTTACCAGAGCGGCGGCCTTCCTTGAAGCCGGGGCGGGTCAGACGCTCTGCCGGCAGGCAAACAGCTTTGCCGACTGGCTCCGCGCGGCCCTGCTCGTCCACCCCAACGGCGGCCCTCTGCGCCGACTGGCTGAGGATCTGGAACTGCCCTTTGCGGATACCGGGAGCACCATCACCCTGACGGTGCAGCAGGCGCTGCCCGAGGGCGTGGAGCCGCTCGACCCGGAACTGGAGGAAAGGCCGCTGGCCCAGGCAGACCCGGCCCTGACCGAGATGCTGCGGCAGGGCTTTGCCTGGCAGTACCCGGCGGCAGAGCTGGCCCAAGTGCCCGCCAAGGTCAGCGTGACCGGCATCGTCCACAAGGCAGAGCAGACAACGCTGGAGCGCCCGGGCTTTCTGGCAAAGGACGGCCTGACCGCCGCCGAGATGGGCACGGCCCTCCACGCCTTCCTGGAGCACGCCGATTTTATGGCTCTTGCAGCGGCAAAACAGGCAGGCACGCTGGAAATGGCGATCCCTGCCGAGCGTGACCGGCAGGTGGAAGCAAAGCTCACCGCGTCCGAAATTGCGGAGAAGCTGGATGAAAAGCGCATCCGCCGCTTTGTGGAGAGCGAAGCCTTTGCGCGCATCTGTGCTGCGGACGAGGTGCTGCGGGAGCTGGACTTCATCACGGCCCTGCCTGCCGCCGAGGTGCTGGCCGCTCAGGGCACTGCCCCCGCCGACAGCGCTGCCGTGGCACAGGCAAAGGTGCTGGTGCAGGGCATCGCTGACCTGGTGCTGGTGTTCCCGGATCACCTGGAGCTGCTGGATTACAAGACGGACCGCCGAAAATCCGAGGATGACTTCCTTGCCGCCTATCGCGCCCAGCTTGACCTCTATGCCCTTGCCATCAGCAAGCGCTTTGCCCCGAAACCGGTGACCTATAAGGGCATCTACTCGCTGGAGCTGGGGAAGCTGATCGAGGTCAAGTGATGCTCTGTACAAAGGTAAGCGTTGGTCTGCACGAATATTTTATTGCAAAATCGCGTAAAAGTGCTTGACAGGGCTTTGTGGGTGTGGTAAACTGTTCCGGTAAAGAAAGCAGCTACGGCCTGTGCCGCGCTCGCCTTGTGGGGTCGGAATCCCCGGGCTATACCCAAACACGGTTCGATTCTTTGAACGAACTGCGCTTTTGTGTGAAATTTCGCGCGGCTGTCCTGCAAATGGGCGGCCGCGTTTTCTATGCCAAAAAACGCAACACTATGGACTATTGTTTGGAGGTGCATTCATTATCGCTACCGCTGGAAAGTCGAAGGAACTGGAGA
>OMCC01001342.1_pt1 | contig 13283 bp, 7 predicted proteins | sample 1674161 | NCBI WGS metagenome assembly OMCC01 (sample SAMEA103958149, study PRJEB25191) | human gut metagenome | biome: human-associated habitat [ENVO:00009003]; feature: intestine environment [ENVO:2100002]; material: feces | place: Germany | collected 2013/2015 | reverse complement strand
TTCAGCACCAGCTGGGCGCACAGGCCCGTAAAGGCTCCGTAAGACAATGCCTACCGGCGCACTCTCTTACCTCAACGCTTTGACAGACACACGCCGTTGCCTGCCTTGTACTATTGTTATACGCGGCAAACGAAAATGTGTCAATCCTCTGGCGGCGGCAGCCGAGACCCCCAACGAGCGTATCGGAATGTCCAAAAGGATATTCCGAAACATTGCTCGCCTACGGTATCCTGAATCCGGGATACCCCACACCCTCCGGGCAAAGTCCATCCATCAGGTCTTGCCTATGTTATCTGAATGCGCCTCAAAAAACAGTTTTTACATCTGTATTGTAATTCCAACAAGAAAGGATTCCTCACCGGGAACAAGATCGAGATCACCGCCATGGCTTTCAATGATTTTTCGGACAGAGGAAAGCCCGATTCCATGATCATCAGATGTACCCTTTCGGGAGAGGAATGTTTTTCCCTCTTGCAAGGCCAGACCGTCGTAAGTGTTTTCAATCTTCAAAAAGTACATATTACCTCTGGTTTCGCCTGCAATGAAAACGCGGCGCACCCCTTGCTTTTGGCGGCTGCACGCCTCAACGGCATTGTCCAAAAGATTGCCCAGCACCGTACACAGTTCCACATCGGTAAGCGGCATCTGATCGGGAAGATCGAGCCGCACCTGAAATTCTGTCCCTTGTGTCTGCGCCATGCCGTAGTAGTATTCAATCAGTGCATTTACGACGGGATTTTTGCAGAACTGGGCAGGGGAGTGACCCGATGATGCCGCAACCTGTTCCTCTACCTGTAACAGGAAGGAGCAGATCTCCGTCTGCCCACATTCAGAGGCCATGCGGTCTATGGTGCGCAGATGGTGTTTGATGTCGTGGATCAGCCTTCTGTTTTCTGCCGCTGCTTCAGAAACCTGACGGTTGTATTCGGTCTGCATAGAAAGCTGACGGATGACCTGCTTGCGTTCTTCCTGGAAAATCAGGCTGTTTCCATATCCTTCTATCACATCGCGCCAGAGGGAATAACCGATGGCTGCTGCTATGAAAAAGCTGCCCCATTCCAAAAACCAACCGCCGATAACCGGCTCATAAACCGGCAGAAGGCGATCCCATATAAAGGCGCAGGTTGCGGCTGCCGCAGCGTAGAAGATCGGCCTGCTCCGTTTTTCTCCTCTGTGAATGGCAAGCACAGCGATGATAAGCAGATAGAGCGCAGATGCCGCCTTATAACAAAAGACCGATGCAGAGAAAAAGCGAATGGCTCCAAGGGAGAGATGGGAAGCCATCATGCCATACACAAACGCATATACCAGGAAGGCAGCGCCCACTCCATTACTGATGGCCGCAGGCAGGAAGCCCGGCCTGCATATCCGGTTTTGCAGAACTATGATCAGCCAGGTAACCAGATAGATACAGAACAGTTCAATCGTGTACCAGGGGAATACGGGAACCGCAGCCAGCATATGAAGCACAGGATAGGATGACAGGCCGCACATGGCAAGGCAGATCAGTCCGAACAGGAATGTATTTTTCTGTTTCATCCGGCGGCTGAAATAAAAGGACAGCAGCGCACAGACAAAGGTAACTGTACAGCTGAACAGGCAGAATGCAAACCGGATTCCTCTGGTTGTATTGACCGCCAGCATCGTTCCGAAAGCAGGCGGATAGACAATCCCTCCGTAAAAGTGGTCATAGTTGCTGACCGCTATGGTGAGTGTGACCGGTTTTCCGCCATGAAAAGTGACCATGCGGTTTTGAACCAATGGTGTCCCCTGTGCCGGTTCCCCCATTTGCAGGATCAGGTCATGATCCAGATAAAGGTTGTAAGCAGAAAACACTTCCGGGATTTCCAGCGCATATGTTTCCTTCCGTTCCGGCAGAAAGAATGTCATCTGATAAGTCCCGCAGCCATAGGGAGAAGGGGTTGCAGGGCTGGAGAAATTGGTCTGCTCTCCGATGGAAAGGTAGCGCATATAATGGCTTTCATTCCGTATTTCTTCCGGGGTCAAAAGTGCGTCAGGATAAAATGCCCAGCCGGATACCAGAAAGCGCACCGGTGACTTTTGAAGTTCTTCCTCAGAAAGCGCCAGAATCCCATTTGCCGCCTGGATTGTGTTCTGGCTATATTTATTATTGAACTGATACAGGCCAAGAAAAAATAGGGATGAGCACAGGCAGACCATACATAAGGCAGCATATTTTTTTACCGCAGAAGATACCATCTTATTTTCGCCTCCTCCTTAGGAAAAACACACCGGCAGACAGAAGAAGCAGACAGGCCGGAATCAAAAGGAGTATGGGCGACCGGCTATGCTCTGTGTCGGCGGCCTGTGCCAGGGAAACGGCATCTTCCTTTCCCACAATGGTGTAAGTCCCTGTATGGCTGATCTGAAAGGAAGCGGCTTTCGCCGTATCGTCATAGCCGGTCATGGGAACTTCCACGCTGCTTTCATCACAAAGGAACAATGTGCCGGCTGCCGGGTCATTTGGATAGGGCAGCATGACAGAAACATCCGGCAGGGAGTTGAGTGCAGTTCCATTGATGGAAAACGAAAAAGAAAAACCGCCATCCGTATCCTTTTGGATGATGACTTCAATCTGATCTTCGTTTTGGATACCCTCCGGCAAGGCGTCTTTGGGTATGCTGATGGTGATTCCCTGTTTGGAAAAGACGGCTCTTTGCTCCCCTGTTTGCAGCATCATCAAAAAGCGCGTGCCGGAAATCCGGTCGGTGGTTTCATCGAAGAACTCTGAAAAATCAGGGCTTTTGGAATCCGCATCTTCCTCTGTATCACCGTTTGCCTGTTCCGATGGAAAATCGTCTTTATCTATATCTATGGAATCATCCTTTCCCTCCCAGGATGGCTCGGAAGACTTGTGGGATGGTTCATGATCCGCAGGATCATTTTCTTCACTGACAGGTGGTGTTTTTTCAGAATCGTTGGAATCCACTCTGCCGCCATTTGTTGCAGGCGGTTTTGGAGGCTTTGTGGAGGGCCTGTCTGTAAAACCATCTTCCTGATCGTCGGTATCTTCAGGAGGCGGTTGAATGATGGTATCGGGTGGATTTCCACCTGCATCCCCTCCATCCCGGTCGCCTTCATGATACCCCTCAAGGACAATTTCATCTGCGTAGGTAAAGGACAGGATGCCGGTCTGTCCTCCGTCATAATCCACCTGAAGGCGGTAACTGCTGCCCGGTGCCAGCAGACGGGTGGCAATCGAGAGCATTTCCTGACCCACATAAACGCCACTTTCCAGACGGTTCCATGAACCGTTGTTTTTGGACAGCCATATACTGACCTTGTCCAGATTCCCCGGCGGTGTGACCCAGGGAAAATAAAGGCCTCCTCTGCGAACCAGGAAGCAGTTGATGTCTGGGCTGCCCGGAGCCTGAACAGAAACAGGAATTGAAATTTCAGGGAAATCGACATGATCCGCGAATATGGTATTTTCCGGTGCAGTCAGCCTTCCTGCTGCATGGTACAGTCCCACAGTATTCAAATCAATACCAGAAAAATCCCATTCCACCACAGCGGTGTAGCTGGTTCCATTTTCCGCATAGCATTCCAGATAGTAAGGGGAAAAGGCAAACAAATTTTCCAGCGTTTCGGTTTCGCTGCCCTGTTGAACCGCAAACGCGTCCGTATAAGGATACCATTGCTCTATGGAGGTGATGACAGCAGGCGGCATTTCTTCCACCCGGACGGAAATCTGAAGCTCCTGCAAGACAGCTTCACCAAAGGCATACCCCTTCGGCAGTTCAATCCGGCCTGCTGCGGTATATTCGCCTGGAGTGGTCTGGTCAATGGCCGAAAAATCCCATGCGACAGAAAATGTTTCCTGCCGGATTTCTTCACCTGCTGTTACAGTGGCGCAGACGGTTTGATACCGAAGGGCCAGCTGATAAATTTCCTCCAGGTCATCATCAGACGGTGTGGTTCTAAGGGGCAGGGTGAAATCTGGCAGGGAGAGCAGTTCGTCTTCCTTTTGTATTTCTGTGACAAGGACGAGGGATACTTCTTCCGATGCTTCCGGTGTTTCCGGGGTTCCGCTCTTCCGTGTCTCCGAAGCCTCGCTTTCTAAACCCGGCGGATTCTCCCTTCTTTCATCGGCATTGGCTGGGGTTGCGGTTTCAGCGGCAAATGCGGGGATACTGCCGGTGAAGCAGAGGAGACAGGCCAGACAGCCCTCCAGAATACGCCTGTGCATTTGCTTCATTCTCATACAATACCCCCCATTCCAGAGAAAACATATTGACGGTAAGTTTCCCGCAGCTGTTTTCCATTGCGGAGGGCAATCGGAAGTTCCTCCCCGTTTATCAAACGGAAGGTCTGACTGTCAACCTGGCTGATGTAATCCATGTTGATTAAAATGCCCCGGTAGCAGGGCAAAAAACGCTTGTCCTTCTGCAATGTGGCAGTAACCTCCTGAAAGCCTCCGCTTACCGGTATCACGCGTTCCGCCGTATGAATCCGTGTCATACGGTTTTGATAATCTATGTATAGAATCTTCTCTGTGGGAAGTTCCAGTTTTTGACGGTCAGCCATAACCGAAAGTGTCATCACTTCATAGGGCGGTTTTAGCTGGCACAGCTCCATCGCTTCTTCAAAATCTGCCTGATGGAGCGAAAGCGGCTTCAGCAGATAATAGCTGGCGGACAGGCTGTACCCCATCCGGGCATAATCTTCTGTAATGGTCAGAAAAACGATCTTACAGAGCCTGTTTTTCTGGCGCAGCCTTCTGGCGGCCTCTATTCCATCCATGTTCTCCATATAGATGTCCATAAAGACAAGCTGAAAATTGACCTGGGCGGCAGCTTTCAGAAAATTCTCTCCGTCCTCAAATTCTGTCAGCGTATAGTCCAGCTGATGCTTTTTCATATAATTTTCCAGGCAGGCAGACAGTTCTGCTCTGTCCTCTGCTCTGTCATCCACAATCGCAATCTGCATCGTGCCATCTCCTTTGCACAATAATCCAATATTAGTATAACATAAAACCGCAGGAAAAAACTTGCGTCTTAAACAGGAAACCTGCGTCTTAAACAAAGTCGGTTGCATTTCTCTTGACAAGATGCTACTCTAATTATACTACCAGACTTTCCGATGAGAAGGTCTGGTTTTTTTTATATGACAGGAAATTCCGAAGAATTCCCTGTCATATAAAAAAGGCACTAACGTGCCAAAGATGCGCACTTGCGCGAAGATGTAGATTGTCGCAAGCGACCGCGCAAGGCGCAAGAATGTGCCAAGGCACATTCTTTCTTGTTTTTCTTTTCAGGAAAGGAGGCTCAGCATGAAAATCGCACTTTGTACGGAATTAAGGAATGCAGAATGGTTTGAGAGCAGGCTGCGCTCCCTTTTTGCTGGGGACGGACAGCTTGTCATCGACGAGCTATGGAATGAGAAGCAGCTATCTCAGGCACTGCGGCGGAGCCGCTACCATGCGGTTGTCATCGCCATGACCGGGGCAAGGGGATTGGAGGCTGCCATTCAGGCAAAGCAGCTGGCACCGGAAACACCGCTTGTCTGGTGGAGCGATGATGAAAACTTTGCCCTGATCGCATATCACCTGCGTATCTCTGCGTTCCTTTCGGCAGATTGCTCCGATCAGGAGCTATATGAGGCGATAAAACCCATCACAAAATGGAGGTGCGAAAATGCGAATTGCGCTGTGCAGTTATAGTCAGAAGGAGAAAGAAACGGCGTTACTGATGAAGCTTGGCAAAGTAGACCGCTTTGACAATGGCGTATTCTGCGTCTATGCCATGCAGCGGGATGGGCCTTATGATGCTGTGGTTGTCATGGAGGACGGAGCCAGGGGAATGAATTTCTGCATGAGCATACGAGGGTACAGCAGGGATGTCCCTCTCCTGTGGATCAGCGACCAGGCAGAGTTTGAACCCCAAAGCCGCAGGATGCAGGCGGACACCTTTTTGGTAAAGCCTGTGACAGAATATCAGCTGCGGGAGGCGGTATCCCAGCTGCTTCAGAAAACAACGAGAAGGAACGAATCGCGTGAGGAGGATGAATAAATGATATGGAAATGGAAACGGCCGGCCGCATTTTTACTGGCGGCGGCAATGATTTTTACGATGCCGGGAGTTCCGGCATCTGCGGTGGAAGCGGGTGTATCCGCCGTCCATACGGGGTTGTGCAAGCATCACCCGGAACATACAGAGGACTGCGGATATACGGAAGGAACCGAAGGGGCAGCCTGTAAACATGAGCATACTGAGGATTGCTACACCCTTGTGAAGAAGTGTATCCATAAACATGACGAAAGCTGTTACCCTGTTTTGGAAGGCAGCGTATCAGAAAATACGGCGACCTCATCTGAAGTAGAGGAGGCCCAGCCGACCGAGTGTACCCATGAATGCAGTGAGGAAAGCGGCTGTAAAACAAAAAAATTAAGCTGTCTTCATGAACGCGGCGAGCATGACGATAGCTGCGGCTACATCCCGGCCACAGAGGGGACGCCTTGCGGGTATATCTGTGAGCAGTGTAATTCTCAGGACAGTGGGCTTGTTCCCGGCGTGTCCGGGAATGCTCCAGCAGAGTGCATCTGCGAAACTCGCTGTGAGAAAGAGGCGGTCAATCCCGACTGTCCGGTCTGCTCTGCGGAAGATGCAGACCTCTCTGCCTGCAAAGGAACAGAGCAGGCAACGCCCCTGATGGCAGCTGCAGCAGACGATGAAACCATCTCCGGCGAGGTTACTTGGGATAACAGAAACATAACTACCCCGGTGGTGGTGCAGGGCGACACAACAATCACGCTGAAAGGCAAGAATACCATTACGATTACCGAGACCGCATATACCGCCGCTCTGGATATGTATTCCGCCAATCTGACCATTCAGGGAAGCGGCAGTCTGACAGTCAATGTTCCTAAAGGGAAAGGTGGTATTGAGGACGGCAGTTGGAGCGACACCGCCGGCGGGACGCTTACCATAAAAGACGGGGCAAAGATAACCACCAACGGCGGTCGGAACGGCTTGAGCGCTAAAACCATCGTGATTGAGAATGGAACGCTGCATCTAGATTCCGGTTACGGTATTGACACTGCATCCCTGACCATGAACGGAGGAACCCTTTACGCCACCGGAAAATATGGTGCGATTTCGAATAGTAGGTATGGAAACGCCCGAAACATCAACAACAACCTGACCATTCTGTATTCGGAAAGTCAGAATGCAAAAACAGACGATATGTCGGTCGGCACAGCGGCCGATACGACAAGAGAAGGGGACGTCAAGACCATCTATATCGCCAAGATGGCGCCCCGCGCAAGCCTGATCGTCGGCGCACAGCAGGGAACCCTGCAGGAAAGCTTAGGCCGTCAGACGGCGACCTTCTCCGCGACCGGCAGCAAGGTCAAGATGGATACCCTGAACGTGGAATGGGTGGGCGACCACACTGGTCTGACGGCGGCAAAATCCGCTGACAACCAGACCATCACCGTTACCGCGGACAACAATGTCAAGGAGGGCAGCTATAAGCTGAAGCTGACCGCAGACGGTATAGAAGGTGTCTCTCCCGCTAAGGCGACCGCCACCGCAACGGTCACCGTCGCCGCCGCGCCCAGAAACCCCATTACCATAAACCAGCAGCCGGAGGTCGTATATGAGAAATTAAATGGGGAAAGTGTAGCGGTTGTCGATGTCAAAGCCTCTCTGGAAAGCGGTCAGTCCGGTCAAATCACCTATCAGTGGTATGTGAACGGAAAAGAATGTCAGGGCACAAGCAGCGCCCGTTATAGTAAAATCGTCCTGACCCAATCCAACCTGACCCCAGTGGCGGGCAAGGACTGGGAGTACAGCGGCCAGGTCTACTGCAAGCTGTCCTATAATAACTATACCGTAGATACAAAAACTGTCACCGTTACCATTAACACCTGCCTCCATGAAAAATACACCAACGAGGGCAAATGCCAACAGTGCGGCGAACCGTGCAGCAAGGATGTGCTCTTTATTCGCAACGGTATCCCCTATACGTTTGAAGGCGATAACCCTGATGTTGGGTTCATTCTGTTCTCCGGCGGAACCGCTTATTTTGTGCGGGATACTAACGCAACCTTGAAAGCGGGGAACGGCGATACGGCGAACATGGACATTACGCTGGATCTGCAGGGCCACAAGGTCAAGACGCTGGATCTGCAAAATTTCCCGTACAAGAGCGTTACCATCAAAAACGGCACGATAAATGACATTGCCACCAGCGCCCCCGCGGTGTTGATATTAGACAGCGTTACAACAGGCGGGGAGGCCTGGAGTAAGCTGTTTACCCTGACGGTAAAGGGCAACTGCGTGTTTCAGCATCAGGTGAATTTCCTCGGGAAAACCCAGCTCCAGGGCGGCACGTTCCAACGTGGAATCAATGCAGCACTTGGTGAGGAGGCCCTGGCTCTGCTGGCGGAGGGATATGCCTTTGCAGACGCCGATAACGACGAAATTCTGAACGTTTTCAATGTAGATATTGCGAATAGAGCGGTCAAGGTGGTCGCGCATACCGACCAATATCATAACGGCAAATGTGTCTGCGGCAGAGTCTGCGACCATGCGGGCAAGGTGGACAGCGCCGGTTACTGCACCCGCTGCCATGCGCTGGTGGAGGCATTTGAAACCGGCGGCAAGCGATACACCAGTCTGGAAAACGCGCTGGCTGCCGCGAAGGACGGTGACACGATCACGCTGCGGGGGCCTTTGGACATCGAGAACGCAGACCCCATCGAGGTCAGCAAAAATATTATACTGAACCTGAATGGACACACCCTGAGCAAATCCCGTGAGAAGGCGCTTCTGTGCATCCTCGGCTCCAATGTAGTCATAGCGAACGGCACAGTGCGAAGCACCTGCGTCTCCAAGTCCGCTAACGCGGTGGAAGTTGGAAAGTTTCGCCACACAGGCGCAAAGCTGACGCTGGACAATGTCATTCTGGAGGGCAGCATAGGCGGCGGAACTGGCGTCCGTGGACGTGGGCTTTTCATTTGTACCGGGAACGAAGCTGTGATAATGAGCGGCAAGGTCATCGGCGGTATCTACACGGAGGGAGCGCTGACCATGTCCGGCGGCAGCGCGGAACAGCTGAAATTGGGACTTCTTGACAATATTCCAGTGACCCTGTCCGGCGGCTCCTTTGACAGCATCAAAATCGGGAATGACGCAAATTATCAGTCCCTGCTGGCAGCAGGCTATGCCTATCAGAAGCAAGGCGGCGCATTGCTCAAGCTGTCGGAGATGAAGGAGAATACTGCCGTAACCGTTGTGAAGTGCAGCCACCCGGACGAGCATTCCGGCGGGACCATTTGCCCCTACTGCGGCTATGCCGCTGAGGTGACAAAGACGGACGGCAGCATTTCCTACCATCGGACGGCAGATGATGCCATCGCCGCAGCCGACGGAGGTACGGTGAAGCTGCTGGCAAATGCAGGCGAGATCACCATCAGCAGCCCGATCAAGCTGGATCTGAACGGTAAGACGGCGGCAAAACTGACCGTCACCGGAGAGGTCACGCTGGCATCCCTGCTGCCGGAGGGTTACACGTTTAAGAGTGGCAGTACCTGGATAACCGACCCTACCGGCACGGAGCTGACCAATGTTTCTGTGGCCAGGCTCCCCATCCAGAGCATGAACTATCCCACCGAGATGAGCATGACTTATGGCGGTGCGGGGACGCTGATTGTCAATGTGAGGGGCACCGGCGCTGTAACCTTCCAGTGGTACAAGGTGGAGGACGGCCAAGAGAAAGCAGTTGGCGACGCGACAACAAAGAATCAATTTGATCTTTCTGCACAAAAGCTGTCCGCAGGCCAGCACACCTTCCGCTTTTCCGCCACTTGTGACGGCTACGAGAAGATGAGCCAGGATATTGTTGTAACGGTACAAAAGGCCGACATCAGGTCAAGCCTCATCACGCCTCCCACAGCGCAGGAAAACCTGACCTATACCGGCCAGGAGCAGGCGCTCATTACTGCGGGCAGCGTGACGGACTATGGCACCATGCAGTACAGCCTGACCGAGAACGGCACATACAGTCAGGACATCCCTACCGGCACCGATGCCGGAGCATATACCGTGTGGTATCGGGTGATTGGCGATGCAAACCACAACGATACCGCACCCGCCAGCGTAGTGGTCAGCATTGGAAAGAAACCGCTGACGATCGCCGGGGTAACGGCTGCGTCCAAGCCCTATGATGGCACGACAAACGCGGACATCTCCAGCGTGACCTTCGACAACGTGACCTTGAACCGAGGCACAGACTACACCGTGACCGCCAACTTTGACGATGCCGGTGTGGGCAGCGGCAAGAACGTCACTGCCACAGTGACCCTGATGGGGCAGGCCGCGAAGAATTACGCCCTGGAGCAGAGCAGCTTCCCTACGACTGGCAGCATCACCAAGGCCGCTGCGCCTGACTTCGCCAAGGAAACTGCGCTTACCATTGTAAACGGCCACGAAAAGACCTACACTGTGACGCTCCCCGCCCTGCCCACGCTGGAAACTCCCAAAGAGTACGGTGCACCCACCTATGAGCTGGGCGAGATCAAACTGGGTGGCGGCTACTACACCAGCGGCGCGAAGGTGGAAAACGGCAAGCTGACCCTGCCGATTCAGAAAAATGACGTGAAAACCACCGGCTCTGTGGGCACAGTGACCGTGGTAATCAAGAGCACAAACTATGAGGACATCACGCTGACCGTCAATGTCAATGCGACCAACAAGCTTGTCCCCACTGTTACGGCACCTACGGTCAATACACTGACCTACAATGGTGCAGAACAGGCTCTGGTTACAGCGGGCAAGACCACTGGCGGCACGATGCTCTACCGGCTTGACGATTCTGAGTGGAGCGAGCAGATCCCCACAGCGAAAAACGCCGGGGAATACACTGTTTGGTATAAGGTTCAGGGAAACGCAGAGTACGCAGATGTGGCAGAACAGAACGTGACTGTGACCGTAGCGAAGAAAGCGGTCACCGTTACGGCGCTTGATAAGAGCGCCTACACCGGCAGCACCGCGCCCGATCTGAGCAGCCCGGAAGCAGATAAGGATTACAAGGTGGAAGGTCTGGTTGGTGCAGATACCCTGAGCGGCACGGTAACACTGGACTACGCACAGACACCGGATATGAGCAAAACCGGCAAAACTGCGATCAACATTACTGGTACGCTGTCAAATGATAATTATGCGATCACCTATGTTTCTGGAACGTTGACTGTTTCCAAGCAATCTTCCAGCGACGGCGGTTCCTCCTCCGGTGGTTCGGGCAGCGGTGGAGGCTCATCCTCCGGCGGTTCTAACGGTTCCGGAAGCAATGATAACACCAACCAGCCGGAAGCCCCTGTCACCGGTGAAACCAAACCCATACAGCCGGATAAAAACGGCAATGCGGCAGTGGATAACAGCTCTGTCCAGTCCGCCATCGACAAGGCCAAACAGGATGCGAAAAAGAACGGCACCACAGAGAACGGGATTGGCGTTACGGTTCCCATCACCCCGGCGGCAGGCCAGACCTCTTTTAACGTGACCATCAAGGCGCAGACACTGGATCTGCTGGTTAAAGAAAACGTCCGGCAGTTTACCGTAGCAACAGACCATCTGGTTTCGGTTACTATCGGCCTGGATACTCTGAAGCAGCTGGATACCGCCTACGCTGGCGGGGACATCATTCTCCGGGCAGATAAGGTGGATGCACTGCGTTCCACCGAGGCCAAAGCCACCATCGGCACAAGACCGACCTATGACCTGTCACTGGTCTACCTCTCCGGCGGCAAAGAAACACCGATTGCCAACTTAAATGGTCACACTATATCGGTGCGTTTGCCCTACACACCGGCAAATGGTGAGCAGACAGGTAATCTCTATGCAGTCTATGTAGATGACGCTGGCAAGGTGGAATGGATCACCAAATCCAGCTACAATGCCAGCCTGAAAGCGGTGGTTTTTGAAACCAGCCATTTCAGCGTTTACGGCGTGGGCTACAAAACTTTTGTCCCGGCCTTTACCGACATTACCGGTCACTGGGCAGCAGATAACATCCTCTTTGCAGCCAGCCGGGGACTGCTCTCCGGCACCAGCGACACCACCTTTAGCCCGGACACCGGCATGACCAGAGGAATGTTTGTGACAGCTCTGGGGCGGTTGGCGGGCATCAACCCGGACAGTTACCAGACCGGGAAATTCACCGATGTGAAAGCCGACGCTTACTATGCCCCCTATGTGAACTGGGCGGCGCAGACCGGCATTGTGGAGGGCGTTACCGCCACCACCTTTGCACCGGACACCAACATCAACCGGGAACAGATGGCGGTGATCATGAAAAATTACGCTGCAAAGCTGGGCTATGACCTGCCCCAGACCTTGAAGGCTGTGACCTTTGCGGACAACACACAGATCAGCAGCTGGGCGAAGGATGCGGTCAAGTCCATGCAGCAGGCGGGCATCCTGGCCGGGAAGAATGAAAATAAGTTTGACCCCAAGGGAACCGTCACCCGCGCCGAGGTCGCCACGGTTTTGCGGCGGTTTGTGGAGATCGTCATTGACCCGCAGGCCGCAAACGGCTGGCAGCAGAATGACAGCGGCCAGTGGAACTATTACAGAAACGGGGAGTCAGTGAAGGGCTGGCTCTCCGAGGATCAGAAGTGGTACTGGCTGGACAAGGTCACCGGAATGATGTTTTCCGGAGGCTGGAAGCAGATTGATGGTAAGTGGTACTACTTCTATGCAGACGGGACGATGGCGGTGAATACCGCATCCGACAGATGAAAAATGAACCCGTAATGTAATGCAAAAATAATATCAATAAAGAGGGATGTGAACAATATGGGTAAGTTTCTGGTACTGTCGCATACCGACCATGAAGAATATATACTCAGTAGAATTATGGAGATTATTGCGGTCGAGCCAGGATTTGACCATATTGTGACATCCCACCCTTGTAACACTCTTGTTTTTCCGGGCTTGGAGCTTCGGCTGAAGGAGAGAACAGCATACCGAAACGGTGAGTTGATTTCTATGACTCGTCGGGAATTTGAAACATTGGTATACTTGGCAAAACATTCATCCTGGGTATTTTCTGCCGGACAGCTCTATGAAGAAGTATGAGGGGAGGATGGTGAAAATTGCGGAACGGCTGTTGCCTTCGTACCGAAAATCAATGCGAATCCGGTGTATAACGGAGGGTGATGCGCTGTTTTGCAAAACGGTAATCGACTTCATACTCCACCTGATCGATCACAATGACAGAGTCAGCAGACACCCGGCGCTCGATTTCGAGAAGAAACG
>OMCC01001313.1_pt1 | contig 13553 bp, 9 predicted proteins | sample 1674161 | NCBI WGS metagenome assembly OMCC01 (sample SAMEA103958149, study PRJEB25191) | human gut metagenome | biome: human-associated habitat [ENVO:00009003]; feature: intestine environment [ENVO:2100002]; material: feces | place: Germany | collected 2013/2015 | reverse complement strand
TACCAGATCATGACGACCCGGTTAGGCGAGGGGGCGACGGTATGAGCGCCTTAACACATTTCAGCCTGTTTTCCGGGATCGGCGGGATCGACCTTGCGGCGGAAGCCGCAGGGTTTACCACCGTATGCCAGTGCGAATGGGCGGATTTCCCGATGGAAGTTTTGAAAAAGCACTGGCCGCAGGTACCAAAATTTAAGGACATTACCACAGTGACAAAGGAGGCATTTTTTGAAAAAACAGGACGAGAAACCACCACACTTATTTCCGGGGGATTCCCCTGCCAGCCCTTTTCCAGCGCCGGGAAACAAAGAGGATTTGAGGACGAACGGTATTTATGGCCCGAAATGCTCCGCGTTATCCGGGAACTGCACCCCTCTTGGGTGCTTGGAGAAAATGTTGCTGGCTTCATCCATCTGGGGCTCGACAAGACGGTTTTTGACTTGGAGCAGGCAGGCTACGCCGTTAGGGTTTTCGTACTTCCTGCTGTCGCCGTCGGCGCATGGCATGAGCGCAAAAGAACTTTCATCATCGGCCATGCTGCTTCCCACGCCCCTTGCCAGCGACACGGGGGATGTGGGGAAAACTGTCGATGTGCGGATGACCCCGACCGGGAGCTTCCGAAAATACAACCCCAGCGGAACCGTATGGACGGCGCGGCTGTCATGGGCGGTTTACAAACTGCTGGGCAGCCCGCCGGGGGATGTGAAACTGAATCCCGACTGGGTGGAATGGCTGATGGGATTCCCCCGGAGATGGACGGACATTCCATGTGGGCCAAAGAGCCGGCGCAAATCCCGTACTTAATCAGCGACCCGCCGGCGAATGTGGCAAAGCGGTTAAAGACTTTGGGAAACGCGGTTGTTCCCCCGCAGGTGTACCCCATCCTGCGCTATATTGCAGAGATTGAAACCGGGCGCTGCCGGAACAGACAGCAAGGAGGTGATCGGATATGGAACCCTTAAAACCCCGCGACAAGGTAACGCAGCACATGACCCGCGACGGCCTGACGCTGGATAACCAGACCACAGGCGAAAGCGTCAATGTGTCCAGCCGGGAGGCCGAGCAGGAATACACCGCCCAGCCGGAGGGCGCGGCGGAAAAAATACTGGAACGGGCGGACGAACTGCACGACCGCCACAAGGCAAGGAAAGCGGCCAAGGACGCCGGAAAAACCGTGGCGCAGGCCACCGGCCCCGTTTCCCGGTTGCAGTTTACCACCGAGGAACGGGCCTCCCCGGAGCTGGCCCCGTATATCAAAAAGGCAGAAAAACGGGCGGATAAACTGGAAGCGGCTAAAGAAGCCCTGCCGAAAAAGCGTGTCGTCACCAAGGAAACGGTTTATGACGAAGCCAAGGGCAAGGCCAAAAGCAGGCTGTATTTTGACAAGGTGGAGAAAACCCCTCCCCAGCTCAAACCAAACCCGGCCAGCCGCCCCATACAGGAAGTCGGGCTTTACCTCCACGGAAAAATCCACGAGGTAGAACACGAAAATGTGGGCGTGGAGGGCGGCCACAAGGGGGAGGAACTGGCGGAACAGCAGGCGGGCCGCATGATCCGCAGCGGCGTCCACCGCCACAAGCTCAAACCCTACCGGGCCGCAGCCAAGGCCGAGCGAAAGTCCATCGCTGTCAACGCCGAGTTTACGTATCAAAAATCCCTGCGGGACAACCCGGAACTGGCGCAGGCGGCAAAGAACCCCGTTTCCCGTTTCTGGCAGAAACAGCACATCAAGCGGGAATATGCCAAGGCAGCAAGGGCGGCGGGCCAGACCGCACAGGGGACCGCAAGCACCGCCAAGACCACGGCTGCCGCAGCCAAGAAAGCCGCAGAGAAAAGCAGACAGGCCGCGTCCTTTGCCGCCCGGCACTGGAAAGGGGCGCTGATCGTCGGCGGCGTGGGCCTCATGCTCCTGCTGGTGATGGGCGGCCTGCAATCCTGCACCGCCATGTTTGGCAGCACCGGGACGGGCCTTGCCGCCACCTCCTATCTCTCCGAGGACAGCGATATGCTGGGAGCCGAAGCCGCCTATGCCGCGCTGGAAGCAGACTTACAGCACGAACTTGACAACTACGAAAGCCTGCACCCCGGCTATGATGAATACCGTTTCGATCTGGACGAGATCAAGCATGACCCCTATGTGCTGACCTCCATCCTCTCCGCGCTGCATAACGGCGTGTTCACTTTAGGGGAGGTACAGGGCGACCTTGCCATGCTCTTTGAAAAGCAGTACATCCTGACCCAGACCATCGAAACGGAAACCCGCTACCGCACCGAAACGAGGACGGACAGCGAGGGAAACACCTACACCGTGGAAGTCCCCTACACCTACTATATCTGTAATGTGAAGCTGGAAAACTTTGACCTGTCCCACCTGCCCATCTACATTCTCACCGAGGAACAGATGGGCTTTTATGCTGCCTATATGCAGACTTTGGGCAACCGGCCAGACCTGTTCCCCAACGGCAGCTATCCCCACGCCTCCACCCCGAAAGAGCCGACCTACTATGAAATCCCCCCGGAGGCGCTAAAGGACGAAGCCTTTGCCGCTATGATTGCCGAGGCGGAAAAGTATGTGGGCTATCCCTATGTGTGGGGCGGCAGCTCCCCAAGCACCAGCTTTGATTGTTCCGGCTTCATTAGCTGGGTTATCAATCATTCCGGCTGGAATGTGGGACGCCAGACGGCGCAGGGGCTTTACAACATCTGCACCCCTGTTTCCCCGGAGCAGGCCAAGCCCGGCGACCTTGTATTTTTCGTCGGCACTTACGACACTGCCGGGATGTCCCATGTGGGGCTGTATGTAGGAAATTCGGTCATGCTGCACTGCGGCGACCCCATTTCCTACACGAACCTCAATTCAAGCTACTGGCAGCAGCATTTTTATTGTTACGGGCGTTTGCCTTAAACGCCAGAAAGGAGTTTTTGACTATGGCAATGAACAAATTGGAGCGCATTGAAAAGGATATTGAGAAAACCAAGGGCAAGATCGCGGAGCTGCAAAAGCAGCTTCGGGAGCTGGAAGCGACCAAGACCGAACAGGAAAACTTGCAGATCGTCCAGCTTGTGCGCGGCCTCAACATGACCCCGCAGGAGTTCGCCGCCTTTGTGCGCGGCGGCGCGTTGCAGGCGGCCCCGGCCCCGATCCCGGACTTTGAACAGGAGGACAGCGCCCATGAAGAAATCTAAACTGTTCCGCACCTTGACGCTGGCTGTGGCCGCTGCGCTCTGCATGGCGACCACGACCGTTACCGCCTACGCCGGGGGCGCTGACCCTGACCCGGTGCCGCTGCCGGAAACCACCGAGGCCCCCGCAGAAGTGCCGGAGGAAACCGAAGAACCCACCACCGGCGGCATGGAGCCGGAGGGCGTACCTGTCACCCCGCAGGGCAACGCTACGCTGGTGGATGATTTTTTCGGGGATAAGCAGCTTATCACCGTTACCACCAAGGCCGGGAATTATTTTTACATCCTGATCGACCGGGCCAACGAGGACAAGGAAACGGCGGTGCATTTCCTCAACCAAGTGGACGACGCCGACCTGCAAGCCTTGTTGGAGGACGGGAAAAAAGAGCCGGAGGTCTGCACCTGTACGGCCAAGTGTCAAGCCGGGGCCGTCAATACGGCTTGCCCGGTCTGTAAAAACAACCTGACCGCCTGCAACGGGCCGGAGCCGAAGCCCCAGCCGGAGGAAGAAAAGCCGCAGGAGGAAAAGCCAAGCGGCATGGGCGGCCTTGTGGTGTTCTTTGCGGTGGTGCTGCTGGGCGGTGGCGCGGCCCTCTACTTCCTGAAATTCAAAAAGGAAAAAGCCGATACCACAGGAAATGACGATCTGACCGAGTATGATTTTGGCGAGGACGAGGACGACGAGGACGAAGCCCCGGAGCCGGACGAGGATATGACAGACGAAGATGGAAATAAGGAGGACGAAGTATGAGCTATCAGTTAGTAATTGCAGAGAAACCAAGCGTCGCCCGCAGCATTGCGGGTGTGATCGGCGCGGACAAGAAACAGGACGGTTATATGGAGGGAAACGGCTATCTGGTGAGCTGGTGTATCGGCCACCTTGTTTCCCTTGCCGACGCTGGAACTTATGACGAGCGTTTCAAAAAATGGCGCTATGACGACCTGCCGATTCTGCCGCAGGAATGGCAGTACATCATTCCCGACGATAAGAAAAAGCAGTTTGACACCCTGCGTTCTTTGATGGAGCGCCCCGATGTTACCGGCCTTGTGTGTGCCACTGACGCCGGGCGCGAGGGGGAATTGATTTTCCGTTTTGTCTACCAGATGGTGGGCTGCAAGAAACCGTTTCAGCGCCTTTGGATTTCCAGCATGGAGGACGCGGCCATCAAGGACGGCTTTGCCCACCTGAAACCGGGGGCCGACTACGACAACTTGTATCAGTCGTCCCTTTGCCGGGCGCAGGCGGATTGGCTGGTGGGGATCAATGCCACCCGGCTGTTCTCCATCCTCTACCACAAGACCCTGACCGTGGGCCGTGTCCAGACGCCGACCCTCAAAATGCTGGTTGACCGGGAGGCCAAGATCAGCAGCTTTCAGAAAGAGAAATACCACATTGTTCAGATCGCGGCGGGCGGCATGGAGGCGGCCAGTGAACGCATGGGAAACGCAGACGACGCCAAGGCCCTGAAAGCCGCCTGTGAAACGGCGCAGGCCGTTTGTGTGTCGGTAACACGGGAGAAAAAGACGGAGCAGCCGCCCCGCCTCTATGACCTCACCACCTTGCAGCGGGAAGCCAACCGCCTGTTTGGATTTACCGCCAAGCAGACCCTTGACTATGCCCAGCAGCTTTACGAAAAGAAGCTGCTGACCTATCCCCGCACCGACAGCCAGTATTTGACCGATGATATGCTGCCAACGGCGGAAAGCCTTGTGTCCGGCCTGTGGCCGCTGCTTCCCTTTGCGGCGGGGCTTGACCTCTCCCCGCAGTTTGGCCGGGTGCTGAACAGCAAAAAGGTGAGCGACCACCACGCCATTGCCCCGACGACGGAATTTGTGCAGAAAGGCTTTGACGGGCTGGCCGAGGGGGAAAAGAAACTGCTGTCCCTTGTGTGCTGCAAGCTGCTGTGCGCTGTGGCCGCGCCCCATGTGTACGAGGCTGTCACCGCTACATTCACCTGTGCCGGGAACACCTTTACCGCCAAGGGAAAAACCATCCTGACCCCCGGCTGGAAAGAACTTGACCGCCGCTTTAAGGCGTCGTTCAAAACAGACGCCGACGACACCGCCCCGGAGCCTGCGCGGGAACTGCCGGAGATCACCGAGGGACAGACCTTTGAAAAGGTAACTGCCGCTGTCACCGAGCATTTCACAGCGCCGCCAAAATCCTACACGGAAGATACCCTGCTTTCCGCTATGGAGCGCGCCGGTGCGGACGATCTGCCGGAGGACGCCGAGCGGCAGGGATTGGGAACCCCGGCCACCCGCGCCTCCATCTTAGAAAAGCTGGTGCAGATGGGCTTTGTGGAGCGCAGGGGCAAACAGCTACTTCCCACCAAGGACGGCCACAACCTTGCCTGCGTGCTGCCGGAGGTGCTGACCTCTCCCCAGCTTACGGCACAGTGGGAAACGGAGCTGACGGCCATTGCCAAGGGGCAGGCCGACCCGGAGGGCTTCATGGCTGGCATTGCAGAAATGACAAGGGGCCTGATCGCGAACTACTCCCAGATCAGCGAGGACGCGCAGAAGTTGTTTCAAACCGAGCGTGTGGTTATCGGCAAATGTCCGCGCTGCGGGGAAAGCGTCTACGAGGGCAAAAAGAACTACTACTGCGGAAACCGAAGCTGCCAGTTTGTCATGTGGAAGAATGACCGATTTTTTGAGGAACGAGGCAAGGCGTTCACCCCGAAGATCGCCGCCGCGCTCCTTAAAGACGGAAAGGCAAAGGTAAAGGGCCTGCGCTCCATGAAAACCGGCAAAACCTATGACGGGACGGTGCTTTTGGCGGATACCGGCGGCAAGTATGTGAACTACCGCGTGGAACAGAGGGGCAAAAACTAAAAACAGCAAGCATAGGGAGTGTAGCCACACTCCCGGCAAAATCCCTGCCCCGGCGCACCTGCCGGGTCGGGGATTTTCTCTTTGGGGAAGCCCCAAACCCCTTGTATCAGATCACCGCCATAGAAAGGATGTGAACCCCAAATGTCTTACAGCTCCTACGACCATGACGATTTAGAACCGGCCAGCACCATGAGGATTGAGCGCCGGATTTACTTTGAAAGCGGCAAGGCCGATCTTTCCGAAATGGTAAAGCTGCCCCTTGCGGAGCTTCTTTCCCTGCGGGCGGAAAGCGCCGCCGCAGAACAGGAAGTGTTTGACCGCCTGAAAGAACAGGCCGCCGCATGGGAGGAACAGGCCGGAAGAACCCTGTTTCTGGACAAAGCCCTTGAATATGCCCGGACGCTTCCCGTCACCCACACCGCAAACCAGTGGGAGGCCCCGGACGAATACCGCCATATCCGCAGCAACATGGTTTACCAGATGGATTATTCCATTTCCGAGAATACCCGGTATGACAGCGCTGCCCAAAAATCCGTCCCCTACTCATGGACGCTGCGCTGGAGCCTTTATACCAACTCCCCACACGGCAACCAGAGGGAAAAGATCGCCGGACAGGATCGGAAAGTCTTTTCCAGCCGGGAAGAACTGGACAAGTACCTGAATGGCCGGATCAAAGCCCACGACCATTACTTTACCGAAATTTCCCCGGCCATCCCCAAGGAATACGCCGACTGCTTTAAGGTCAACGGCTGCCTGCTCCCCGGTTATACCATCGAGGGAGAGGAACCGGCAAAAGCCGCAGAGCTTCCCGCACAGGAAGAAACCGCGCAGCCGACCACAGCCACCCCGGAAAGGAGGGAACCCGTGAACGAAGTATTTTCTATTTTTCTTGATAACCGCGCCGAAGCGCAGAATGGCGGGGCGCATGGGTACTGGCTTTCCCTGCCGACTTCCGCCGAACAGGTGCAGGAAGCCCTAAAGGAAATCCACATTACCGCCGACAACCAGCAGGACTTGTTCATTGGCGGCTTTTCTGCCCCGGAGGGAAAACCGCTGGAACTGCCGGAGGATTTAATCAAGGCCGCCAGTGTGGACGAACTGAACTTCCTTGCCGCCCAGCTTCAAAGGCTGGACGCCGTGGAACTTGCGGAGCTGAACGCCGCCATGCAGTCCCCGGCGAAAATGCAGACCATCGGGCAGCTTTTGGACTACGCCGAAAACACCGATTGTTTTGTCTTAATCAACGCCAAGGACAACCGCAGTCTGGGGGAATATTATCTGAATGATTCCGGGATGCTTGTCGTTCCCGACCCGTGGAAACCGGCCATTGACACCGACCGGCTGGGAAGTTTTATCGCCAACGAGGAACAGGGAACCTTTACCGATTACGGCTATATCCTGCGAACCAGCGACGAATGGCAGCGCGTCCATGAGGGCCAGCCAGTGCCGGAACAATACCGGGTGATGGCCTATCCTGCGCCGGAAATTCTGCGGGAGGAAAGCAAGGTGCAGCCGGAGGCGGCAGCTCCCGCAAAGGCCCCGCAGCCTGTCACCCCCATTCTCTTAAACGGCCAGAACAGCGCCGAGCGCATGAAAGAGATCACCGACCGGCTGGAAACCGGCATACAGGAGCTTTTCGAGAGTGAACGCTACAAAGCCTATCTCACCACCATGTCCAAGTTCCACAGTTACAGCTTTAACAACACCCTCCTGATCGCCATGCAGGGCGGACAGCTTGTGGCGGGCTACAACAAGTGGCGGGACGATTTTCACCGCAATGTAAAGAAAGGCGAAAAGGCCATCAAGATACTGGCCCCGGCCCCGTTCAAGGCGAAAAAGGAAGTGCAGAAGCTGGACGCACAGGGCAGGCCGGTGATGGGAAAAGACGGAAAGCCTGTTACCGAAGTACAGGAAATACAGGTTCCGGCCTTTAAGATCGTTTCCGTCTTTGATGTGAGCCAGACCGAGGGGGAACCGCTGCCCTCTATCGGCGTGGAAGAACTGACCGGCAGCGTGGAACGCTACGGGGAATTTTTCAAGGCGCTGGAACAGACCTCCCCGGTTCCCATTGGTTTTGAGGACATTCCGGGCGGTTCCCACGGCTACTACCACCTGACGGAAAAGCGGATCGCCATTCAGGAGGGCATGAGCGAATTACAGACCCTAAAGACGGCCATCCATGAGATTGCCCATTCCAAGCTCCACGCCATCGACCCGGAAGCCCCGGCCATAGAGCAGGCCGACCGCCCCGACAGCCGCACCCGCGAGGTGCAGGCCGAAAGCGTGGCCTATGCCGTCTGCCAGCACTACGGGCTGGACACCTCCGACTATTCCTTTGGTTATGTGGCCGGTTGGAGTTCCGGCAAGGACTTGAAAGAGCTGAAAGCCTCCCTCGAAACCATCCGGGCCACCGCCCATGAACTGATTACCACCATTGACGGCCACCTTGCCCAGCTTCAGCAACAGCGGCAGACCCAGCAGGAACAGCCGCAGGCCGCGCCGCTGGAACAGGCCGCCGAGCAGCCAGAGCCGGACAGCGTATTTTCCAAGCTGCCCCCGGAGCAACAGCAGGAAATAACCGACAGCGTAAAAGCCATGCTGCAAACCCTCATTGACGCGGATTTGAAATCCACCGGCGAAGTGTCGCAGGGAACCAAGGAGGCGGCGCAGGCGCAGGGCTTTACCATTGCCGGGGATGGAACGCTGGAACAGGCAGAAGCACCGCAGGAGGCCGCCTACCGTCTGGAAAACGGCGATTACCTGTATATCCAGGCATCGGAAACCGGCTATGATTACACACTGTACGGCCCCGACTACAAGGAACTGGACGGAGGCCAGCTTGACAATCCCGACCTGTCCCTTGCGGAAGCTGGAAAAGAAATCCTTGCCATCCATGAGCTACCGGCTGGGACGATGGAACCCCTGACCGGCGACAGGCTGGACGATTTTCTGGAAGCAACCGAACAGGCCAACGCCATTCCCCAGCCGCAGGCATGGAACGGGATCGACGGCCTTTTGAATGAAAAGCCGTTCATGCCGGAGGCGTCCCCGGCTGACCGGGCCGCCGCCCTAATTGAGCTGGCAGAGAAAAACGCCCCGCGTCTGGGCAGCGAGGAACGGCAGTTGATCGTGGCCTATGCCGAGGCCGTGGGCAATAACGACAAGGTGATCGGGCTTATCAACCGCCTGTGTGAACAGGGCTATGAACTGCAAAAGGGCCAGATGGATTCCTTTGTAAAAAGCGAGATCGAAAGTGAGATTGCCGTTGCCAACGCCCAGCGGCAGATCGCGCAGAATCCGGCCGCGGAGCCGGTTGTCACGATTCTTTGGAGTGAAAGCCCCCATCTGAAAGACGGCCAGCAAATGCCGCTGCATGAAGCCGAGGCCGTTTTCAAGGAGCTGGACAGCGCCAGACGCCATGAACGGGAGCAGCCGGGCTATACGGGCCATTGGTACGACAAGACCAAGTTCCGCATTGACTTTACCATGCAGGGCCAGCCGGACAGCTACGAGGGGCGGCAGGACTTTGGCGACGGGGACGGTTCCCTGATCCAGCATATCCGGGGCTACCACGAATACTACGCGCAGGATGAAAGCTGGAAAAACCATGTGCTGCACCACGAGGGGCCGGAGGCATGGGAGGCGGACAAGGCCCAGCGGGATATGCTGCTGCATGAGTTCGTCCCGTATATGGAGCTGCACTGCAATCTGGCCGCTATGGAGCAGGAGGCCCGGCGTCCCCTGCGATCCGGGGAAGCCCTGACGCCGGAACAGACCGCTTATTTCAACGCGGTTCTGGACTATGTAAAGGAGTGCCGCCCGCTTCTCAATCAGGGCCAGTACCATTTGCCGGAGCCGCCGCAGCTTGCCGACTTTGACCAGAGCTTGCAAAACTACAAAAAACAGATCGAGGCAGAGCTGGAACAGGAGGCCGCCGCTGCCGGGCTGACGGTGGAGGAATATGTTGCCTCTGACTATGAGGCCCCGGCGCAGCCCAACTTTTCCATCTACCAAGTGCCGCCCGGCCCGGAGGGGCGCGACTTCCGCTACCGTTCCTATGAGGACTTGCAGGCGGACGGGCTTTCGGTGGACAGGGAGAATTACCAGCTTATCTACTCCGCGCCGCTGGACAAGGACACCACATTGGACGAGATTTACCGCCGTTTCAACATGGAACATCCAGCCGATTACAAGGGACATTCCCTCTCTATGGGGGATATTGTGGTGTTCCGGCAGGATGGCAAACAGACCGCCTACTATGTGGACGAGGGGGCCGACTACCGGCAGGTGCCGGAGTTTTTCGCCCAGCCAGAAAAGCAGCTCACGCCGGACGAGTGCCTGACCGGCGAACAAATCCAGACGCCGAGGGGCCGTTTCTATCTGACCGACAGGAGCCGGGAACAGATGGAGGCCGCCGGGTATGGATTCCACCACCAGTCGGAGGACGGCAGGTATCTGATTATGGCAAACGGCACAAGGGCCTTTGCCATCCCCGCCCAGCAGGAAAGCCATATCAAGACGGCGGAAATGTCCACCGAGCAGAACTACAACATGATCGACGGCATGATGAACAACGCCCCGTCTATGGAGGAACTGGAAGCAAGGGCAAAAGCCGGGGAACAGATTTCCCTTTTGGATGTGGCCGAGGCAGCCAAGGCGGAGGCCAAAAAGCCCAAGCAGACCCGAAAGACAACGCAGAAACAAAAGAAACCGTCCATCCGGGCGCAGCTTGCCGCCGCCAAGGAGGAACAGAAAAAGAAACCTCCGGCGCGGGAAAAATCAAAAGAAATGGAGGTATGAGAAATGTATTTCACTGTGGAAGAAGAAAACCTGATCTGTCTGTACCACAATGCCGACCGCCGCAGGACGGCGGCAAATCTCCGGGCCGCTTTGCCGGACATGGACAAGGAAATGGCGGCGCTGGCCTGCCAGACCGCCGATAAGCTGGACGCCATGAGTGACGCCGACTTTGCGGCGCAGCGGTTCCACTTCACAGACGAATAAGCAAAATGCCGGGCGCGGAGGTGTCAAAGCCTCTGCGTCCGGCGCTTCTTTTTTGCAACAAAGCACAAATCAAAACCAGCTTGCCTTTTCATTTCTAAACTGGGGCGTATCACTATGCTCATAGGGATTATAATGATTCAGATTGCACCCAAATTCTTTTAATGACTTAATTTTGTTCTCGTCTGTCCACTCAATCAAAGAGATTCCGTCAAATTCTTCTATGCTCCCATTGTCCATTTCATTTTTGAAATACCACTCAACGATTGTCTGATTTTCCTTGTGGAAGAATTGTTTAATTTTCCAAGCAACGACTTTGCCACGGGTATTCCATTCCTGAAACCAGTGCTTCACAGTTTTTCGATTGCAATATTGGGGACTCCAACTTTCTGTATATAGAACATCCTCTGTAAAAATTTCATCTATTCCAAAATCCTGTTGCTCCAACCACATATCAAACCAACGCCGGATAATCTTTTCTCTTTCATTCATGGATAATCACCCCGATCTCGTTTATTTACCCAAATTATAGCACTGCACAAAATCAGTGTCCATGCCAAAATTCAGCCGGGACAAAGAACTGAAAAGTTATCTTTGTCCCGGCGCTTCTTTTTTTGTCCATTTTCCCGCATTTAGAACCCTGTTTTTGGGGGAACAGGATAACTTTATCCACCTGCCTGCCGACCATGCGGAAAAACCCTTGATTTCCGAAATGCTTCCGAACTTTCTTCAACTCATTGCTTCCCAAAATAGTTGATGTTATAATTGCAGGGAAAACAACTGAATAAAAGTGTCTTCGGGGCAGGGTGAAATTCCCGATTGGCGGTAAAGTCCGCGAGCGTAAAACGCACGATTTGGTGTAATTCCAAAACCAACAGTATAGTCTGGATGAAAGAAGATATGGTTAGATTTCCGCAGATTTTGAGAGGATTACTTTCTTTTCTGTGGCCTAATTATAATGCTAACACCTGAAAGACATTTTCTTTTGGGTGTTAATTTTTTGCCACGGAGGAAAGCAATTATGAACAGTAAAACAAAAAGAATCACAGTTATTGGTATGCTATGTGCGATCACTTATGTCACTATGGTTGTTGGCAGGATTCCTATTATTCTATTCTTAAAGTATGATCCATCCGATGTTATTGTAACTTTGGGCGGCTTTATTTGGGGGCCGATGACTTCCTGCATTGTATCTGTTATTGTAGCAACCCTTGAAATGATTACAGTAAGCGATACCGGAATATTAGGTTGTATTATGAATATCGTACAAACACTATCTTTTGCGTGTACGGCATCTGTCATTTACAAAAAAAAGCACACTTTGTCTGGTGCAGTGATTGGTCTGGCATCGGGATGGCTAATAACGGTTATCGTTATGCTGTTGTGGAACTATTTGGTAACGCCGCTTTATATGGGGTATCCAAGAGAAGCAGTTGTAGAATTGTTACTTCCTGCCTTTCTTCCATTTAACTTATTGAAAGGTGGGTTAAATGCGTCCATTACATTTTTACTGTATAAGCCCATAGTTACCGCTTTGAGAAAAAGCGGATATGTTGCTACTTTGGAAAATGAAGCAAGACAAAAGCATACTGGTCTGCTTATGCTGGCAAGTTTTATTATAGTAACTTGTGTTTTGATTATCCTGTCAATGAATGGGATTATATGAGGATTGAAATGAAAGAAAAAATAAATGAGCCTATTTGCACACTAACAGGGATCGTTATACATGGCCGAGGTATTGGAAAGCATGTGGGGACACCTACCGCAAACATAGAAATAGCAAAAAATACATTTTTGCCAAAGACAGGGGTGTATGTGGCAGATATTCTTTTGAGTGACAAGATATATTATGGTGTTACCCATATTGGGACGCGCCCTACACTTGATAATGATAGCTTTGTTTCAATCGAAACACATATTTTTGATTTTGATAAGGATATATATGGGTGTACGATAACTGTCAACCTATATAAGAAATTGAGGGAAGTCAGAAAATTTAATGAATTATCCTTGCTGCTTGAACAAATTGCGAATGACCGGACAATGGCACAAGAATTTTGGGGATTAAAGCAAACAAAGCACACCTTATACATTGATGTTAACCGGCATTGTGTAATATTAGAACAGCAGGAAGTTTATTTATCAACAAACGAATTTGAAGTCCTTTATTTGTTACTGCAATCTCCTCAAACCACATTCACAAAAGAACAGATTTATGAACAGATTTGGCATGAACCCACAAATAACCATTTGCACGCAGTAGAAAACACGATTTTTCAAATACGAAAAAGGTTAAAACCATATTGCAAGGGACATGAGTATATAAAAACAGTAATTGGCTATGGTTATAAATTTAATTCCGAGTAAGATGTTATTTAAGTATTGCGTTGAAAAACGCCGGGCGCGGGGGCTGTCAAAGCCTCTGCGTCCGGCATTTCTTTTTGTTCGTTTTCCCGCATTTAGAACCCCGTTTTGAGGGGAACAGGATAACTTTATCCACCTGCCTGCCGACCATGCGGAAAAACCCTTGA
>OMCC01001311.1_pt1 | contig 13557 bp, 9 predicted proteins | sample 1674161 | NCBI WGS metagenome assembly OMCC01 (sample SAMEA103958149, study PRJEB25191) | human gut metagenome | biome: human-associated habitat [ENVO:00009003]; feature: intestine environment [ENVO:2100002]; material: feces | place: Germany | collected 2013/2015 | reverse complement strand
TGTTGAACTTCTTTACATCGATCTTCGGGAACATATAAAATGCAGCCTGCGGTTTTACTGCGCTGATTCCCGGAATATCCGTCAGAGCCTTGTAAACATATTCACGCTGCTCGTAAATACGTCCACCCGGAACAATATAATCATTTACACTCTGGTGTCCGCCGAGAGCTGTCTGCACAATGGACTGCGCCGGAACGTTAGAGCAAAGACGCATGTTGGAAAGCATCTTGATTCCTTCGATATAGTCTCTTGCAATATTTTTATTTCCACTTAAGATCATCCATCCGATACGGAATCCAGCGATCATATGGGACTTGGACAGTCCGCTGAATGTCACGCAGAACAGATCCGGTGCGAGAGAAGCAATAGAAACATGCTCTTTTCCATCCATAACAAGACGATCATAAATCTCATCAGAGAAAATGATCAGCTGGTGTTCTCTTGCGAGGTCTACAATCTGCTGCAGTACTTCCTTCGGATAAAGAGCACCGGTCGGATTGTTTGGATTGATGATAACAATCGCTTTTGTACGGTCGTTGATCTTCTTACGCATATCCTCGATATCCGGATACCAGTCAGACTGCTCATCACAGATATAGTGTACAGGCTTTCCACCGGCAAGTGTAGCACAAGCTGTCCAGAGCGGATAATCCGGAGACGGGATAAGAATCTCATCCCCTGTATCCAAAAGAGCAGACATCGTAAGATTGATCAGTTCACTGACACCATTTCCTGTGTAAATATCGCTCATCGTTACATTCGGCAGATGCTTTAACTGGGCATACTGCATGATCGCTTTTCGCGCAGAGAACAGACCGGCAGAAGCAGAGTAGCCTTCGCAGTCAGAAAGCTGACGGCTCATGTCATAGATCACCTCATCCGGTGTACGGAAGCCAAACGGAGCCGGATTTCCGATATTAAGCTTCAGTACATGAGTTCCCATCTCTTCCATTCTGGCAGCCTCATCAACAACCGGACCTCTCACATCATATAATACATTATTTAACTTGGATGATTTCTTGAATTCTCTCACTTTCATACCTCCTGAATTATCTGCGGATGTCTGTATCTTATCAACATCTGACAGTGTGGAATCATTATCATTATTATTGTTTAACCAGTCAGGATCAACCTGCAGGGCATCTGCCAGAAAATGTAAGATGTCGGTACGCGGGATTGTCTTCCCACTGACATACTGGCTGACATGACTTTTCCCAAGCTTGATCCCTTTCTGCTGGGCAAGACGAACAAGATCAACCTGTTTCAGGCCTTGCTCGTTCATAGCGGCTTTTAATCTGTCTGCAAAGGTTTCCATAAAGCTCCTTTCTGGGGACATCCTTCCAGAGGTCAGATCCCATTAATAAAGTATTAACAAAACACAAAGTTCAATTTAAAATCTGCTTCAATACGAAAATCTCTAAAAAGTTCAATTTAAAAGTTCAAAACTTTAGTCAGAGTATACCACGATAAATGAAAAAGTTCAATAAAAAAATTACTGTTATAGAAAATCCGCAAAATCACAGTATCATTAAGAAAATATGATATACTAAAAGTGTTTATTACAGCAAAATACAAAGTACACAGAACGAAGGGAAACAGGGAAATGATTCTTGAAAATGAAAAAATAAAACAGGCATTGGAATATATAAAGGAAGAAGATCCGGCAACGACTCAGGATACGCTCAATATGTGTCAGATCCCGGCACCTTCTTATAAGGAAGAGAAAAAAGCGGAGTATATCCGGGAGCGGTTCCGGAAAATCGGGCTTAGGGATGTCAGGATTGACGCTGTTGGAAATGTGCTTGGGATCTGGCCGGGAACCGGTGAAGGACCAAGTGTAATGCTTGCAGCACACACAGACACAGTATTCCCGGAAGGGACAGATCTGTCGATAAGGAAAGAAGGGAATCGTTATTATTGCCCCGGCATTAACGATGACACACATGCAGTAGCAGAGATGATCGCAGTGGCGAAAGCAATGATCCATGCAGATCTTCACACAAAAGGAGACTTGATCTTCTGTGCAAATGTGTGTGAAGAAGGACTTGGAGATCTAAGGGGCGTGAAGTATCTGTTCGGATACGACAACAAAGCTTCAGAAGAATGTCCAGAGGTAGATGCATTTGTCTCGATTGATAACCAGTATACGGGCGGGGTGATCTATACGGCAACAGGAAGTCACCGTTATGAGGTGACATTTACCGGAAGAGGTGGTCACAGTTTCCAGAACTTTGGTATTCCTAATCCAATCCATGCAATGGGACGAGCAATCGCACAGATCGCAGAATTCCAGGTCCCGAATGAGCCGAAGACAACATTTAACGTAGGCGTGATCCAGGGAGGAACTTCTGTAAATACAATTTCAGGTTCTGCATCCATGCTGGTAGACCTCCGTTCGGACAGCGAAGAAGAGCTGAACCGATTGGACAAAGAACTTCATAAAGTGATCAAACAGGCAGTGGAAGAAGAAAATGCAAGATGGGATGCTTCAAAGCCGCAGATCAAAGTGCAGATCGAAGGACGCGGTGTGAGACCGGCGGGGGCACAGCCAAAGGACTGTGCAATCGTGAAAGCAGCATTCCGGGCGGCAGAACTGCTGGGGATTGAACCGGAGTATCGGTATGAGAGCAGTACGGATGCGAATATCCCGATCAGTATGGGAATCCCGGCAATCACTGTTGGAAGAGGTGGAGAAGAAGACGGAATCCATACTCTTCAGGAATGGTACGAGCCAAAAGAAGCATGGCTTGGACCACAGAGAGATTTGCTTCTGATGATTCTGCTTGCCGGAGCAGAAGGAGTCTGTGAGCCGGCTATAGAAAAAAGATAAAAAATCTTAAGAAAATATCAATGTCTTTTCATGCACATTTCCTGTATACTGATGGTATGAGAGAATATTTTGTGCAGATTGTACCGGATGTCCCGGAGATTTTATCTTTTGCACAAAAAGAAGTAAAAATAAAACAAAGCAGGAGGGCAAACGATGCGGGGAATCAGAAAGCAGTCATCCGACACACAGAGTTCCAGTCAGCCGAAAGAAAAAAGAAGATTGGATACAAAACAGAAAAAAGGAATGTTGATCGGCGGAGGTATCTTCCTTGTGGCAGTGATCGCCCTGATCCTTGTGAAGAATCTGACAGGTGGAAGTGGAGCAGATGGAGAGAATGTTCTTTATGCGGATTCCGTCGGAATGATCACAGGGACAGGACTTGGGACACAGAACCGGTTTACAGGAGTGGTTGAAGCACAGGATACGTTGAAACTGACACTGGCAGACAACCAGAAGATAAAACAGATCTTTGTTGAAAAAGGGCAGGAAGTAGAGCCTGGAACAAAGCTGTTTGAATACGATACAGAAGAGCTTGCCATGACATTAGATCAGGGAAAACTGGAGCTTGAGAAGATCACGAACAACATCAGCAGCCTGAATTCACAGATCGCGACACTTACAACGGAGAAGAAGAGTGCGCCGGCCAGCGAACAGCTGTCCTATACGACACAGATCCAGGAACTTCAGATGGAGATCAAGCAGGAAGAGTACAATTATAAAGTAAAAGAGCTGGAAGTAAACCGTACACAGAAGAGCCTGGAACAGTCTACAGTAACTTCTACAGTTGCCGGAATTGTACAGGAGATCAACGAACAGCAGGGAACAGACCCTTCTACAGGAGAGTCCAAACCGTTTATGAGTATCCTTTCTACAGGAAAATACAGAATCAAAGGAAAGATCAGCGAGCAGAACATCGGAGATCTGACACCGGGCACACAGGTGACGATCCGCTCCAGAGTGAATGAAGATGAGATCTGGACAGGTACAGTAGATAACGTAGACACAGAGAAGCCGGAGAACAGTTCCCAGGATTCTATGAGTTATGGTTCTGAGAACAGCGATAATCAGGCAACAAAGTATCCATTCTATGTCACATTGGATACAGTGGATGGATTGATGCTCGGACAGCATGTCTATATCGAGACAAGTACTTCACTGGAAGCAGACAAGATGTGGCTGATGCGTGACTACATTGTAGACGCAGATTCAGATCATCCATATGTATGGGTAGCAGGAGATAATGACAAGCTGGAGAAGCGTTCTGTTACACTCGGAGAGACGAACGAAGATATGGGAACCTGTGAGATCGTAGACGGACTGAAAGCTTCTGATTACATTGTATGGCCAAGCGAGGAGTGTAAAAAAGGTGCAGCTGTTGTGAAGAACGATTCAGGTACATCAGGCAGTACTTCAGATATGTCAGGAGCCGAGGGCAGTTACGAAGAACCTGTAGAAGAGAATGCAATGCAGGAAGGAGTTCCGGGAACGGAGGAGAGTGTGGATGAATAAAAAGAAAATAATCAAGATCGGCATTCCTGTGGCAGCAGGCTGTATCGTTCTTGCACTTGGAATCGGTTTCGCAGTGAAGAACAGCGGAAAGGCTGTTAAAGTAGCTCCTGTCAGCAGTGTGAATTCCGGCGGCGGGTACGATGATAGCGGGATTGCAAGTTACGGAACCGTCACAACGAACCAGAAGCAGGACATTTACGTGGATGATACTATGCCGATCACACAGGTTTACGTGAAAGCCGGGGATATGGTGAAAGTTGGAGACCGTCTTGTGGCATATGACACGACACTTTCTTCCCTGGAACTTGAGATGAAAGAAATGCAGATTCAGGGGATTGACCTGAACATTCAGAACCTGCAGAAAGAGATCACCCAGCTCAAGGGGACGAAGACCGCGAAGGCAGATACAGGGGCATCCGTCGTGCAGACAAGTGCAGATGGAGAACAGCAGCCAACTGTACAGAAGATGAGTGCTGTAAAGACAACCGTTCTTAATACATCAAAAGAGGATGAGAATAAAAAACCGGATGGTGATACCTCGAAAGATGATACGACAAAAGATGACAACACAAAAGACGATGCTTCGAAAGATAATAATGCGAAGGATGACACATCCAAAGATGATAATAAAAAAGACGATGTACCGTCTTCCGCAATTGAGCGTCCATTCCCTGAAGCATTAAAGGGAAAAGAGGTTTACAGTGAGATTACATTAGATTCTGTTCCTTATAATAAAGAAGACGCAGACGGAACAATGGAAAAACCGTATCGTTATCTTTGCGCACCGGGGGCAGCCGTAAATGCACCGTTTATGCTTAAAGTATTAAAAGAGGGTCAAGTGTGTGCCTTTGATGTAGTAGATAACGCAGAAGCGCCGACCAAATTCATTTCCTGCTGGATACTGGATGGAAAGACAGGACAGGTAGTCATACCGGATTCACAACCAACTCCAGACCCGGAGCCGACTCCAAATCCAGAGCCAACTCCGGAACCAGAGCCAACTCCAGAACCAGAGCCAACTCCGGAACCAGAGCCAACTCCGGAACCGGATATTTCAGAAGATCCGGTTATCCCAGACACCCCGGACCTCCCGTCAAAGGAAGAAGTGACGAAGCAAATCAAGGAGAAAGAGCAGAAGATCAAAGATCTGGATCTTTCCAGGAGATCCGCTGAACTGGAACTGAAAAAGCTGAAGAAAAAGGTCGGGGACGGCGTGATTAAAAGTACGGTAGAAGGTGTAGTCAAAGAAGCGACTGACGAAGCGTCTGCAAAGAATGAGAACAAACCGGTTGTCAGCGTTGTCGGAGAAGAAGGTTTCTATGTGACCGGAAGAGTCGGAGAGACAATGCTTGATCAGATCAAAGAAGGAATGACTGCGACTGTAATGTCCTGGCAGTCGGGAGAATCCTACGAAGCGACAGTTACAGGTGTTGGCAACTCACCGGTAAGCGATTATTCCACAGGAGAGAACCAGAATCAGTCCTTCTATCCGTTCACGCTCGTGATCCACGGAGACGCAAATCTCTCGAATGGTGAGTCTGTGAATCTGTCGATGGATGGAATTGCAGCAGGCAGTGATGGATCAATCTATCTTGAAAAAATGTTTGTCCGTGAGGAAGGAAACCGCTATTATGTCTACAAGCGGGGCGATAACGGCAGATTAACAAAACAGTATGTAGAGGTCGGCAAAAATATGTACAATTCACTGGAGATCACCTCCGGCCTCACAATGGACGACCTGATCGCGTTCCCTTACGGCAGAGATGTCAAAGAAGGCGCAAAGACACAGGAAGCAGATACCCTGTACGACTATTATTAAGAAGACTGAACAGTATCAAAATGAAAGAGAGTGAGGTGCCATTATGTTAGAAGACATCAGACTGGCGTTTCAGGGAATCTGGAATCATAAATTAAGATCTGCGCTCACAATGCTCGGAATCATCATAGGAATCGGTTCCATTATAGCAATTGTGTCCACGATCAAAGGAACGAATGAACAGATTAAGAAGAATCTGGTCGGTGCAGGAAATGACGCGGTAAATGTACAGCTCTATCAGGGTGACTGGCCGATCGATCTGCAGTATCAGTCACTCCCGGACGGAGTGCCGGAGATCTCAGACGAGACACTGCAGGAGGTCGTTGAACTCCCGGAAGTGGAGACAGCGTCTTTATATCATACAAGAAATGAATACGACGCAGTTTACCGCGGCGCAAAGTCATTAAGTAACAGCGTGATTCTTGGAATTGACAGAAATTATCTGGATGTTTACGGATATCAGGTAACCAAAGGAAGAGGATTAACAGACAAAGATTATTCCGAAGGACGAAAAGTAGCCTTGATAGACAAAACAACAGCGGCAAGTTTATTCGACAATGCAGATGTGATCGGAAGAACGATCGAGATCAAGGGAGAGCCTTTTGTTGTCGTTGGAATGGTTGCAAAGAAAGCAGAGTCCCAGCCGGTGATCAACTCAATGGAAGATTACTACCGCTACATGTCAGATGACCAGAGCGGAAAGATTATTATTCCGGATAATGTATGGCCGGTCATCTACCAGTATGACGAACCACAGAACCTTGTCGTGCGTGCAAAAAGTACAGATGATATGACAGCGGCAGGAGAGAAAGCCGCAGATATTTTAAATGCTATGCTGACAGTTTCAGATGATACCGTGAAATACAAAGGAGAAGATCTGTTAGAACAGGCAACACAGATCCAGGAGATCAGTAACTCGACAAATCAGCAGCTGATCTGGATCGCCAGCATTTCCCTGTTAGTTGGTGGAATCGGAGTTATGAATATCATGCTCGTGTCGGTTACAGAACGTACCGGCGAGATTGGATTAAAGAAGGCACTCGGAGCGAGAAAGCGCAGAATTCTGACACAGTTCCTGACAGAGGCGGCGGTGCTGACACTGCTTGGAGGAATTATAGGTGTTCTTGGAGGAATCGCACTTGCGTACATTATATCCAAAGTCTCAGCAGTTCCGGTAGCGATCAGCGGAGTTTCGATTGTGATCGCAGTGCTGTTCTCTACACTGATCGGCATTATTTTCGGACTGATCCCGTCCGTGAAAGCGGCGAACATGAATCCAATCGAGGCACTTAGACATGAATAAAAAAACAGTGGAAAAAGAAAATACTTGTTTCAATTTCCTTCCATATCTGTTATAGTATGTGTTAATTAAAAGAGTCAGGAGAATCTGAGTGATCGGATTCTCCGTCTTTCTATGCAAAGAGAAAATAGCAATTATTAAAAGGAAAAGAGAAAAGAGGCATGTAAATTTGAGCAGCAGTACATTCGAAGGAAAGAAAAAGACAGAGAACGGAACAAAGAGGTTGATCTTCACAGCAGTATCTATCTTGCTGGAGATTGTCTTCCTTCTCTTTCTGTTCACAAAGGTAAGTGAATACGCAACTATTATTGACTGGGCAACAAGAATCGTGGCAATCTTTCTTGTGCTTGGACTTTACAGCATGGATAAGACTTCATCGATGAAAATGCCATGGATCATACTGATGCTTGCATTCCCGATTCTTGGTGTGAGTCTGTATCTTCTCGTAGGTCTGAACGGAAGCACGAAGAAGATGCGGGCAAGATATGAAGAGATTGATAAAAAACTGCTCCCATATCTTCCGGATAACAGACAGATTCTCGAATGGATGAAAGAAGAGAGTCCACAGGCGGGGGCAATTGCTTCTTATCTGACGAATTACTCTTGTTACCCGGTTTATCAGAACACAGACGTTACATATTATGATGAGGCGATCAAAGGGCTGGATGCACAGCTGGAGGATCTTTCAAAGGCAGAAAAGTTCATCTTTATGGAGTATCATGCCATCGAAGACGAAGAGGCATGGCAGAGGATTCAGACGGTACTTGAAGACCGTGTGAAAGCAGGCGTAGAAGTCCGTATCTTCTATGATGATATGGGATCGATCTGGTTTGTGAACATGGATTTTGCAACAAAACTGAAATCTTTAGGAATCAAATGCCGTGTATTTAACCCGATTCTGCCGGGACTGAATATGTTCCTGAACAATCGCGATCACCGAAAGATTACTGTGATTGATGGAAAGGTTGCTTACACAGGTGGATACAATCTGGCGAATGAGTATTTCAACATCACACATCCGTATGGAATCTGGAAAGATACCGGGATCCGTATGGAAGGAGATGCAGTCAAGTCTATGACAGTAGCATTTCTGGAAATGTGGAATGCAGCCGGAAATGTAAAGTCAAAAGAACTTGTACCGGAGAAATATGTGACCCACTATGCATACCAGGCACAACAGCGTGGTTATGTCCAGCCATATGCAGACAGTCCGCTCGATGGTGAGCAGGTAGGCGAGGAAGTATATATCAGTATGGCGAATAAAGCAGAGAAATACTGCTGGTTTATCACTCCATACCTGATTATTACAGACGAGATGACACATGCACTCACACTGGCAGCAAAGCGTGGTGTTGATGTGCGTATCATAACACCGGGTATCCCGGACAAGAAGATGGTCTACAGTGTGACCCGTTCCTTCTATCATAATCTGGTTAAGCATGGAGTCCGTATCTATGAGTGGACACCGGGATTCTGTCATGCGAAGATGAGTGTGGCAGATGATAAAATGGCGACCTGCGGAACAATCAATCTCGATTACCGCAGCCTGTACCATCACTTTGAGAATGGATGCTTTCTAGCAGATTGCGACGCAGTGCTGGAGATCCGGGATGATCTGATCCGCACGATGGGAGAAAGCAGAGAAGTGACAGAGCAGTATAAAGAAGGAAGAAGTGCGGGCTTAAGACTCGGACAGCTGATCTTACGTCTGTTTGCGGAGCTGCTCTGATAATATTACCGGTTATACGATGTGCGAACAGCAATCTGATAATATCGTTTGTGGGTTGAATTTGCACCGGATTGATTGTATAATGAACTTGATTGTTGAGAAATTAACAATAGTTTTTTTATGAAATGGATGGTCTGCCGGTCAGAAGATACTGAACCCGACAGCCGGATATGAACTTTATTTTATGAAGGAGGAATCAACGATGATTACCTGGAACAATTTGGATAAGCTTACTTCTTATCAGGAACTTGAGAAGACAGAAAGTGTAGACCTCGCAGCAGTGATGGCCGGAGAGAACGGAGCAGAGCGTGTGAAGAACTACAGCGTTCCGATGGCAGAAGGATTAGCATACAATTATGCAGCGAAGAAAGTGGATGACACAGTTCTCTCAGCTCTTGAGAAACTGGCAGAAGAAGCACAGCTGACAGAGAAGTTCGAAGCACTTTACAACGGAGAAGTTGTGAACACAGGAGAGAAGCGTCTCGTACTTCATCATATGACACGCGGACAGCTCGGAGATGCTGTTGAGGCTGACGGTGTAGACAAGCGTACTTTCTATGTAGAGCAGCAGAAGAAGATTGCTGAGTTTGCGAACAAAGTACATGCAGGTGAGATCACAAACGGTGCCGGAGAGAAGTTTACAACAGTTGTTCAGATCGGTATCGGCGGCAGTGATCTTGGTCCTCGTGCTATGTATCTTGCATTAGAAAACTGGGCAAAGAAAAACAACACATTCAAGATGGAAGCAAAATTCATCAGCAACGTTGACCCGGATGATGCAGCAGCAGTTTTAAATTCCATTGATGTGGCACACTCTATTTTCGTACTGGTTTCCAAATCAGGTACCACACTTGAGACATTAACAAATGAATCTTTCGTAAAAGACGCATTAAAGAAAGCAGGATTAGATGCTTCGAAACATATGATCGCAGTTACCAGTGAGACATCCCCGCTTGCAAAGAGCGATGACTATCTGGCAGCTTTCTTCATGGATGACTATATCGGAGGACGTTTCTCTTCCACTTCCGCAGTCGGCGGAGCCGTTTTATCCCTGGCATTCGGACCGGAAGTATTTGCACGGTTCTTAGAGGGTGCAGCAGCCGAAGATAAACTTTCCGCAAATGAAGATGTATTAAAGAACCCTGAGATGCTTGATGCACTGATCGGTGTATATGAGCGAAACGTTTTAGGTTATCCTTGCACTGCAGTATTGCCATATTCCCAGGCATTAAACCGTTTCCCTGCGCATTTACAGCAGCTTGACATGGAGTCAAACGGTAAATCTGTAAACCGCTTCGGTGAGCCGGTCAGCTATCCGACAGGCCCGGTGATCTTTGGTGAGCCAGGAACAAATGGACAGCACTCTTTCTACCAGTTATTACATCAGGGAACCGACATTGTTCCACTTCAGTTCGTTGGATTTAAGAATAACCAGATCGGAACCGATGTTGTGATCCAGGACAGCACAAGCCAGCAGAAACTGTGTGCAAACGTTGCAGCACAGATCGTTGCATTTGCATGTGGTAAATCCGATGAGAACCGCAACAAGAACTTCGAGGGCGGCCGTCCATCCAGCATCATTATCGGTGATCAGGTAAATCCTGGCTCTCTTGGTGCGTTATTAGCACACTTCGAGAATAAGATTATGTTCCAGGGATTCTTATGGAATGTAAACAGCTTCGACCAGGAAGGTGTTCAGCTTGGTAAAGTCCTTGCAAAACGTGTTCTTGCACATGAGACAGACGGTGCACTGAAAGTATTTAGTGATCTGCTGAATATCTAGTAGATACGGATGATGGTGTAAACTTGGGATTCTATGTAATTTAGGATTACATGTAATTTAGAATTACATATAATTTGGGATTACATGCAGTTTGTCAGTGAATACAATTTCAGATGAAGTAAAAATGCTCTTTTCTAAGCAGGCGGGTAAATGTCTCTCAGAAGAGGGCATTTTTTGTGTTGTGGGATTTTTTATAATGCGCAAAGCAATCAGGCATTGAATTGTTCCAATCCAGCAATTATAATGAAAGACATTAGTTGTTGATGGAAAAGGATGGTTTTGAGATCATCATAAGAAATATTTTTTTGAAACCATGATTTGGAAACAGAAAGGACAGACATATGGAACAGGAACAGCAGACACCGCACAAGAGGCGTGTACGTTACAAGGGAAAATACCCCAAGAAGTTTGAAGAGAAATATAAAGAACTTCAGCCGGAAAAATATCAGGATACGATCGAACATGTCATCAAAAAGGGAAACACGCCGGCAGGAATGCATATTTCCATTATGGTGCAGGAAATCCTTGATACCTTAAAGATCCAGCCGGGCGAGACCGGTTTTGATGCAACGTTAGGATATGGAGGGCATACAAAAGCAATGCTTGCCTGTCTGAACGGACAGGGGCATATTTATGCAACCGACGTTGACCCGGAGGAGTCCGCCAAGACGAAAAAGAGACTGGAAGAACTCGGGTACGGAGAGGATATCCTGACGATCCGGCTGCAGAATTTCTGTACGATCGATGAGATCGCAAAAGAAGCCGGCGGTTTTGATTTCATTTTAGCGGATCTGGGTGTATCTTCCATGCAGATCGACAATCCAAAGCGTGGATTTTCCTTTAAGGTGGATGGCCCACTTGACCTGCGCTTAAATCAGGAAGCAGGAATCAGCGCGGCAGAACGTCTTGATACCATCACAAGGGAGGAACTTGCCGGAATGCTCTATGAAAATTCCGATGAACCTTACTGTGAGGAGCTTGCGAAGGCGATCACCGACGAGATACGAAAGGGCAGCCGGATCGACACGACGACAAAATTGCGCGAAGTGATTGAAAAAACACTGGATTTTCTGCCGGAAAAAGAAAAAAAAGACACGATCAAAAAGACCTGTCAGCGTACATTTCAGGCACTCCGCATCGATGTGAACCGTGAGTTTGAGGTCTTATATGAATTCATGGAAAAACTGCCAGACGCCTTAAAACCAGGGGGACGTGTGGCAATCCTCACGTTTCATTCCGGGGAGGATAAGCTGGTCAAGAAAGCATTAAAAGAAGGCTGTCGTGCAGGAATTTATGCAGATTATTCAAAAGATGTTGTAAGACCGAGTGCACAGGAATGTGCACAGAATGGAAGAGCGCGGTCTACGAAGATGCGCTGGGCAGTCCGGGCATAGAAGATTTATTGGTGCTGATATGGTATCATGGATTGAAATAAAAAATGAATGCTCAGATCATGTTAATTACAAACTGGCATGGCTGAAAAAGAAAAAACTGGATGTTTTCATGCATCCAGTTTTTTCTTATACTTCATAACATCAGGATCCGGAAAGAAATTGATACAGAGTAACTGTTTGAAAAACTGCGCAGAAAATCAAACTGGTTGTCTGAAAAAGGAGAAAGTTAGTTATGAGTAATATAAATAATACAAAAGAGCAGTATGAATTAAACCGTGAACTGGCACAGATGTTAAAGGGTGGTGTCATCATGGATGTCACAAATGCCGAGCAGGCAAAAACCGCAGAGGCAGCAGGAGCATGTGCGGTTATGGCATTAGAGCGGATCCCAGCGGATATCAGAGCGGCAGGCGGTGTGGCAAGAATGAGTGATCCGAAGCTGATCAGGGAGATTCAGGGTGCGGTTTCCATTCCGGTTATGGCAAAATGCCGAATCGGTCATTTTGCGGAGGCACAGATCTTACAGGCATTAGAGATCGATTACATTGACGAGAGTGAAGTGCTTTCTCCGGCAGATGATGTTTACCACATTGACAAGACAAAATTTCAGGTGCCGTTTGTCTGCGGAGCAAAAAATTTAGGAGAGGCACTCAGAAGAATCGCTGAGGGTGCAGCGATGATCCGTACCAAAGGGGAACCGGGAACCGGTGATGTGGTTCAGGCGGTACATCATATGAGACTGATCAACTCCGAGATCGCGGCAGTTGCGGCAAAACGTGAAGATGAACTTTTCGAGGCAGCAAAACAGCTTCAGGTTCCATATGATCTTGTAAAATATGTGCATGACCACAAAAAACTTCCGGTTGTAAACTTTGCAGCAGGCGGTGTGGCAACTCCGGCAGATGCGGCACTGATGATGCAGCTTGGCGCTGAGGGCGTATTTGTAGGTTCCGGTATCTTCAAATCCGGCAATCCGGCAAAACGTGCAGCAGCAATCGTACAGGCAGTGACCAATTACAATGATGCAAAACTGATTGCAGAGTTATCTGAAGATTTAGGAGAAGCGATGGTCGGCATCAACGAGGACGAGATACAGCTGCTTATGGCAGAGCGTGGGAAATAAATTGTTCAGAAATGGAGATTAGTGTGAAAAATAAGATTTTTCACACGCAAGATTTGTGCTTACGCACAAACTT
>OMCC01001307.1_pt1 | contig 13609 bp, 10 predicted proteins | sample 1674161 | NCBI WGS metagenome assembly OMCC01 (sample SAMEA103958149, study PRJEB25191) | human gut metagenome | biome: human-associated habitat [ENVO:00009003]; feature: intestine environment [ENVO:2100002]; material: feces | place: Germany | collected 2013/2015 | reverse complement strand
ATGTAAAATGCTTGCATTTTTAAGACTGTTTTTGAAATTTTATTTGGCGGATATGCCACACCAACGAAATGCGTAGCATTTTGGAGGTTGCTCTGAACAGTTATGTCAAAAGAAAGGATATAATAAAAATTCTATGATAACTAAAATTGACCGCGAACTCGCAGAACAAATCGTAAATACGATCAAAGATGTCTGTGATCATGACATCAACTTTATTGCTCCATCTGGTATCATTCTCGCCAGCACGGACTCATCCCGTGTCGGAACCTTTCACGAGATTGGACAACAGGCCGCTGCTTCCGGTTCTGTACTGGAAGTAACAGAAGACAACAATTTTTCCGGCACAAAACAGGGAATCAATCTTCCGCTTTATCATAATGAACATCTGCTTGCTGTCATCGGAATTACCGGTATACCTGATAAAGTCCGCAGTTATGCTTATCTCGCAGAACGCATCACCAATCTTCTGATCCGGGAGCAGGAACTAAATCAGTACAGCCGCAGACAGGCCGATAAAAAACATTTTGTCATTCAGTCTTTGATCAGAAATGAAACCGACAATCAGGAATACCTCACCTCCTGTCTACATGAATTTAAGATTGATCTCAACACAAAGAAAAGAATTGTTCTTATTCGCACAAATAAACAAAATCCAATTACAAACCGCTCTATTTTAGAACAGAAAATTCAACAAATGTTTGCACAGGCACATGTCTGTCTTCACACATTTAATTATCCGGGGGATTTTATTGCTTTGATCGAAGAAACTGATTTTGAAAAACAGAATTATATTTTTAAACTCTTTGCAAAAGAACATTTCGATATTTTAGATATTGCAGTTGGAAAACCGACATCACTCTTCCAGCTCCATACCTCCTATCAATCTGCTGAAACTGCTTTGCACAGCCTTATAATTTCATCTGAACACTATGTTATTTTTGATGATTTGACACTTGAACTGATTCTTTCTACGATCACACCGGAAAATCAGAAAGAATTTTTAGCCAAGACAATTGCCCCGCTCAATGAACAAGAACTGCACCTGCTGGAAGTTTATTTTTCTGAAGAAATGTCCCTTGCCGCCACAAGCGAACGACTCTTTCTCCATAAAAATACATTGCAGTATAAATTGAATGCGATTCAAAAGAAATGTTCACTGAATCCGAGGAAATTTCAGGATGCGGTGTTGCTTTATCTGGCTGGGAAGATTAAATAACCGTACAACTTGATTTTAGCTGGGGTAAAAATATACCCATGCATGATCTTGAAGTGAACCATAAGTAAAACTAAATTAAAATCACTTTGTTCATCTCATCTTCCTCCTTTTTTGTTCTGATCTACTTGTTCCATATGAATCAGGCCTGAATTCAATTGAGAGCACAAAAACAATTTATTACCATTGCATCAGACTTTCTTTTTTACGCCCTCATATAACGAAACGCTCAGAGGGTAAAATACAGTGGGCAAATGCAAAAAATTTTATTTTTCTGTTTTTGTCTCTCACATATACAAAAGAAGAACGGTGTTTTTACAAGGTGTTGGAGAAAATTTTTTTATTTTTGTGCAAAAAAATAGCTATAAGACTCCATTCTTGAAATCTTATAGCTTTGCTATTAATGATATTAAGTTGTATTTCTAATCATCAATTATTTCCCAATGTCCATTGGAACCACGGCCAATAAATCGTATAATACCTATATCTTTGATGTGACGTTTTACAGTCTTGGAACTTATACCTAACGTCATTGCCATTTTTTCTGTACTGATTTTATTATCCTTTTTTATCATATTCAATATTTGAATTTCCAATGGATTGCTCTCTTTTTTCTGAGGGACATCCTGAGGGACATCCTGAGGGACATCCTGAGGGACATTGTAATTCAAATTTGGCATCACAACTGTAAACTGGTACCGATCTGACCTAAAAGATGGCTTTTTACTTTCATCATAGTTAATCTGAAATTCATATCCGCCGATGATTTTTCCAAATCCACTACCTTTACGTTCCATATATCCTAGCCGATTAAATATATCTGCCAAAACAGGGTTTCTTCTCGTTGATGGAACTGTAAGCGGATCTCTGTCCTGAATAATGGAACCGTCTGGCATGCCTCCCGGCGAATATATTTCCATACGATCATCGTAAATATCAATATGCACTTCACTGCCATTCACAAGATAATCTCTATGAGCCAATGCATTAACCAATGCTTCATGATAACTACGTTCTACATATTCCGGCATTTCTTCTCTGGAATTAGCAGTCTTTCTCCACATTAATTTCGCATTTCTCTTAATAAAAGCTTCTCCATTATCAATTAATGACAATACACTTCCAGAATATTCCGCATCGTCAAATGCATCTATTGTACCACCGCTTTTATTTAATCCATTCCACCGGGTACAAAATAATCTTGACCATCGAATAGGGCTTTCATCTGCAACCAAGGCACCTGCATTTGTCAAATATCCTCGCTCATTCGCCAACCCAAATGATATAAGATCTTTCTCATCAAAACTATTTCCTGTCCATTTTTTATATCTTTCCCGGAGTTTGGAAAAAGCAAAATCTTCCACCTTATACGTAGAAATCTGTGAATCATAAGATGTATTTCTACCGCGCAACACCAGTCTTTTCAATTCCGTTGATGTCGCCTTCACACTCTCGTTTCCAACACGAACATATGCTTCCAGCACACCATCACCCGAATAATAGTACGGTGTCTCTTCACCTTTGAAAATATCCAGTATAATTAATACTTTTCCATCTTCGACCTGTTCAAATCGAAGACGAAATTCTGGAATTGGATCCATCCTTGTCTTAATGATTTCACTTATTTTCTCAGCATCACTATTCGGATTCTCAAGTCCTACAATTTCATCATTATCGGCTATTCCAAAGATTAATGCTCCACCAAGTGTATTCGCAAAAGCACTTACGCTCTTACACCAACTCTTTGGTTTCTTCGCTTCCAAAGATAGCTTTTTGTCATATTCAGTTGCTTCACCGATTAATTGTTTTATATCCAAACTTTTCACCAACTTTCTGCACTCAAAGTGTTATTTCTTGCTTTCCATTCGTTCTCTAAGATCTGTTAGTTTTTCCCCCTGATAGGTAAAATAATGGTTTTTGTTTTTGGATAGTGGAAATAGCATATATCAGGGACATTTTGAGTGGTTAAAGGAGAATCTATTTTTAGAGGATTCTCTCCATTGGAGTATTCTGCATTATATTCTTTTAGTGACAAAAAATTATTATCTGTTGGTTGTGCAGAGTATATTTCGTTATAACTTGGAATTGATAGGTAATCTTGAGAATTTGTTTTTAGAGGATTTTCTCCATTGGAGTATTTTGTATTATATTCTTTTAGTGACAAAAAATTATTATCCGTTGGGTGTGCAGAGTATGTTTCGTTATAACTTGGAATTGATAGGTAATCTTGAGAGTCTGTTTCGTGTACATATGTTGTCATGGCAGATGATAAAAGTACTAAAAATGCGGAAAATAAACATATAGCCTTTTTCATATAATTTCCCCTTTCAATAAAAAATTTGATTTGATTTTTTATGACTTCCAGTGGATTTACCTCTCTTTTAATAATAAAATGTTTATTTGAACAATTAAAAACTGTTTATATATATAATAATAGTAGTATTTTCTGTGAATTGTCAATGGGATTTAATACATTGAATCTATCAAAAATAATATATCAAGGGGAGAAAGAATCCCTCCATTAAATCTTTATTCCTCCTGTTTTACTTTCTGCTAACATGTGCTATAATCGTAAAAGTATAGTTGGATTAAATTTTTAAGGAGTATAAAATTATGAAAATCATTGTATTAGCAGGAGGCTTAAGCACAGAACGTGACGTATCACTTTCTTCTGCTGCCGGAATCTGTCGTACATTAGTTGAAAAAGGACATGATGCATTTCTTCTGGATGTATTCATGGGATTAGAGAATGCACCGGAGAACCTGGAGGATGTCTTTACTCTTCCGGATCACGGACTTGAGATTGTGAAGAATATCAGCACGGAGGAACCGGATCTTGAAGCTGTTAAGGCTTCCCGTCCGGATCAGTCAGACTGCTTCTTCGGCCCGAATGTAATCGAACTTTGCCGTCTGGCTGACATTACTTTCCTCGGTCTTCACGGCGGAGAAGGAGAGAACGGAAAGCTTCAGGCATCTTTCGATCTGCTTGGTATTAAATATACAGGACCTGACTCTCTTGGATGTGCGGTTGCAATGCACAAAGGTGTTGCAAAGCAGATCTTCCTTGAGTCTGGCGTAGACACTCCGGGAGGTGGAACGATTTATAAGAACTCTGAAGATCAGTCTTACCAGTCACTTGGTCTGACACTTCCTGTTGTTGTTAAACCTTGCTCCGGTGGTTCCAGTATCGGAGTATATATTGTAAATACAGATGAAGAATATGCAGAGGCTCTGAAGAAGTCCTTCCGCTACGAAGATGAACTTGTTGTTGAGCCATACATCAAAGGACGTGAGTTTGCATGCGGTATCATTGACGGAACAGCACTTCCGCCAATCGAGATCATCCCGAAGACAGGATTCTTTGATTATGCGAATAAATATCAGGACGGAGCTACTTCTGAAGTATGCCCGGCTGATATTCCGGAAGAAGTTGCAGAGCGCATGAAGGAACTTACTGTAAAAGCGTTCAATGCACTGAAACTTAATGTTTACAGCCGTGCAGACTTCCTGCTTGACGCAGAGGGTAATCTGTTCTGCCTGGAGATGAATACCCTTCCTGGAATGACTTCCGCAAGTCTTCTCCCAAAGGAAGCTAAGGTTTATGGAATCGAATACGGCGATCTTTGCGAACTGATCATTAAGAAGTCCATGGAGGCAAGATATTAATGAAACATATGACATTATCTGAAATCGCAGATGCCTGCTGCGGAATTTATTACGGTGATCCTGCATTCTTAGACCGCGAGGTCTCAAGTGTTGCGATCGACAGCCGTAAAGTAGTAAAAGATACTCTTTTCGTTGCGATCAAAGGTGCCCGTGTTGACGGACACAGTTTTATCCCGCAGGTCATGGAAGCAGGTGCACTCTGTTCCCTCTCTGAGCAGGATCTTGGTGACGTTGATTATCCTTATATCCGCGTTTCATCCTGTACAGAAGCATTGAAGGACTTAGCTGAACATTACCGCCGTTCCCTTGATATCAAAGTTGTCGGTATCACAGGAAGTGTCGGAAAGACAAGTACAAAGGAAATGATCGCCTCTGTACTTTCTGAGAAATATAATGTACTGAAAACAGAAGGAAACTTCAACAATGAGATTGGACTTCCTTTGACCGTATTCAATATCCGCGAGGAACATGAAGTTGCTGTTCTTGAGATGGGAATCAGCCATTTTGGAGATATGAAACCGCTGGCTAAGATTGCCCGTCCGGATGTATGTGTGATCACTAATATTGGCTATGCACATCTTGAGAATCTTGGAACAAGAGACGGCATCCTGAAGGAAAAGAGTTCCATGACAGACTACATGAACCCGAAAGGTTCTATTATCTTTAACGGTGATGATGATAAGCTGAAAAGCTACACTTCCCGTAATGGAAGAACTCCTGTTTACTTCGGTCTTACCTCTTCCTGCCCGTTCCATGTGGAAAATATTGAGCGGAAAGGATTAAAAGGAACATACGCTGAGTTTGTTACTCCAACTTCCCATTTCCATGCACATATCTCAATTCCGGGAGATCATATGATCTATAACGCTTTAGCCGGAGTTGCTGTCGGATATGCGCTTGGCATGAATAATGATGAGATTGCACGCGGAATTGAAAAGCTCGTTCCTATTGCCGGACGTAATAACCTGATTGAAGCAAAGCATTACACGATCATTGATGACTGCTACAATGCCAATCCGGCATCTATGAAGTCCTCTCTTGACGTACTTGCATATGCAGATACAAGAAAGGTCGCTATTCTTGGCGATATGGGGGAACTTGGTGCAGATGAGCTTGCGATGCACCGCGAAGTCGGAGCATATGCAGCATTTAAAAACACTGATGTTTTGGTCTGCATCGGAGCACTTTCCAAAGATATGGCAGAAGCTGCAAAGGAAACTGTTCTTGCAACAGAGAAGAACATGAAAGTTTTCCATTTTGACACAAAAGAAGACTTTTACCAGAACATGGGACAGATTCTCAATGAAAATGATACGATTCTGGTCAAAGCTTCCCACTTTATGGAATTCCCTGAGATTGTGAAGAAACTGTCAGAGGAAGCATAAGCTGAAACCACACTAAAAATATAAGTCAGTCTTAAAAAAGAGTTGAAACTTCTGCCTGGATCATTCTAGCTGATTCAGGCAAATGGTTTCAACTCTTTTTCAGATTCTATTATCTTATTCTACTTTTCACTCTATCCCGAGTGCTTTTCCTACCATCTGGAACTCTCCTTCATAAATGCAGTTCGGCAGGGTACCATCCACAATACCCTTCCTGCATTCTTCGAAATCCATCCAGATCACTTCTTCCACTTCAGATTCCTGTAATTTCAAATTTTTAATGTCCACTGGTTCTCTATAAAGATATACGGTACTGCGTTCATTGTCACGGAATGGTTTTCCATGAAATTCAGCTTCAAACTGTCCTCTGTGTGTTCCGATAAACTGAAGCTGATCTTCTCTTGCATGAATTCCAAGTTCTTCTTTCATCTCACGCAATGCACTTTCCATCAGTTCATCCCCGGCACTGACATGCCCTGCAGAAGAAATATCATACGCTCCCGGGTTCGAATCTTTACATTCACTTCGTTTCTGAAGGAGTACATCATAACCACTCTCCTGATTCGGACGTACAATCCAGATGTGTACCGTTGAATGCAATGTTCCATCTCTATGTGCAACACCGCGTTCTTTCACCTGACCTGTTTTATTTCCATCTTCATCAATCACATCAAACAGTTCCATCGGCTTTCCGTTGAGTGCCACATACTCTAACACATCTGACTTATTGTACACAAGTTTTAAAGAGAAAAATTCCTCTTCTTCGTCCATCAGACGGAAGAAAATCTTGTCCCCTTCCCATAAATTCAGATCCTTTATCTTTTCTTTCTCCACCCATTCAAGAACGCCCTCATCGCATTCGATCGGATCACCGGTAAATCCATCTGCCGTATACAGTGACATATACTCCACCACATCTTCACCGTATACAAATGTCACGATTCCTCTGTATTTCCAGGAAGTCAATGTATAACCGGTCTCCTCCTTCACTTCACGCAGAAGGCATTCCTCCGGACTCTCTGCATATTCAAAATGTCCGCCGACGCCAATCCATTTATCTTTATTCACATCATTTTTCTTCACTACTCTGTGAAGCATCAGATATTTTCCGTCTTTTTCAATATAACATAATGTGCTTTGTCTGTTCATCGTACTTCTCTTTTCTTTCCACTTTCTTTATGTCTGATGCAGGTACACAATTGCTTCACCTGCAGTTTATGTTAAACTCAACAGTTATAGTATAACATATTTCTTCATGAATCGAACCTTATCTTGTAAACCGTGCGCAACTAAATTATAATGATGTTATCTATGGAAACGATGCGTTGCTGATTGCACGCATGTGAACCGCAGCAACAATTCAATGGGGGATATTATTTATGTGGTCAAGAAAAGAGCTCAAGAAAAAGGCGCGTATTTTAATAAAATCAAACTATTGGAGAAGTGTGTCTGTCTGCTTTCTGATTGCAATGCTCACAGCTTCGTATCCAATTTCCCGCTCGTTATTTTTGAATTATTTTCCTGATAAGATTCAGACAAAGACAGCGCTTATTTTACCTGTTTTTATTTCTGCTGAAAGCTTCAGCAGTGCATTTCTCGATTTTATTCCTGATAATTTCATAGCCGCTGCCTTTTTACATACGGTTCAAAATTACCTGAAGCGTCCGGACTTTATCGTCACTTCGTTTCTTACACTTGGGGTCATTCTTTCTCTTTTATATAAGTTTTTTATCAGCAATCTTTTGATTGTCGGTGAGAAACGTTTTTTTGTTGAATCTTATAACTATGAAGATACGAATATTTCTAAAATATTCTTTTTATATAAGTTGCGTTACCTGGCAAATCCTTCCTGGGTGATGTTCTGCTACACGCTTTTTCAGAAACTTTGGGATTTAACAATTATCGGTGGAATTATTAAGCATTATGAATATAGCATGATTCCATATATCCTCGCAGAGAATCCAAAAATCAATCAAAAGAATGCCTTTTTTCTCTCTAAACAGCTTACAAAGGGAAATAAATGGAAGCTCTTTTTGTTAGATTGTTCTTTCCTCGGCTGGGAGCTTTTATCTCTCTTTACACTTGGAATTTTGGACATCCTTTATGTCCGCCCGTACAAAATGAACTGTAAGGCATCCTTATATCTGTTTTTACGAAGAAACTATGTGCTTTCAAGAGCTCCTAAATATGAGCAGCTCAATGATTCTTATCTTGAGCATGTTCCTTCTGAAGATGAGCTTCTGATTAGTAAAGCACTTTATGACGATTCTGAAGGTCCTTACACAAAGATCTCTTATTTTGCACCGTATCAGTATCCGGTATTTCTTTTTTCTGTGCAACCACCTATTGCCGCAGTAAAATCACCGGTCAATCCGGCGCAGAATTATGACTTTCTGTCCTGTGTATTTTTATTCCATGCCTTTTCTATTTTCGGATGGCTTTTGGAAATCATTTCCGAACTGCTCAGTTGCGGCACACTGGAAAATTTAACCCTTCGTACGCTTCCATGGCTCCCGTTGTACGGAATCTGTGGTCTGCTTATACTGTTGCTGTTAAAAAAATATATCAAAAAACCGGCTACTATGTTTATTATCAACTTTATTGTGTATACAGTTCTTGATTATCTCATCCAGCTGTTTCTTGATTTTGGCTTTGGAATTGAGCTTCCGAAATATCATTCTTATCTTGCTTTCATGAATGGAGAAGCATATCTTGGTGATGGGGCAGTATTTGCACTTCTTGGCTGTGCATTTTTCTATTACTTTGCTCCGCGCTGGAACAGTCTCTTCATGAAATTAAAGAAATGGATGAGAATTTCAATTTGTATTCTTTTGACAGCAATTTTTGTATTTGACCTTCTATCAGGCATAATCCAATATTGATTTTACTGCTAAATAATAGTAAAATCTTAATTATCAGTAAGGTTGGTTTTACTGTTGTGATTTTTTCTAATACAGTATGAACCTGTTCCCCCTGACAAACTATTACAGCTTAGAAGAAAGGGAAATATTATGAAAAAAAGAGTCGTTGTTGCACTGGGACACCGTGCACTTGGAACTACACTTCCAGAACAGAAAGTAGCCGTTAAAAGCACTGCCAAATGTATCGCTGATCTGATTGAAGCAGGCTATCAGGTTGCTATCACACACAGTAATGCTCCGCAGGTTGGTATGATCCACACTGCAATGAATGAATTTGCAAAGAACCATCCGGACTATACAACATCCCCAATGTCTGTATGTACTGCCATGAGCCAGGGATATATCGGATATGACCTTCAGAACGGAATCCGCGAAGAACTTCTCAACCGTGGTATCTACCGTACAGTCAGCACAGTCCTTACTCAGGTGATCGTAGATCCTTATGATGATGCTTTCTACACACCAACAAAAGTTCTTGGTCGTTACATGAACGCTGAGGAAGCAAATGAAGAACGCAAGAAAGGTAACTTCGTAGTGGAAGAACCAGGTAAAGGTTTCCGCCGTGCTGTTTCTGCTCCGAATCCGGTCAAGATTGTTGAACTCGATGCAGTGAAAGCTCTTCTTGATGCAGATCAGATTGTTATCGCAGCAGGTGGTGGCGGTATTCCGGTACTTGAGCAGGATAATCATTTACGTGGCGCAAGTGCTGTTATCGAGAAAGACCTCGCAGCTGGAAAGCTTGCAGAAGGAATTAATGCTGATCTTCTTATTATTCTTACAAATGTTGAGAAAGTATGTATCAACCTTGGCAAACCGAATGAGGAACCACTGGATACAATTACTGTTGATCAGGCAAAAACTTACATGGAAGAGGGACATTTTGGAATTTACAACATGCTTCCAAAATTCCGTGCAGCAGTTGAATTCGTAGAAGGACACGAAGGCCGCAAAGCTTACATTACTTCCTTTGATAAAGTTGCTGATGCTTTGAATGGTAAGACCGGAACAGTAATCGAATAGATTGACAGATTGAACTTATTAGAAACATAACCTGGAACAGGCCGTGATTTCACATTTTAATTTTGTGAAATCACGGCCTGTTTTTTACTTTCCATCACAGATTTCTTTCATCCCGTTTTTTGTGGAATAAGATACTTTTAATTTCAAAATATCTCTTGCTTTTTCATAAATATGTGCTATAGTATATATATCTCTTGAATGTAGTATTAAAAACTACATGTTATTATATAGATGTATCGGAGGTAGATTTTATGGAAAAAAGACTTTATATCAAAGAACCTGGAAGCGCAATTACACATTTTATTGGAATGATCATGGCAATTATCGCTGCAATACCACTTCTATACAGAGCAGCTCGTGAACCGAGCAAACTTTATATTGTATCTCTTACAATTTACGCAGCCAGCCTTATCTTGCTTTATGCGGCAAGTACCACTTATCACACATTTGATATTTCCGAGAAAGTGAATACGGTTTTAAAGAAGATCGATCACATGATGATCTCCGTTCTGATCGCCGGAAGCTACACACCTGTCTGCCTGCTGGTAATCGGTGGACGCAAAGGTATCACACTGCTATGTATTGTATGGGCATTCGCGATTGTCGGCATCCTTATCAAAGCCTTCTGGGTATTCTGTCCGAAATGGGTATCTTCCGTTTTATACATTGGCATGGGATGGACTTGCGTGCTTGCATTTTCTACAATCCTTGATAATCTGTCAACTGCTGCTTTCGGATGGCTTTTAGCCGGTGGTATCATCTATACAGTTGGCGGTGTCATCTACGCACTGAAGCTCCCGATTTTCAACAGCAAGCATAAGAATTTCGGAAGCCATGAAATCTTTCATCTGTTCGTAATGGGCGGAAGCATCTGTCACTTTGTGGTAATGTATACATTCCTTCTACCGTAAATATAATTTATTGAAACAAAAAGAAGAAGGCTATCAACTACGATTTATACTGTTATCGTAGTTAATAGCCTTCCTTTTTCATTTCGTTACTATTTACATTTCATGCGACCTGCAACGTATCTCACTATCTCGCATCATACCTTATCCTACATTGAAAACTGGCTCTCATACAGGTGATGATAGAAACCTTTCTTCTTCATCAGTACTTCATGATTTCCCTGTTCAATGATTTTTCCATCTTTCATTACGAGAATCACATCAGCCTCACGGATGGTTGACAGACGGTGTGCAACAATGAAAGTTGTTCTTCCTTCCATCAGTTTTGCAAATGCCTGCTGAATCTTGATCTCCGTTCTTGTATCGATGGATGATGTTGCTTCATCCAGAATCAACATCGGTGGTCTGCATAACATAACTCTTGCAATACAAAGCAGCTGCTTCTGTCCCTGTGAAAGCCCGCCACCATCTTCTGTAATCCATGTATCATATCCTTTTGGCAGACGACGGATATAATTATGGATATGAGAAGCTTTCGCTGCCTCGACAATCTCTTCTTCCGTTGCATCCGGTCTTCCCATAGCAATATTTTCACGGATTGTACCCGTTTTTAACCAGGTCTCCTGAAGCACCATTCCGTACCCTGCACGTAGGCTTTTTCTTGTCATTTCGCGAATATCTATATCTTCTACTTTAATACTTCCTGCATTCACATCATAGAAACGCATCAGCAGATTGATCAAGGTTGTCTTTCCACATCCGGTCGGTCCGACAATCGCAATACGCTGTCCTGGCTTTACTTCCAGATTAAAATCTTCAATCAGATGCTGACCTGGCAGATAAGAGAATGAAACATTCTCTACTTTCACATTTCCATCAATATCCGTCAGATGAACTGCATTTTCCGGTTCCGGTATCTGCGGTTCTTCATCAATCAATGTAAATACTCTCTGCGCACATGCAATCGCATTCTGAAATTCTGTCACGACTCCGGAAATCTCATTAAATGGCTTTGTGTACTGATTTGCATAGCTCAAGAAACTGGACAATTGTCCTACACTCATTGCACCGCGTACAACTGCAAATGCTCCGGTAATTCCAACTCCTGTGTAAACCAGACTATTGACAAATCGTGTCGCCGGGTTCGTGATGGATGAGAAAAATGTTGCCCGCAAGGATGCCTCCTGCAATCTTTTATTCACTTCGTCGAAACGCTCTGTTGCATCTTCTCCGCGCCCAAATGCCTGAACCACTTTCTGGTTTCCGATCATTTCATCAATCAATCCTGTCTGCTCTCCACGTATTTCAGATTGCAGGCGGAACATACGAAATGTTCTCTTTGCAATAAAATTTGCTACAAAGAATGATACCGGTGTGATAAGAACCACAACAAATGTAATCGATACATTTACGGATAACATAAAACAAAATGTTCCGACAATCGTGGCAATCCCGGTGAAGAGCTGTGTAAATCCCATCAGTAGTCCATCTGAAAACTGGTCAACATCCGCAATTACACGGCTTACGACTTCACCATACGGATGTCCATCAATATATTTCAACGGTAGCTGCTCTATTTTATCAAATGCTTCATTTCTGATATCCTGAACCATCTGATAGGTCATCTTGTTATTACACACATTCATCAGCCACTGTGCCAATGCCGTGATCAGTGTGCACACACCAATCTGAATCATCACCTGAATTACTCCCGGAAAATTCACTTTGCCTTTTCCGATCACATAATCAACTGCATGTCCTGTCAGCTTTGGAATATATAATGTAAGCGCAACGGACACAGTCGCAAGCAGAATTGAAAATACGAGAAAAATTCTGTATCTTCCAAGTCGGCAGATTACTTCTTTCAATGTTGCCGCCTGACTTTTCTGTTTTTTCTCACTATTTGTCTTTCTTTTATCAGCCATTGATTACCGCCTCCTTTGGAAATTGTGAATAATAGATTTCCTGATAGATTGGACAATCCTTCAACAGTTCTTCATGTGTTCCGATTCCTGCCATTGCTCCATCATCCAACACAATGATCTGGTCTGCATGCTGAATAGATGCTGCTCTCTGAGATACGATAAATACGGTCGGCTGGTTTTTCATCTCTTTGATCGACTTGCGAAGTGCCGCATCTGTAGCAAAATCCAACGCTGATGCACTGTCATCAAGAATCAGGATCTCCGGTTTCCGAACCAGTGCGCGCGCAATCGTCATTCTCTGTTTCTGACCTCCGGAAAGGTTTCTTCCCCCCTGTTCAATCTGAAATTCTAATCCACCTTGTTTCGTATCAACAAATTCTCTTGCCTGAGAAATGTCCAATGCATCATACATTTCCTGCTCTGTTGCATCTTCCTTTCCCCAGCGGAGATTGTCCGCAATACTCCCTTTGAAAAGCACTGCTTTCTGAAGAACGACACCGATATGTTCTCTTAGGTTCTCTGTCTGATATTCTTTGATATCACGTCCATTGATCTTCACTGTACCGTCTGTTGC
>OMCC01001304.1_pt1 | contig 13633 bp, 8 predicted proteins | sample 1674161 | NCBI WGS metagenome assembly OMCC01 (sample SAMEA103958149, study PRJEB25191) | human gut metagenome | biome: human-associated habitat [ENVO:00009003]; feature: intestine environment [ENVO:2100002]; material: feces | place: Germany | collected 2013/2015 | reverse complement strand
TCCATCATTGGGAATAAGCTCCAATAATCAATCTCCTTATGTTTGTAATACTCTCCGGTCAAAGAGGCGTTTACGGATAGGTTATCAGAGAAGCTTTTGGAAAAGCCGGTATATAAATCATATACATATTCATCCAGTTTACTGTAACTATTAGAGATGGACCAATCGTGTTCGCGCAGTGAATGATATACCTGAGAACTTTTGTCTGAGGCGAAGCTGAATTTTGTCCCATAGTTGAGCATCCAGCCTTTTCCTAATTTATGGTTCTGGTCCGCGTAGACGGAGAGCCTACGGATGTCTTGTTGTGATTTAGCGTTGAAGGCATCTTCTTTCCCGGCTTTCTTCTCTTGGTAATATTGTGTCGTATGATTGATGTAAGCGGTAAAATCAATCCCTACATTAAGGCCGAACCCGGAGGCATAGTCGAGCGCCAGATTATGCATCTGGATCGGTTTGTCGGATTTCTTTCTGTTTTCGGAATCCGAATAGGTTCCTACAGAAGAGGTGAAAGGATGAGTCCATTGCTGGATCTCTGAGGTATAGGCGAAGCTTAGTTTGTTCTTATCGTTCAAGAACCAATCATTGCCTAGGCGTATGGTATGGACTGGGAGCCGGGTATGTCCTCTGTCGAATTGCTCGATCTCGTAGGTCTTACCATCGAATAAATGGTGTGATAAGATATCCTCACCTGTCCGTTCCCTGTGGTAGCCGAAGGAGTACATGAGATCGGTAGAATATTTAGGCGTGTTGTAAACGAGAGTAGCGCCACTTTGGTAATTAGCGTAATGCCCTTGGTTGTATAGAGCATTGACTTGTCCTTGCAGTTTGGGAGTCTCGGAAGTACCGTTATTAAGGACCAGATTAATCACGGCCCCGCGTACATGATATTGGGGTGGAGCGCTATACATGATCTCTGCTTCTTGAATACGTTCTTTGGGCATATTCTTAAGCAGATTCTCCAATTGGCTCTCACCCATATTGGTGGTCTTGCCATTGATGATAACCGTGACTCCATTTGTTCCGGCAAGTTGTATTTTCCCGCTTTGTTCCCGCACTCCCGGTAGTTCTAGGATCGCTTCGTAAGCGCTAACGGCCATCTTGTCTTTTAACAAATGCGGCATGCTGTAGGTTATTTTACCATCGACAACCTTGGCTAAGGGACGCTCTCCGGTAACAGATACTTCCGAAAGCGTCTGGCTTTTCTCGTTCAGTTGTATATTGCCTATCGTAAGTGAGTCATAAGTGCTTTGATACGTTTCATACAGCAGATGCTGGACGGTTAAGAGGAAAGGGGATATCTCCGCTTTGACACTAAAAGAGCCCAAAGAGTCCGTATAGGTGGAGTTTACATATACTGAATCGTTCGTTTGTATAATCACGACCGCTAGTTCGATAGGATGGTTATTTAAGTCCGTAACCCTTCCCGTAATAACTTGTGCCTGTGTGAATGTGGTAAATAATAATCCTAAAAAGATAATCCAGCTTCTCATATCATCCTCGATTTAGTCAACATTCCTGTGCATATTTCGCAAATATACTTTTCATTAGGGAATCTACCTAATAAATTCTACTTTTAGGACTTAGGGGATTAGGATATATTTGATAGCTTTGCGGAGGAATGGGGTTCGTGCCTCTTTCTCGAATAGATGATAACAATAAAAGTAAATGATAATGAATGAAAAAATGAATACTCCATTGGGTAGCGCTTTTCCCAAGGAACGGGTTCGTTATGCGATGCTTTCTTTCTTTTTAGCGCAAGGTCTTTGTTTCTCTAGTTGGGCTAGCCGTATTCCGGACGTGAAGGATTTCTTTGAGGTGAATTACGCTTTCTATTGGGGTTTGGTCTTGTTCCTGATCCCGGTAGGTAAGTTTGTGGCGATACCGTTAGCGGGTTATTTGGTGTCGAGGTTGGGAAGCCGTATTATGGCGCAGGCCAGTGTGTTGGGATATGCCTTGGCCTTATTCGCAATCGGTACGGCACATAATATTTATCTGCTGGGTGTCTATTTATTCTGTTTTGGGGTGTTCTGGAATCTTTGCGATATATCCTTGAATACGCAAGGGATTGGTATCGAGCGGCTCTATGGACGTACGATTATGGCCTCATTTCATGGAGGTTGGAGTCTGGCGGCTTGTTTAGGGGCTTTGATCGGGTTTATCATGATCGTATCCGGTGTTACTCCGTTCTGGCATTTTACGTTGATAGCATTATTGATTGGAGTGACTGTTTTGGTAAGCCGGAAGTATTTGCAGGAAGACGTGGCGGTTGAGTCACCGGAGGAAGAGAAGGAAGCGGAGAAGAAAGAAGCTCCGGCATTGTTGAGCTTTATCCGTAAGCCGGAAATGCTGTTGATCCAGTTAGGTATCGTCGGACTGTTTGCCTTGGTGGTGGAAAGTGCGATGTTTGATTGGAGTGGACTTTACTTCGAATCGGTACTACAAGTTCCTAAATCCTTGCAAATCGGTTTCTTAGTGTTCATGGTGATGATGACGGTAGGCCGTTTTCTTACGAACTCCGCCTATAGTGTTTTAGGAAAGCAGAAGGTGTTGCAATTGGCGGGTTTCTTTATTTTTGCCGGTTTCTTTATCTCAGCCATGTTGGGCGGTATGTTCGAATCGATGACGGTAAAGGTGATCGTGAATTCCTTAGGCTTTATGTTGGTAGGCTTGGGCATCTCGTGTATGGTGCCTACTATTTATAGCTTGGTGGGTGCTAAATCGAAAACTCCGGTGGGAATTGCCTTGACGATCCTTTCCAGTATCAGCTTTATCGGCTCGTTGATCGCACCTTTGTTGATCGGAGCGATCTCGCAGGCTTTCAATATGAAATACGCTTATATCGTGGTCGGCTTGTTAGGGCTTTGTATCTTGCTAATGACTACATTCTGCAAAGCATTCAAGAATAATTAAAGATAGAGAATTGAGAATTGAAAATTAGGAGAGAGCGAATAATTTTCAATTCTCAATTTTCAACTACTCAGGCATTCGTTGTTCCGCTGTCTCTAAGCATCGCAACACATCTTCCTTAGTGCCGTTGAATGGGCCTATTCCTTCGATTTTCAATGTTGTCATAGCTGCCGCGAAACGTCCGGCTTCTTCTATGCTTGCGCCTTTGGCACGTTTATAGAGATATCCTGTCATATAAGTATCACCCGCTCCGGTAGCGTTTACTACTTCTTTCGGTATGTAAGCGGGGATTTTATGGAAAGTGGAACCGTCGTAAATGATAGATCCCATGCTTCCGAAAGTCAGCAATACCTCTTTCACGCCCCAATCGTAGATAACTTTTCCTGCGTTCACAGCATCGGTATATCCGGTTAACACCTCCATCTCATGTTCGTTAGCCTTGAGGAAGTGCACGTATTTAAGTACTTCTTTTTTCTCTGGCCAATCCACGGCAAATACATCCTTGTCTCTTACTTCCCGTAGATACCCTTGCGAGTCAATCGATACTAAGCCTTTCCCCGCTAAATACTTTACCACTTCCAAAGAGAAATCATCGGCAAGCAAACTACCAAGGTGGAAGATTTTAGAGTTGATGTTCTCCAGATATTCCACGGTGAAAGGATCTGCTTTCGCCAATACACGTTGCGTACGGTTATCTTGGTTCTCTCCATAAATATTCTCGAAATAAACGGTGTGCTTACTTGGCATCACGGCAACGTCGATACCTTCGGCTCGTAGTTCCTCCACCGTTTTCATCTCAGATTCAGCCAAGGCTGTCACTAGAGTATAGTCAATATCATCGAAATGTTTTATCGCATGCGAGAAATAAAAGGAGGTTCCTCCCGGCATATGGACGGTGTTCTTAGGTGTTACTACCTTATCCAAGGTGATGTGTCCTACGCAGCAAAGTTCGTGTGTATTCATTTTTTACTCAGTTTATTATAAAGCGACAAATTTATGAAAAAAGAGTTCAAGTACATAGGATAGTCGTTATTTTGACCAATAAAAGCGTAAACGAGGCGCTTCCATGCAAGAGCGAAAGTATTTACATATAGTAGAAACGAAAGTGTTTACCTCTAGAAGTAAAGTCATTTACATATGGAGGTAAACAGCGTTACATCTAGTTGTAAATGTAATATGCTGATAATCCGTATATAATACTGTTGGCGGATAATGCTCGGTGTATCTGCTGGAAATATTCAAATTCACCTTATCCGATAAACATGCTTATTTGGATTTAGAAAGAAGAATTGAGAATCAGTCAACGACATAGATAATATATAATGTACGCTCGTACATTATAATATATGCAATACGCATAGAGGTTATACTACTATATAGGTGATGTATATTTTATGTGCGATGGAATAGAATGTGAGAAACGACTAGTCTAAACGATCGTTTAGACTAGTCGTTTTATGCCCAATTTGAAAGGGTAAAATATTGAAGAGCTTTTAATTAACACTAGTATTAATATTAATTTTAGAATTATGAACAAAAAGTTTTCTACTCTTGTAGCTGGACTTGCAATGATTTCGGCTGTTGCTTCAGCCCAAATCACCAAAACAGACGGTTACACCATGTTGAAGTCCAGTTCTTCTGATTATTTAGCTGTTTATGGAGCTAAATCGGACTCTGTAGTGGTAAAAACATTTAGCAATTTGGCAACTGCTCCTAAAGCTTCTATTGACTCTGCTATGTGGAAGGTTACTGAAGCTGGAGTTGATGCTACTGGAAACAAGCTTTACAGCTTCACTAACAAAAAGACAGGTGCTGTATTGTCTTTCGCTGCAAAAAAAGATGCTAAACCTAATTTAGCGGCAGGTGTTGACAAGTGGTCTGTAACTGCTGACGGCAAGATTTCTGCTTATTATTCTGCGGACGGATCTTTAGGATTGGTTGTGTCTGGAGGTAAGTTATCCTTGGGCATTGCTAGTGCCGCTACAGCATTCACTTCGGAGGTAAATTCGGCTTTGAAGGCTCGTACTTTGGCTGCCTCTGACTTAGGCGATGGTTTCACTGTATTCTCTTTGAACTTTGGAGAGGCTTATCAAGAGAACATTTTTGAGGGCAAAGAATTAGTAGCTACTCAGTTGACTGGCGCTGATGCTGATTATGTACAGTTGCAGGAAGTTGGCGCTGATAAGATCGGTGAAAAGGATGCTTACTTCGGTTTGGATACAACTAAGTACACGATCGCTGGGCAAAAGGATGTGTTTGGCTATAAATTCGCAAAAGACTCAACTTGGTTGGATAATGGTTATCATACAGTATTGAATGGTGATTTTCAAAAGTTCAAATTTATTCAAGACTTATCAAACGATAAAGTCGCTGTTTATGTAAAGAATGCACCTGTTTATAATACAACTACTAAGAAATTTGAAGCTGCGCTTACAGGTACTGCTGCTGATGTTCAAGTAGTATATGCTCAGGTAACCAATTCAAAGGTATTGACAGTCTCTAAACTTTCTGGTACTCCTTCTACAATCGAGCAAGGTGTCGCTCCTTCCGTAAAATTAGGTAAGGGCACTCCGGCTACATTGCCTACTGGTGATGGTGTTTACTTCATCAAGGTTAAATCTGGTGATGAGTTTAAGTATGTTTATGCTACGGCTAGTGGATTGGAATTGAAGAAGGATGCTCCTAATGTATATAACCCTGCTGGTCAGTTCTATGTAGTTGCTAAGGGTGGTAAATACCAATTCGTTGAACGTAACTTCAACCAAGGTCTTACAACTGCTGCCGCTCAGATCTATAAAGTAACAGGTAAAGACACTTACAGAGTGGATGCTGTAAATAGCGCTGCTTCTGCAAGTTTAGCGGCTGGTGAGGAATTCTACTTCGAATATCAGAAAGATATCAAAGCTGGTGGCAAGGAATACAATTATATGGCTACGAAGTATTTGGATAAAGTCGCTATCGATAACTTCGCTTATACATTGAACTTGATCTCCGGTACGGAGGGTGTTGATGATTTGTATACGATCGTTGACGGCGTATTGAAAGTTAAGAAGGCTACAGCTGAAGATGCTGCTAAATTCAAGGTGAAAGAAGTTTCTGCCGGTAAGGTATATACCTCAAATGCACATGCGGAAGGTGTAGGTGCTATCTCTTTAGGTGATACGTTGGCCACTGCTACTTATAAACTATATAAGCAATATACGAATGACACGGTTTATATGGTTACTAGCGATAAGAACAATGTAAGAGAGTTTAAGGTTGGTAACCCGGGTGCTCATCCGACGATCTTTACATTCAAGACGGCTGCAGGTAATGGATATTTGCTGAATGTACATGGAGAGAGTACTAGCAATACAGATAGCCTTGTTGTTCTGGATGTTAATACAGGTAAGTTGATCGTTGTGGCAGAGGCGCAAATTAACAACAACTATTTCGATTTAGCGGTTGAACCGTCTCCGGACTACGCTACTTTGACTGCTCCGGGTCATAAGTTGGTTAAATCAGCTGAATCTGATGGTAAAGCTCTCTCTATGAACCCTAAATCGTTGTTCGCAGAGGTTAAGTTGGCCGGTCAAGAAGAATATATCGACAGCTTGTTTGGCTTGTGGATCGATACCGCCTGTGTAAAGGATGTAACTAGACCTACTTATTATATCACTACTGGTAACGGATTAGATTCTACAGCTATCGCTGATGGTTATAGATTCTTCTTGGTAAATCCGCAGGATTCTGTTTATTCAGCGGTTAAGAATACGGCTGGTAATTATGAGTCTAAGACGAATGAAGCTAGCGCTTATTGGAATGCGACAGAACAAATGGTTAAAGCTGCATTCGTGAAAGCAATTGTTTATGGCGAGGATTCTTTGGCTATCGTTCGTACGAAAGCAACTGCTGCTGATACGTTGAAGAATATGGCTGTAAATCCGGCTGCTATGGCATTTGTTACAACTGCTAACAATACATTGAAGATAGAGAATAAGACGAACAAGGAAGTTGTTGATCCTACAGATGCTACAAAGAAAACTCGTGAAAATGTGGTTTCTTATTTGAAGGTTATCAATAACGTATTGGTATGGAGCGCTAACCGCGACGAAGCTCATGAGTTTATTGTAGAGGCTACTGAATTACACCCGACATCTAACGATAACGTTGAAGAAGGAGCTTCTGCTATCTCTGTTATCGCTAACGATGGTACTGTAACAATCCAAGGTGCCGCTGGCAAGTCTGTTGTTATCTCTAACATCTTAGGTAAGGTGGTTGCTGAGACAGTTCTTTCATCTGATAACGCTACAATCGCTGTACCGGCAGGTATCGTAGCTGTAGCTGTAGAGGGTGAGGCTGCTGTTAAGGTGGTTGTTAAATAATTATTTTATTCGAAATGATACAGTAGAGGCGGGCACGTCCCGTCTCTATCTAAATATATTTAATTAAATAATTTCCACGCAACAAAGTATCCCGTGATGGGGGAACGTGTGGTTAATACTAAAGTAAAAAAGTTCTTCCGATAGTATTTCCGTGAGGAAGGAAACCGGATAAAAAATTGCTCCCGGCGATATTCGTATCGTCGGGACTTTTTTATGGTTCGGAAAGCTTTTACATAAATAAATGCGTATATTGCGGCAAGCTTATAATTTTAGAGTTTATGGAATATACCTTACTGATACTTCTATTACTGATCATGATTTGGATAAACTTGCGTAATAAGATATCCAAATCACAAGAGAAAACGGAGGAATTGTTGAAAGAGATCGCTGCCTTGCGTAAACGTTTGGAGAATAGTCCGGAAGTTGTGGACGAGATAAAGGAACCGGAGCCTGAGATCTTGAAAGAGCCGGAAGTTTTCGTACAACCTGAACCGGTAAGGGCGATTGTCGAACCTGCTAAAAATCCTCAACCCCAGAAGGTGCGGAAGCCTGTCAATTATGAGAAATATATCGGTGAGAACTTATTCGGTAAAATTGGTATCCTGATACTCGTCTTGGGTATGGGGCTTTTCGTGAAGTATGCGATAGATAAGGAATGGATAAACGAGACCTTGCGTACGATCCTTGGCTTTGGGATGGGCGGATTACTTCTATTCGTGGCTTGGCGTTTGAAGGATTCCTATCGTACTTTTAGCTCTTTGTTGGCGGGAGGCGCTTTTGCGATCTTCTATGTAACGGTGGCGATCGCCTATCATTATTACGGGCTGTTTAGCCAAACGGTCGCTTTTATTCTGCTTGTGCTGTTTACCGGATTTATGTTGTCTTTATCTATACTCTATAATCGTAGGGAACTGGCGATTATCGCTTTGGTGGGTGGATTTATCGCTCCATTCTTAGTGGGTAGCGGAGATGGAAGTTATTGGGTGCTGTTTACCTATGTCATGATCTTGGACCTAGGAATGTTCGGGCTATCTATCTATAAGAAGTGGGGAGAATTGCCTGTAATTTGTTTTGCCTTGACTTGGATCGTCTTTGCGGGTTATACGTATGCTGCGGATCTGGATTTGATGGGAAGTGTCCAATTAACACATTTACTTATTTTCTCTATTGCCTTCTATTTGATCTTCTTATTATCGGTCGCTTCCATCGTACGAATCAATATCCGGGGGATCAATCAATATTTATTAGGAGTGATCGGATTGAACAATTTTGTATTCCTGTTCTTTGCCCTTTGTCTCCTGCAGAATATGGAGCTTGAGCGGAATTGCAAAGGTCTGGTAACCCTTTTTGTTGCGGCTATTAACTTCGCTCTTTTCTTTTGGATCAAACGGAAAGGGGAACCTTTCACTTTCTTGATGCATACGTTATTGGGTATCGCTCTTACGTTCGTATCGGTGACGATCCCGATCCAACTGGAAGGGACCTTTATTACCTTGTTTTGGGCTTCAGAGGTAATGATTATTCTCTGGTTCTATAGTCGTTTCCGTCTGCGGGTTTACGAGATATTCGCTTGGGTACTTCCGGTCTTGACGCTGGGCTCGGTACGGAGATTCTTCCCTATTTATAAATGGCTTGTTCGCTACCGGTATTTTTACGGGTTTATCGTATTGGGTAGACGCTTGGTTGGTACGTCCGACAAGGATCTCGACGAAAGGGCCTCTCTTGACGGGATGTGTCGTATTATATATAGCCTTTGTTTTCGATTTCTATTCATATGTAGATCCTTCGATCGTGTCCTTTAGCTATATCGAGACATTTACGGTGGCGGTTTTATTTGCTGCGAATGTTTTATTAGGGAAAAGCTATTTGCCTGTGTCAAGAAATGCGGGGGGATATGGACTACTCTTGGGGCTATCTTTATCCCTGTTCGGAGGAATGTCTTTGTGGGTCGGGTATGATGATCTCTTTATTCCCCGGTTCCTGCTATGGGTTTCCTTGCTTTTAATCGGGGGGCATATTTTTGTCTTGGGACGGTACTATTATAAGGCATTCGACGCAAGAGAAAAGCGTACGCATGGGATGACCTTATATATTTGTTTGCTGTCTACGATATTACTGGCCGTGGGAACGAATAATTTGTTGAATCAGTTGGGCTTGCCGGATGAATTAAGCGCAGGTTTCTCTATCTCGTTGAGTCTTGCCGGTTTTATGCAAATGGCGGTGGGAATGCGATTGCACCTGAAGGTTGTCCGGATGATTAGTTTGGCCACTTTCTCGATCGTATTGCTAAAGTTGGTGTTGGTAGATCTGTGGCTCTTGCCTACGATCGGGAAAGTGGTCGTCTTTATAATCTTGGGAGTTATCTTATTGGTTCTCTCCTTCTTGTATCAAAAGTTGAAAACTGTCTTGTTCGATGATAGCTTATAGGATATCCACTAGTTTCTCCAGCCCCATGCTATGAGAGCCTTTGATCAAGATATGATAGCCCTTTAACGGCTGCCTCCGAAGCTCCTCCGTCATAGCCTCTGTGGTAGCGAAGGGGGAGAACTCTTTGCCTACCTTGGAGAAATGCTCGCCGCAGAGGAACACCTTGTCGAACTGGCCTTTCTTGATCTGTTCGACAACCTCTGCATGTAATTCGTCGCTAGTTGGTCCAAGCTCGCGCATATCTCCAAGGATGATGGCTTTAGGCTGTACGGGCATGGTGATGAAATTGTCCAGAGCTACTTTCATGCTACTCGGATTCGCGTTGTAAGCATCGATAATCAATTCGTTATTATCGGTTTTCTTGAACTGAGAACGGTTATTGGTAGGCTCGTAAGCGGCGATAGCACGGCTGATACGCTCTGCCGGGATCTTGAAGAAGCGGCCTACGGCGACGGCGGCCAATACATTATCTAGGTTATAACTACCGATCATATGTGTTTCGACGGTATGCAACTTTCCTTGTTGCTTCCAATTGAACACTAAGAAAGGATCGCAACTGACTACCTGTCCGGACGCGAAAGCATCATCCCCGTTTCCATATGTGATTTGTTCGATGCCTTTGGCGATAGACTGAAGGTACTCGTTCTCTTTCTTGATAAATATCTTGCCTTTGGAGCGACGGATATAATCATATAACTCCCCTTTTGTCCGGATCACACCCTCGAAAGAACCGAAGCCTTCCAGATGGGCACGGCCTACGTTCGTGATGATGCCATAGTTAGGATGGACGATATCCACTAATTCCTTGATGTCTCCCGGATGGCTGGCGCCCATCTCGATAACCGCCATCTCATGGTCATGAGTCAATCGGAGCAAGGTCAAGGGAACGCCAATATGATTATTGAAATTTCCTTCGGTATATAGCAAATTGAATTTCGTTGAGAGTACGGCAGCCAATAACTCTTTGGTCGTGGTCTTGCCATTCGTTCCGGTAATTCCGATGATCGGCAACCCCAGTACCTTGCGGTGATGGTGCGCTAATTGTTGCAAGGTCTTCAGCACGTTATCAACAAGGATCGTGCGTTCGCCTATATAATAATCGGGATTGTCTATGACGGCATAGACACAGCCGGATGCCAAGGCTTTCCCTGCATATTGATTTCCATCGAATTTATCGCCTTTTAAGGCGAAGAAGATAGAACCCTTCGGACAGTTCCGGCTATCTGTCGTTATTTGAGGGTTATGTATAAATAAATCATAGAGGTCGATAATACTCATGACTGTATCGCGTTAAATATTTATTCCTGTCTAATTCGGGGCAAATGTAGCAATTAAATAAAGAATGAAGAATCTAGAAGGAGATTTTAAGAGAGAAACCTGTATCTTTGCTGGAAATAAGGAAAGATCATGTTAGATAAAACGCTCAATATTAGAGGGACACTCACTTCTTTAGCGACGCCGTTGGTGATGGGAATCTTGAATATTACCCCTGATTCTTTTTATGCGGGCAGCCGCAAACAGACCGAGACCGCTATCGAGGACCGTATCCGGGAAATCTTATCGGAGGGAGGAGATTGGATAGATATCGGTGGTTATTCATCCCGTCCGGATGCCGCTGAGGTTACGCCGGAGGAAGAGATGCGCCGTTTGGAGTTTGCCTTACATATATTAAATAAGCATTACCCGGATATCCCGGTGTCCGTAGATACGTTTCGTGCGGGGATTGCGCGTCGTTGCGTAGAGGAATATGGAGCAGCTATCATTAACGATATCTCCGGCGGTGAGTTGGATGCGGATATGTTCCAAACGGTAGCGGATTTGAAGGTGCCTTATATCATGATGCATATGCGTGGAACCCCTCAAACTATGCAGAGGCATACTGATTACCCGGATATGATGGAGGAGATCATGCTGTACTTTTCCCGGAAGGTACGCCAGCTTCGGCTTTTAGGGGTGAATGATATCATCCTCGATCCCGGCTTTGGTTTTAGTAAGACGTTGGAGCAGAATTACCAATTGATGAGCCATTTAAAGGAGTTCTCTATTTTTGAGTTGCCTTTATTAGTTGGAGTCTCCCGTAAAAGCATGATTTATAAATTACTGGGTGGAACCCCTGCGGATAGCCTGAACGGAACGACCGTATTGAATACGTACGCTCTCTTGAACGGCGCTAATATCCTTCGTGTACATGATGTGCGGGAAGCAGTGGAAGCCATTCGCGTCATAGGTCAAATGACCAACAAATAATTTTCAACTTTCAATTCTCGATTAACTATGTGGATGCATTTCGGTATAAAAGACTTGATTGACGTATTGCTGGTGGCTTTCTTCCTGTACCAGACCTATAAGTTGATGAAAAGCTCGGGCACATTGGCTATATTCAGTGGGGTCGTATCATTCATCGTCGTATGGATCTTGATCTCGCAGGTATTGGAGATGCGGTTGATGGGGGCCATCTTGGATAAGTTTATTAGCGTAGGTTTCGTGGTTTTGGTAATCCTCTTCCAAGACGAGATCCGCCGTTTCCTGTTGGCGTTAGGTTCGCACCGGGGCTGGAAATTCCTAGGAAAACTTTTTTCCAAACGAGGAGACGACCCGGAGAAAGAAGGGAAGTTTGTCGCTCCTGTTGTCTTGGCCTGTATGAATATGGCCCGGAAAAAGACGGGTGCCTTGATCGTGATCCAGCAAGATATGGACTTGACGATCTATGAGCATACGGGCGAGATGTTCAACGCCGATGTAAATGCCCGCTTGATCGAGAATATATTCTTTAAGAACAGCCCGTTGCATGATGGTGCCATGATCATAGCCGATAACCGGATCAAGGCGGCCGGTTGTATCTTGCCGGTCGCCCAGAACGCCACCCTTCCCAAGGATATGGGATTGCGCCATCGTTCCGGTTTAGGGATGTCATTGGAGACAGATGCGCTGGTTATTATTGTCTCGGAGGAGAGAGGAAAGATCTCCGTGGCCCATAAAGGCAAGCTAAGTGTGAATGTGACAGCGGAAGAACTGCAACAAATACTCTCCGGTGAGCGGGAAGTGACGAATTACTGTTAAAAGATCTGAAACTGGTATCTCTACCTGTAATTCTTTTGCCTATTTTGTAAACTCTATATTGCATTATGCCTAATTTTGTAGCCGGATTACGAGTACAATTATTAAATAATATAAAATATCTTCCGCTATGGATTTAATGCAAGACATTATTGCGCGCGCTAAAGCTGACAAGCAGCGTATTGTTCTTCCCGAAGGTACCGAGGAAAGAACTCTTAAAGCTGCCGACCGATTACTGGCCGACGGTGTAGCAGACATTATCTTAATTGGAAACCCCGCTGAGATCAAGGAGTTGGCGGCTGGTTTTGGGTTGAACCACATCGGTGAGGCAACCCTTGTCGATCCGAAAAATCACGAGAAGAAAGCCGCGTACGCAGACTTGCTTTTCCAACTTCGCCAAAAGAAGGGTATGACTCCCGAGAAGGCTGCGGTTCTAGTTGAAGATCCTTTGTTCTTGGCTTGTTTGATGATCAAGGCGGGTGACGCTGACGGTGAGATCGCTGGCGCTGAGAATACGACGGGTAATGTATTGCGTCCTGCTTTGCAAATTATCAAGACGGCTCCGGGCATGAAGTGTGTTTCCGGTGCGTTCCTTATGTTCACGCAGACTCCTCAATATGGGGATAATGGTATTTTGGTATTCGCTGATTGCGCGGTTATGCCAAACCCGAACGCGGAAGAGTTGGCCAGCATCGCTGTTGCTACCGCCGCTACGGCTCGTAATATCGTAGGCGTTGAGCCTCGTGTGGCTATGTTGAGCTTCTCTACGAAGGGTAGCGCTTCTCACGAGATGGTGGACAAGGTAGTGGAGGCTACTCGCTTGGCTAAGGAAATGGCTCCGGATTTGAAGATCGACGGAGAGTTGCAGGCCGACGCCG
>OMCC01001296.1_pt1 | contig 13715 bp, 15 predicted proteins | sample 1674161 | NCBI WGS metagenome assembly OMCC01 (sample SAMEA103958149, study PRJEB25191) | human gut metagenome | biome: human-associated habitat [ENVO:00009003]; feature: intestine environment [ENVO:2100002]; material: feces | place: Germany | collected 2013/2015 | reverse complement strand
TCATAGCAAAGGAATTGGGGGAAAATTTCCCCAAACTTCTTAAGGCAAACAAATCTCAAAGCATTTTCAGCTTTTACAGTGATCCATTCCCTTACAAATACTCAAACATCTCTTTCGCATCTTCCTTACGGATCGCATCCTGCACGCTTGTGACCTTTACCTTTACAGCCTTGGTTCCAAATGCGATCTCGATCACATCTCCTGCCTTAACCTCTGCACTGGCTCTTGCTACCTTATCGTTAAGCATCACACGGCCGCTGTCGCAGGCTTCGTTTGCTACAGTCCTTCTTTTAATGATACGGGATACTTTCAGGTATTTATCTAATCTCATGTTTTTTATCATTCCTTTCGTTTCATTCAAGGCACAAACAAATTATGCAAAATGTTATGCTCCTTCACTCTTCGGTCTATATCTGCAATAAAAAAAGTGCCAGCATAGGACTTTTACCTATATCTTAGCACTTTTAATTGCTTTTAGAAAAATCAATTACTTATTGATCTCGTCCTTTAAAGCCTTACCTGGTTTGAACTTAGGTGTCTTGGAAGCTGCGATGGTCATGGTCTCGCCGGTTCTTGGGTTTCTTCCTTCACGTGCTGGTCTCTCGCTGACTTCGAAGTTACCGAATCCAACTAACTGAACCTTTCCGCCCTTTGCCAGTTCTTCTGCTACTGCATCAGTAAAAGCCTTAACTGCCTTTTCTGCATCCTTTTTAGAAATTTCTGCCTTCTCAGCTACTGCTGCGATTAACTCTGTCTTGTTCATCAATGTTTTCCTCCTAAACCGGATCCGAAAAAACAGGTTCGGACCGTCTTTATTCTTGTCAGTGATACCCTATCATTTATATCTGCTTTACTATGATTTGTCAAGGTTTTTTGGCCTTTTCCTGCATTTTTATCCGGGCCCAGAGAGCCTCTCCTTCTTCGGCCGAATTTATCTTTTCACCACCGAATACCCAGGGGTGTCTGCGCACCATTTTTTCGCAGATCCCACCTATCACATCATCTATAGAAAACAGCCCTTTTTCCTTTGCGATCTGGCTGTTTAACATCACCTGAAAGAGCACATCTCCCAGTTCTTCACACAGATTTTCCATGTCCTCATTGTCCACTGCCTGAACCGCTTCCTCTGCCTCTTCCCGCATATATTTTCGCAGACTCTCAAAAGTCTGTTCCCGGTCCCATGGACAGCCGTCTTCTGCCCGCAGCTTTGCGGTAATTTCTACCAGATCTTTAAATGTATACATGATACAATATCCTTTCTCGTATTCCAACGCATCCGGCTATTTTACCATTTTCTGCCTTTCATCACCCTGTCTTCATCCTCTTAATAACCTTCAACCGGGTAAATTCTTCCCTTTCCTTCTCTTCCAGGGCATTGGAAATGGACCTGGACAGCTCTTCATAATGAGGAATTGTGATGTTCTTTAAAGCATTGGCGCGCTTCTGGGTCTTCTTAATAGAATTTGCCAGCCGGTACGCAGAATTTTCCACCATAGACAGCTTAATGGTCAGCTCCTTTACCCGCTCAAACCGTTCTCTGGCAATATCCAGGGCTTCAGAGGTATTGTTAAACCCATAAGCCAGCTCCATAGGCTTTTCCTGGTGCTGGACTAAGGGGATCTCTGTTCCCATGATACTTCTTGCCTTGATCTTCACTGTATCATCCACAGGAACAGACATTCCGATCTCCTGGACATAATTGATGCCCAGTTCAATATTGGCACTCTGCAGCGCTTCATAAGCAGCCTTAAACACAGTGTCGATCTCAGACTGTATCCCCTTTGCCTCATCGATCAGCCCCATAAGCTCACGGATCAGGATATTTCTCTTCTTATCCATTAATCCGTAGCCCATAGTTGCCAGTTTCAGGGAGTTTTTCGCAGCGATCAGATTACCTTTTGTGGGAAATGTATTTGGATCCATTCCTGCTCACCTCACTCCTCGTAGTACTGATCCAGAACCTTGGTATCAATACGGTCTAATTCCTCTCTTGGAAGCATACGCAAAAGTTTCCAGCCGATCTCCAGAGTCTCTATAATGGAGCGGTTCTCATGATGTGCCTGGCCAATAAAATGCTCTTCAAATGCTTTACCAAACTCCAGATACTTCTTGTCAATGGCAGACAGCTCATCTTCACCAATAACAGATGCCAGCGCCCTGGCGTCACCTACCTTGGCATAACAGGAAAACAGCTGGTTTGCCACATCCTGATGATCTTTTCTCGTATAGCCTTCACCGATACCATCCTTCATCAGTCGTGAAAGAGATGGAAGCACGCTGATCGGTGGATAAACAGACTGGCTGTTTAACTGTCTGTCCAGGACGATCTGTCCCTCTGTAATATAACCAGTCAGGTCCGGGATCGGATGTGTAATATCATCATTTGGCATAGTTAAGATCGGGATCTGGGTAACAGAACCATTTCTTCCTGCTACGATACCGGCTCTTTCATATAATGATGCCAGATCGCTGTACAGATAACCTGGGAAGCCCTTTCGTGAAGGGATCTCGCCCTTAGAGGAAGAAACCTCACGCAGCGCCTCTGCATAAGAGGTCATATCTGTTAAAATGACCAGGATGTGCATTCCCTTTTCATAAGCCAGATACTCTGCCAGTGTCAATGCGATCTTTGGCGTGATAAGCCTCTCTACTACCGGGTCATTTGCCAGATTGATAAACATGGCTACATGTTCGGAAACACCGCTTTCCTCAAAGGTACGGCGGAAGAAATCAGCCACATCATGCTTTACGCCCATAGCTCCAAAAACGATGGCAAACTTTTCATCAGAATTATCACCTAATGATGCCTGCTGCACGATCTGGGCCGCCAGCTGGTCATGAGGAAGGCCATTTCCTGAGAAAATAGGAAGCTTCTGGCCACGGATCAGTGTAGTCAGTCCGTCGATGGCGGAAATTCCTGTACGGATATAGTTTCTCGGATACTCACGGGATACCGGGTTTAATGGCTGTCCGTTAATATCCATACGGATATCAGAAATAATGTCCCCCAGTCCGTCAATGGGCTGTCCGATACCATTAAAGGTACGTCCTAACATTTCCTCAGAAACTGCGATCTCCATTGGATGTCCCGTCAGCCTTGTATGGGTATTTCTAAGAGCCATGCCGTCTGTTCCCTCAAACACCTGGATAATGGCTTTATCCCCGTAGATCTCAATAATACGTCCGATCTTCTTTGTAGTGCCGCCAACGGTCATTTCCACGATCTCATCATAAGCTGCGCCCTGAACGCCCTCTAACACTACCAGAGGACCATTGATCTCACTTAAACCTAAATATTCAACTGCCATTTTAAGTCCTCCTTATGCGTTACGCTCCAGCACATTCTCATAGAACGCATCAATCTGTTTCTTGTAATCATCAAACATGTCCAAACGGTCATTTGGCACATCATATTTAATAGAAATGATCTTATCAAAGATCTTATCTTCTTTTAACACGGACATAGGCATTCCCATAGCGATCAGCGCTTTTGACTTCTTATACAGATATAAAATAATTTCCATCATCTTAAACTGCTTGGTAAGAGGCACTGATGTATCGTCCTTGTGGAATGCATTCTGCTGCAGGAAACCTACACGGATGACCTTTGCGATCTCTAAGACCAGTTTCTGGTCATCCGGGAGAACATCTGCACCGATCAGCTTTACGATCTCCATTAAGCTGCTTTCCTGGGTCAATAACGCCATCAGGCGGTTTCTGTCACTTACAAAGTTCTTATCTACATTATCAATATACCAGGATGACAGATCATTTACATACTCTGAATAACTGGTCAGCCAATGGATAGCCGGGAAATGCCTTGCATAAGAAAGGTTCTTATCCAGTCCCCAGAAGCAGCGTACAAAACGTTTGGTATTCTGGGTAACAGGCTCAGAGAAATCACCGCCCTGAGGGGAAACTGCACCGATAATGGTAACAGAACCTTCTGTACCGTTTAAATTGCGCATCATGCCTGCTCTCTCGTAGAAAGAAGACAGACGGGATGCCAGATAAGCCGGGAAGCCTTCCTCTGCCGGCATCTCTTCCAGACGGCCGGAAAGCTCACGCAAAGCCTCTGCCCAACGGGAGGTAGAGTCTGCCATGATCGCTACATGATATCCCATATCCCTGTAATATTCTGCCAGTGTTACACCGGCATACAGACTTGCTTCACGGGCTGCAACAGGCATATTGGAAGTATTTGCGATCAATGTAGTTCTGTCCATCAGGGGATTTCCGCTCTTTGGATCGATCAGCTCTGAAAATTCTTCCAGAACCTGGGTCATTTCATTTCCACGCTCACCACAGCCGATATAGATAATAACATCCGCATCAGACCATTTTGCGATCTGATGCTGGGTCATGGTCTTTCCTGTACCGAAGCCCCCTGGGATCGCCGCTGTACCTCCCTTTGCCAGTGGGAACATAGTATCCAGGATACGCTGTCCGGTAATCAGAGGCCTAGTTGCAGGATAACGCTTTGCAGAAGGTCTCGGCACACGGATAGGCCATTTCTGGGTCATGGTCAGCTTTTTTTCTGTTCCATCAAGTAACTGCAGCGTAAGAAGAGGCTCATTAATGGTATATTCCCCATCTTCCACTACGTCTAATACATAGCCCTCTGTATCCGGCGGCACCATTACCTTATGGATAATAGCCCTTGTCTCAGGAACCTCTGCGATAATGGTTCCCGGAAGCACCCGGTCGCCTTTCTTTACTGTCATATGTGTTTTCCATTTTTTGGAAGTATCCAGAGAATCTACACTGATGCCACGGCTGATATAGTAGCCGCTGCGCTCTGCGATCTTGCTTAAAGGACGCTCAATACCGTCAAAAATGTTATTTAAAATACCAGGAGCCAGCGTAACAGAAACCGGTGCTCCTGTTCCTGTTACCACCTCACCAGGCTTTAAACCACTGGTCTCCTCATACACCTGGATCGTTGTTTTCTCTGAGGTAAGCCCAATGACTTCGCCTACCAGATTTTCCTTACCAACGTACACCATTTCGTTCATCTGAAATCCGGGATCACCGGCCAGAGAAACTACAGGTCCGTTGATACCGTAGATCACACCTGTCTTAGCCATTTACTGCTTACCTCCCAAATCAAACTTAAATTCATGGCGCGCTTCTTCCAGTTTTGTCTTAAAGGAACTGTCGATCAGGATATGTTTGGACGGGATCACCGCACGGATGCCTCCGTTAAAGGAATATTCGCTGATCTTTACAGTTACATTGTGGTGCATGGCCAGTCTGCGGGCCTTGTCCTCATCAGAGGGATCCATGTATACGACCATAGCCTCATCACCTGCAACTGCTTTAGCTGCTCCAATCTGTTTTTCCAACAGGTCCAGATAGTCTCTTGTCTCCATGAAATTAGCCAGTTTATCTCTTATCTCCACAAACAGCTTATCCTTTAATTCCTCCTGTCTGTGGCTTACTTCTCTTCTTAAGTCCAGCTGTCCAATGGAAAGCTTTTTGTTACGCTCACGCCCTAACTTTTCCGTCTCAGCCTCTTCCTGCATTTTCGCCCGCTTCCTGGCATCTTCTGTATGCTCCTCATAGGCCTTATCAAGAGTTTTTGCGTAATCGTCCAGTATTTTTGCACTTTTTTCCCTTGCATCTGTCATACAGATCTCCTGAAAATGCTTCAGCTTTTCCTCTGTTGTCAAGCTCTTCACCTGCTTTCTATAGTTTCAATCCAATGGCCTCGTTTACATAAGAGGTGATAAAGTCCGGCTTGCGGCCGGTTCCATGGCGGTCCGGGATCTCTACGATCAGCGGCAGCTTCCGCTCCAGCTTTACATTGTCGATGATCTCCGGAAATTCCCTGCCAAACTTTTCAGTTAACAGGATAATGCCAATAGATTTATCGGCCAGAACCTTATCCAGCTCACGTTTCAGTTCGTCCCTCTCATGTACCACAGCCCCGTCAACACCTGCCAGGCGCATGCCGGTCCAGGTGTCGATGTTATCGCTGATGAGATACATTTTCATATTAAAGCTTACCTAAGATCATAAAGGAAATGATCAGACCATACAGGCACACACCTTCGGCAAGACCTACGAAGATAAGGGATTTACCAAGAATAGAGCTGTCTTCACTGATAGCGCCCAGTGCTGCACTTGCTGCTGCAGATACTGCAATACCACCGCCTAAACAGGAAAGACCGGTTGCAAGAGCCGCTGACAGATAGCCCATTCCAGCTGCGCTGTTAGAAACGGCTGCTGCTGTTTCCTCTGCTGCAAATGCATTTCCTGAGAACATGAAAGCTGCTGCTGCGATCATGGTCCCGAAGAATAAAAATACGTTTACACCAAGAGCTGTTTTATAACGTCCCTTTGTCTTTTCTCCTGCTGCAAATGCTCCAAAAGGTACACCGATGCTTAATACTAATGCTGCGCTTAATGTCATTTTAACTAATAAACTCATGATTGATTTCTCCTTTTTCTCTTGAGATTAAGATATCTGGATCTCCCATGTCTGCCTGACCTGCCAGGCGGCACATGTTCCAGGTTCATTCATTTATCTAATGCTTTCCATAAGGTTCAAATGCCCGTCCGCTTCCTCTGTAGAACCGGCTGAACAGCTCATAATATTCCAGACGAAGGACCTGGATACCTACGATCAGTCCTTCCATACCGCATACAAACAGGTTTCCGCCAATAACTACCGCCCAGTTAGGGCTTCCAGCCTCTGCGCCTGCAAGCATTAAAACCACCTGCATCATAGCTGCATGGCTCACTGCAAAAGCACCTACACGGACGAAGGAAAGTGTATTGGAAAAATAGCTTAAAAGCACTTCAAACAATTCAAATACGCCCTGGGTAATGAACATTCCCACTCCGCCTTCCATTTTCTGCGCCTTCTTCTCTATCATCGCTGACAATGGTTCCTTAAAGAACATAAGCAGCAACGGAATAATAAACAGCACAGTCAGTACAATAGTTGCTGGAAGAGCATTACCACTCATATACAGGACAATAACTGCTGCCAGTGCAAAGTAAAATACAAGTCCGGCAGCACCGTTGGTGTCAAACCATGTTTTCTCTGTATTATGCTCCTTTACGCTGTTGATGATATTTAAGATCATACACAGCAGGATAATGCCCATACCAATGGCAATAGCAACTACAAACACCGTATTCAATTTCCCAATAAATGGAAGATCGGTCATAGCTTCCTGTGGTCTTAACCACACTGCGTCAATAATATCTTCAAATCCGAACACGCTGCCGAACAGCACTCCGAATATGGTAGAAAAGAATCCGCAGCAGGAAATAATGCCCGCCAGACGCATTTTTTTGAATCTATACAGTAAGAACCCGCCAATAAGAAGACAGAGTCCCTGTCCCGCATCACCAAACATAAATCCAAACAGAATAGAATAAGTAATACCGATCAAGATCGTAGGATCGATCTCATTATAAGAAGGCAGACCATACATCTCCACATACATCTCAAATGGCTTAAACAGCCCCGGATTTTTCATTTTTGTAGGCGGAGTGCTCATGATGTTGTTGTGGTCATCTTCTATAATACAGAACGTGTCTGCATCCGATTCTATCTCTTTTTGAAACTTCTTTGCATCTGTTTCACTCATCCAGCCGCAAAGGATGTAGAATGTATGATCGCCATGCTTGGTGCAGGCTGCCATCTTTCGCACATCAAAATTAACAGAAAAACGTTCCAGTCTGGTGCAGGCTGCTGCCAGCTCCTGTTTATTTTCATCCAGTGTCTGAAGGATCTTTCCTTCGAGCTCCTGTTTTTCTGCTTCCAGTGCCTTGATCTTATCATCTAACACATGCTCTGCTTCCATAGGAGTGCCTTCGTACTCATCTGGCAGGAAACAGCGTTCAAAATGCATAGACGCATAAATAGCATCGATCTTATCTGCCAGCTTCTCCGGCACAAAATAAACGATCCATACATATTCCGCATCTTCCAGACACTTAAACATGACCGTGTCAATGGTCTCATACACATAGCTGTTGAACTTGTCAAAGTATTCCCTGGAAATACGGCCAAAACGGAACTTGATAAACTGGAATCCCAGGATCTCCTTTACACTGTAATTTAATTCTGTAAATGGTTCTACCTGGTCTTTTGATCGCTTTAATGTCTGGATCTGCGCCTGAAGCTCCTCTTTCTTATCATTCAGTTCTTTTAAGCGGCTGCTTATATCATCTACGGTTTTTGCTGCCTCTTCCTGGGACGGAAGTTCTTTCTCAGGAACTGACTGCAGCTGCCCGCCGATCTTTTCTGCCAGTTCCCTGGCAAGATTCAATTTCTCCTTATACGGATTGGTCTCAATATAAGGCCTTAAGTCTTTTACCGTCTTTAACTCTGACAGAGCATTTTCCAAATGGATCTCATATCTGGAAAGATAGGTATCCACCACCCGGTCAATGTCTGCCTTGGGGCCGGTAATGCTTAAGAACTTCATTTTCTCTATCACTTCACATAACCCCCTTAAATCCTTGCTGTCATCCCATAACGTATCTGTTCGATTGTAGTTATGATCTGTTCGATCTCTCTTTCTTTAAAATAAAGATAAGAGTTTAGTACTGCTGCTGAATAAGGCTCTTTCCTGCTTGTAAGCTCATAGATCTTATCTGTAAGCTCCTTTGCCCCGTTTCCAAGGCCATGTTCCATAAGCCCTTCTATATCCTGGCATTTGTACCAGCTGTTTTTGATCACACCATAAACCTGTTCCATGTTTTCCGCCTGAGCCATGGTCTGGATTTCTTTTTTGGTAACATGATACTGGATAGGAATGATCAGCGCATAAATATCACCTTCTGACAGATTATAATATTTTTTTGCCCGGCATATCCACTGAAAATTCAGCATATCCATTTTCGTGCCAAAGCACTGGGCCAGCATTTTTGCCTCTGCCTTTGAAAGATATTTATCCTTTATCTTCCAGATAGTCTTGAAATAAAGCATATCCATAGCCGTTTCACAGGCCGGAAGCGTTGCTTTCCCCTGTTCTAAAAGCTTTTCTAACGGCTCATAGTAAGCAGAACCTTTTAACCCGCGGATCACATCTTCTATGCTCCTGCACTGGGACAGCTGCACCAGATCCATATCCGAATGTTTATCAAAAAATTCCTTAAACCCCGAAAGATCCTGGGCACTTTCTCTGTTTCCCGCTGCATTTCTGAGACAGGTTTTTAATATATCGATCTCATAGTGCATGAAATAAAGGTCCAGAAAACGCCTCTGCCCTACATTTGCAAACCGGTACAGCTTTGCAAAATCATGGTATTTGCTTAAGTTTAACAGCTGCTCGATCTTTCCGCGGTGAAGCTCATCCTCAGAAGCTTTGGAAAATGCCTTTTCATAAGATGGATTACTTCTTAAGAACTGAACCGCCTCAGGCACAGATCCCAGGTCTGCCATTGCCTCAAATTGCTCCGGGCGGATCCTGAAACGCTCCATAGCCTTCACCTTGGTGGAAATGCCGCTGTAACTGATCAGGCTTCCCATGTCCTCACTCCTTTATCATGCTTTTAAAGAGAGCCTGTGCATACTCCTCATGCCGGGCTTCATAGGCCTCTTCCAGCCGCGCCATCACTGCTTTGGCATCCTCTTTCTGCTGTCTTAACTCCTGCTGTAATTCCTCTTCCATTTTTCCGCGTATCTGGGAAATGCGATCCTGGGTTTCTTTTTCCAGCCGGGCATCAAACGCCGCCGTTTTCTCTTCCATTTCACGGGCCATCTGCTTTTTACGCTCACCGGCACCATCTATAACAGAAACAGCGGCTTTTTCAATATCAGACAGCCGATTGATCACTGTATCCATATCACAGTCCTCCCTTTCTTTGTTCTTTTTTTAATGCAATTTTGCATTTTGCATTTTTTTATCATACTACTTTTTTTGAAAAATAACAGTGTGAAATTGTACAATAATTTAAAATTTAACGATTTTTTTAGTCGTTATGCACAAAAAACAGGGGAACAAGACCTTTTTATAGGTCTCATTCTCCTGTTTTGTACAAATTTCTCACTATTAGTTAGTTACACTTTCACTTTCAGCGGCTGCTTCTTCCTGTGGCTGTGCATCGGTTTCTGCTTCCTGCTTTGCAATGTACTGGCTGGAAATATAGGCTTCCTGACCATCATAGTTGATCACAGTCCAGTCATTATTATAGCGCTTTACATAAACAACTTCTGTTCCGCCTTCTAACTGTACCAGAATACGGCCATTGGCAGACGGCTCCGTACGCACATTTACTTTATTTCCAGTCACTACATAGGTATCTGCCAATGGCTGGGTCTCTTCCGGTGTAGGTGCTTCAGGCTCTGTCTGGATCTGCTCTGTAGTCACTGTCTCCGGCTGGGTCGGATCTGCTTTTTTCTTCCCCGGCATCAAAGTACGGATCGCCACTATCAGGATCACGACCACAAGGAGCGGGATCAGGAATTTTAATACCATTTCCACAGGTGATGGTCTGTGTTTTCTTCTGCGGGTCCTTCCGCTTTGGGAAGAACCGCCATAGGAGCGCCTGGTACTTTGGGGATTTCTCCTTCGGCTGCCTGTATTTGTATTACTTCCTGCTCTGTTACGGCTTCCCCCTGTTCTGGAACGATCAGAAACTCCCTGCAGTTCTGCTCCTGAGCGGGGGCCGTTTCCTGCACCGGTACCTGTACGCGGTCTTGTCCCATCTGTCCGGCCGTAAGATGTGCTTCCTGTCCCTGAACTGCCAGCTGCTGCACCTGTTCTGGTATTTCGCACCGGTCTTGTTTCGGTCACAGGCACATTAAAGGTTTTGGATACCTGAAAATCATGTGAAAACGCATACACCTGCTTGGTCAGAAGCTGGTATGCCTGGTTGGCATTATACGCTGTATTGTCATTTTCATGAACCGCTTTATTTCCCAAAATACGGATGGTATGATAATCATCCTTCGTGGTTTTATCGATCCAGTGTCCCTCATAAAGCTGATCTATGGTATCTGCCAGATCTCCATCTACAAGGCATGCCTTCTCAGCCAGGCAACGGACCATACACTCTAATATCTGTCTGGCTTTCACCATAACAAGATTATAGTCTTTGCTGACGATCAGGCGCTCTGCTTCCTTTACCCCCTGCTGGATCTGCTGCCAGCTGGTAGTGCGTTCAAAGTTTGACATCGCCCTTCCTCCTTTGTATGTAATAAAGCAGTATTTGCGTTTTTAGCTGCTCTTTTATCTGCTAACGTAAGTATATCAATTTTTCCTTTGCCTTGCAATCACTAAGCACTATATGATATAGTTACTAGCAGATATTTCACTTTCATATTTTCCGCAACTGCGGAAGATATCTGTTCACTATCCAAATCGCATACTATATTTAAGAAAGAGGACAACATCCATGCGTTTAAGACATATACGCGGGGCAGAAGAAACCATTGCAGAAAGCCCCTATGTGATCCAGGAACCAGAGCTTCATAAAGGCAGCTGGAACCAGGTTTTTGGCAACGATAACCCCATCCAGATCGAAGTAGGTATGGGAAAAGGCCGTTTTATCATGGAACTGGCCAAGCAGAATCCTGACATTAACTACATCGGCATTGAACGCTACTCCAGTGTACTTTTAAGAGGTCTTCAAAAACGTGCCCAGTTAGAATTAAACAACATCTATTTTATGTGCATTGATGCCAAAAATATGGCAGACTACTTTGCACCAGGAGAAGTAAACAAGATCTACCTTAACTTCTCCGATCCATGGCCAAAAGACCGCCATGCAAAGCGCCGTCTGACTTCTCCTGATTTTATGGCTGTATACGGCCAGATCTTAGCTGACCATGGAACCGTAGAATTTAAAACTGACAATAAAGGGCTTTTTGATTACTCTCTGGAGGCAATTCCGGAGGCAGGCTGGAACATTGAAGCGTTTACCCGTGATCTGCACCACAGCGATATGGCTGAGGGCAACGTCATGACCGAGTATGAAACCAAATTTTCCGCCATGGGAAATCCCATCTGCAAACTCATCGCAAGCCGTTAGATGCGTGAAAACGGTTCATCTGCATATACTACCGGTAAGAAAACGGATCTGGTGATGTATATGACACTGAAACAAAAAATTGTCCGATGCCTGCGCTGTGCTACCTGCGACAAGGAATCCTTAAACCGCCGCCTTTTAAAGTGGTGCAAATGCTTTAAAGAAGTGGAAAAGGAACTGAACCGCTGTAAAAAATGCTGACAGCGCGATTCTGAAGCGGTGGTCTGGCGGAAAGATTCCCGTACGCAGAAGGCCGGGGCAGGCTGGAAGAAAAGGAGAATTGTAACTTATGGAAAAGAAATTTACATCTGAGAACTTTGAAGCTGAGGTATTAAAATCTGAAAAGCCGGTACTGGTAGATTTCTACGCAGACTGGTGCGGACCGTGCAAGATGATGGCTCCGGCTGTTGAGGAGCTGGCAAACGAGCAGGATGATGTGATTGTTGGTAAACTGAACGTAGATTTTGCTCCGGAGCTTGCCCGTGCATATAAGGTTATGTCTATTCCAACTCTGATCCTGTTTAAGAACGGAGAAGCAGTGGAAAAACGGATCGGTGTTCAGAGTAAGGCAGAGCTGGAAGCACTGATCAGGTAGCAGCTGAAATTCACGCAAAACCGCATAAAATAAGGCTTTGCGGCCCATCAAAAGTCAATCAAAAAAATTTTTCAAAAAAATCAAAAAAAGTGTTGACTTTTGATGGGACATAGGATAGAATAATGAACGTGCCGCTGATACAGCAACACAAAAGCGGAACGGAAATAATTAAATAAGCGCCTTTAGCTCAGTTGGTAGAGCAGTAGACTCTTAATCTATTTGTCCAGGGTTCGAGTCCCTGAAGGCGCACTGTAAAGGCACTGATTTTGCAGACAGAGAGCTGCGGGGTCGGTGTTTTTTGTTATATAGATTTATTTTATACGAAACGAATTTCAGAAAGGACCCCATTACGATGAAAATCCTTCACAACCTGCTGGGAATCCTGTGCGGCTTTGCGCTGATGATCATTCTGCTTATCACTTCGATTGAAGCTGTCACCTACTGGACTCCGGGCTATTACGAAAAAGAATATGCGAAATACGGTGTTTTAAACGATGTTCACATGGAAATGAGTGATCTGCTTGATGTAACGAACGAGATGATGGCTTATCTGCGTGGCAACCGGGAAGATCTTCATGTTCCGACCATTGTGAATGGGCAGCCAAGAGAGTTCTTCAATGACCGGGAAATTGCCCATATGGAGGATGTAAGGGGATTGTTTCTGGGAGGACTTGCCCTGCGACGCATCAGTATTGGGCTGATCGTGATTTGTGTGGCGTTGCTGCTGGTTCTGAAAGCAGATATCCGCCGGGTGCTGCCGAAGATGATCTGCGCGGGGGCGGCGCTGTTTTTTGCGGTGCTGGCAGTACTGGCGGGCATCATAGCCACAGACTTCAATAAATATTTTATCATTTTCCATCATATCTTCTTCAACAATGACTTATGGATGTTGAATCCGGACACAGATCTTCTGATCAACATTGTTCCGGAACCATTCTTTATGGATACAGCCGCGCGCATTGCCGCAACTTACGGCGTATCGGTTCTCGCAGTATTTGCAATTTGTCTCATTATCCTGTATTATAAGACGAGCGCAAGAGAGCCAAAAACGTGCTTGCACGGTTGTGGCGAACGGCGAGGAGATCGAGTGACGCAGTCACGAGAAAAAAAATAAATTGATGCCGGA
>OMCC01001291.1_pt1 | contig 13732 bp, 10 predicted proteins | sample 1674161 | NCBI WGS metagenome assembly OMCC01 (sample SAMEA103958149, study PRJEB25191) | human gut metagenome | biome: human-associated habitat [ENVO:00009003]; feature: intestine environment [ENVO:2100002]; material: feces | place: Germany | collected 2013/2015 | reverse complement strand
TGTGTCGAGATGGAGTGTGCTGGAATGCAGGCACTCTGTGATTTCAGGGGAACAGAATTTTTCCAGTTCTTTTATGCAGGAGATAACCTTGACCATTCATCCTGGGAGCCAAGAAGTTTATCAGGCAGTGCAAGATTGGATGATAAGAGTAAAATCATGCTACTGGCCTTTGAACTTGGTCTTAAAATATTAGAAAAATTGTAGAAGGAATGATGGATATACAGTTAGCTACAGAGCTTAAAGGAAAACTTTGTCCTTTGCATGAATACAAATAAAAAATCTTAAGGTATGAAAAGAATAGTGTGTAGACGAATCGCATATGCTAATTAGGATTATGCGGATCTGCGAATTAAATGTAAGATAATGAGTGGGGATTTGCGTATCAAATGCAAGATGATGAACGGGGATTTGCGTAGGATACGCATTTACACGAACGGGGATTTGCGATATAATTTGGATTTTTTCTTCCTCCAATTACAACAGTTGACCGGAGTCAGACTGTATGAAAAGGAATCCGTGATTATATTTGATGAGGTTCAACTATTGCCGAAGGCAAGACAGGCAATCAAGTATCTTGTGGCAGATGGAAGATATAAATACATTGAAACAGGGTCACTTTTATCGATAAAGAAGAATACGAAGGATATATTGATTCCGAGTGAAGAACATAAGATATCCATGTATCCGATGGATTTTGAAGAATTTTTGTGGGCAGTTGGTGATGAAATCACGGCGGATACCATTAAGCTGCTTTTAAAAAGCAAAAAATCTGCCGGAAATGCAATGCACAGGAATCTGATGCGTATGTTTCGGTTGTATATGCTGATTGGCGGAATGCCACAGGCTGTAGAAGCATATTTAGAACACAATAATCCAAAAGGAGATAAATTAATCCGATTGAAGTAAAGTCTGGAAATTACAGAGGGCATAAGTCGTTAGATGTGTTTTGCGATAAGTATAGCAGCCGTATCAGAGATAAATATGTAGTTCATACGAAAGATTATAAATGGGAGAATGGCATCCATTATCTGCCGGTATATATGATCCCATTTTTGTAAAATCCTTACCATTTATGCTAAAAAAAGCACAGATTATGCAATTTTTCTCCATAAAAGAATTCTTATGTTAGGATTAAGACAAGTAAAGCGGAACATAAATGCAGAAAGTTATTCCGAAACTGTAAAGTAGAGTTTCGCAGTCCAGAGAGAAAGGGATTAATATTATGGAGAAAATCAAAGGCTTATGGCTTGGATTTGCAGAAAAGCATCCGGGCGCATCAAAATGGATTCGTGAAGGTGGTTTATTTGTTATTGTAAGTAACCTTATCACAGTACTGAAATATTTTATGTTACTGTTTTTACCACTTGCATTTGCAGGGCTTCCAAAAGTTGATTTCGGATTCCCGGGAATCGACATTACTTTATTCGGAGAGACATTCAAATGGAATATCATCGGTTATGACGCTGCACACGGCGGACTTCCTTATTTCTGTGCATATATGATCGCAATGGTAGTTGGTGAGTGTATCAACTTCCCAATCCAGAGAAGCTTCGTATTCCGTAGCAAAGGGAACATCTGGTATCAGGGAATGTGGTATCTGATCGCATTCTGTATCGTAACCTGTATCGTAAACTCCATCAACTGTATCTGGGTTGCTGTTGCAGGAATGTTCGTACCGGACTGGCTGTATAACATCGGAACGACCGTATTAAACGGTGGTGTATCTATGGTGGTATTCTTCTTTGTTAATAAAATCATCTTCCCGGAAGGGGAAGCAAAAAAAGTGGAAGCTTAAAAACAGAATAAATTTGTATTCACTGGGAGATCGGGAGCAAAATCTAAAGACTGTCACGAAAATGGCAGTCTTTTTGTATGAAAAAATTCCTGCAAGTAAATTGAAAAATCCCTTAGATATATGTACAATACAGTTAGATAGTACACAAGATAATATGTAAAAAAGATATGGCGAAATTATTGAGTGAAGAAATCACGATATAATAAAGACTGGTGAGTGAAGCGAGTGTAGATAACGATCATGAAGCTATGCTTCACGATATAATATTGTCAGACATTTTATAAAAATGATATCAGGTGGATAAATTTGTATCAGCATAGTGAAACATTGAAAATCGGAAAAATTTATAAAGGTATCAGAGAGGCAATGGGATTGTCACAAGAAGATGTCAGCGCAGGTTTAATGTCAGCCAAAGCATTGTCGCGTTTTGAAAATGATGAAAATTATCCCAATAGTTATATGATGCAAATTCTCTTTGAACGAGTAGGAAAATCATTAAGGCATTTTATTTTTATGTTGTCTAAGTCTGAATATGAATATCATTTGTGGCGTAGGGACACGGTTGCTCAAATTCTTCGGGGAGATTCTGTACATCATGTTATTTATCAAGGACATAAAGGTAAATATATCGATAAAAAATTACATTGGCAGTTTTGTACTTTTTGGCAAGGTTTTTTGGACAATAATTTAGAACAGATGCAGAATGCAATTGTATGTACAGTGAAAAATTATCCGAATCAATTGACAATGAGAAATTGTCTGAGTATGGAGGAAATTAGCTATATTCTTCTTTTTGTAGAGAAAAAGTTAACGGTTCATCCAGATAAATGGCAGGAGGAGTATGCACAGATACGGTTTTTATTGAATTATGTAGAGAGAATGTTTGACAGCGAAGAAATCGTAGAGATATATGGAAGAGCTGTATATGTTTTTGGAACATATATGGATACACCGGATATTAACGAAAAGATTTTATTCTATAAAAAAGCAATCGAACTAAAAAGAAGAAATTTTAAGATAGAGGGATTGGACAGATTGCTGGAAGGGATTATTTTAGAGTTTCAGAAAATTAATCAGCAGGCACCGAAAGATTATGAACAAATGTTGAATATGCTTCGCAAAATAAAAGCAGAGTTTCATATAGATGATTATACATTTTGGCAGATAAAGCCGACTTATGAAGTATATTTGTTAAATGAAGTTTTGAAAATATACAGACAAGAAAAAAATAAGGCAATAAAAGAAATTGCCCAAAAATGTTGTAGTGAAAAAACATATAGAGCATTAGAAAATGGTATGCGGGATGCGAACGATGGAACGCTTGCAGTTCTTTTTGACGAATTGGAGATAAAGTTAGGAATTTATAATGCAGATATTATTACTGACAATTATGCGGATTTGATACTTGTGGATAAAATAAAAATGGTAGGAAAAAGGGCAGTGCAAGGGGAGGAACTGCAACTTCTTGAGCATTTGGTACAAACGCTTGGAGATAAAGCTGAATATGCACAAAATCGGCAATTTGTTGAATGTATGAGGGATATAGCGTTGTATCTGGATGAAAAAATCACGGCAGAACAGTATCAGGAGAGATTAAAATACACACTTTCATATACTATTTCAGAATGTTGCGCTGATAATACAAAACATTTTTTGACGCGGGTGGAGTTTATGTTAATGTATTATACTGCTATTTTAAGTAGAAAATCAGGAAATTCAGAGAAGGGAATGGAGATTGTAAATGAATTGTGGGAACAATTGGTACAAAGCACGGTAAGGTTAGAGGATAGAGATCAGGAAGCGGCGGTGTTAATGATATTGCGGAAAAATTTGTCTACAGATATTTTTCGTTATGATGAAGCATTAAAAATAGCTACAGAAGGAATTGAATATTGTTTCAATTCCGGTGATGCAAGTAAATTATATAATTTTTTATTTGAAATAGGGTGGATATATAATGAACTGATACAAGAGAAAAACATATTTATGAAGCCACAGTGCCGAAAGTATTTTGAATATGCACTTTGTATTAGTGAGATGTTTTATATAGAAAGAAACGCATCTATAATAAGAAAATATTTATCATAAAAATTATACTTTATCATCTATGAATACATCGCTATATGGTGATATAACATTAGAATGTTGAATGTAAAGGGACATTTTGTGTCAGAAAATAGGGCATAAAATGTCCCTTTAAAATAATAAAAATATCTGTATAATAACAAGCAGCTAAGACAAACAATTATTGGAGGAATATATTTGTGACCAAAAATATAAAATATCTAACTAGAAATGCGAAGCTTGTATGTGCAGCTGATTTTTTTTGGAATTTAGGACGTACTTTTCCACATGCGATCCTGACTATTTTTTTATTGGAACAAGGTTTTGATTTAGTTCGAATTGCCACGTTACAATCTGTTTTTATGATAGTAGCAATGGTTACTGAATTTCCAAGTGGAATATGGGCAGATTTATTTGGAAGAAAACAAATTTATATGGCAGCTGTTGTTACATTGTTTTGTTCCTATTTATTGATAGGGTTTTTCAGTGATCACTTTATAGTTATTTTATTCGCCTATGTATTATATGGATTAAGCGTTGCATTGAAGTCGGGAACGTTGGAAGCAGAAGTGGTTTTAGAATTTGAAAAAGAACAACGGGACATAAAAGCTTATTCAGTAGCATCATCTTATGTAATGAGTATTTCTTCAATAGCAGGCGGTTTGCTGGGAAGTTTATTTTATGAGAAAATGCATAGCTATATGTATGCTATTTCATTAATGCTTTTCGTTTTGGCATTTTTAATGGCTGCATTATGTGTTTTTTCACAAACGTCAGGTCAGAAAGAAAGGGAACAAAGACACTTAAGAGATGAATTAAAAGTGGGATTTTGTGTTTTGAAATCATCAAAGCCATTGCTTTATATGATATTGTTATTTGCATCAGCAACACTATTTGTACAACCTTTTTTTCAATATTGGCAGGTTCTATATCAGCAAGGAGGAATTCCAGTACGTTATTTTGGGATTATTTATGTTGCTTTTCAAGCATGTAATTTAGTAGGAACTATGATTTATAATCGGATGAAGATGAGTAATAAAAAAATAATGATTTTTGTATGGCTCATAGCAATCATATTTGCATTTAGTATGATAAATACTCAATTAGCATTATTCCTATTGCCGGTATCAGTTATTTTGTTTTATGTTTTCTATCAGCATTTGGATGTTCTGCAGAAAAAAGTAGCGCCAAAACAATTTATGAGCAGTTTTTTCTCATTGGTGGGAACATCTGAAAATATAGCATCAATTGTGAGCTTGTTTATTATGGCAACATGTATAGAATATGTTGGAATTACATATGCATACATAATATTGTTTTTTATGTTTAGTGTCTGTACATACATCTGTTATTTATTATTTTTAAAAGATAAATAATTTGCTATTGTTGTTAATTAAAGCAAAATAACGAGCACGAATTCTTTACAATAATGTAAAATTTATGTAAAATAGTAAATACAAAAAGAGCAGAACTGCGATCATATTTGAAGTAGTTTTGCTCTTTATTTTTACTGGAAAATATGAGGCGATGGGAGACAGTGTATTTTTCGGGGAATAGCAAAGGAGAGAAAAATATGAGAAAAAACTGGGCAGCATTGGCACTCACAGGCATGTTATGCCTGACAACTTTTGCAGGAACACAGACTGTTTCCGCTGAGACAGCAGATTCCGCAAAACAGGTGGATATTGTATTCACACATGATACACATTCCCACCTCAACACATTTACGACCATTGTAGACGAAGCGGAAAAAGAAGTGGGAGGATTTGCGAGAATCAACACCTTGATCCAGGAGCAGAAAGCAAAAAATCCTGACACGCTGGTGATTGATGGCGGTGATTTTTCCATGGGAACACTGATCCAGACTGTTTTTGAGACGCAGGCGGCAGAAATCCGCATGTTAGGCTATATGGGATGCGATGTGACCACACTCGGAAACCACGAATTTGATTACCGCTCCAAAGGACTTGCAAATATGTTGAACAGTGCGGCGGAGTCCGGGGATGATCTTCCGGCAATGGTTGTCTGCAATGTGGACTGGGAATCCATGGAGGCAGCAGGCTTAAGTGAGGGACAACAGCTGATCAGAGACGCATTTGATGAGTACGGGGTCAGTGACTATGTTGTATTGGAAAAAGGGGATACAGACATAGCTGTCGTAGGCGTTTTTGGTAAAGATGCACTTGCCTGTGCGCCGACCTGTGAACTTTTATTCAAAGATCCAATCGAGGCGGTAAAAGAAACGGTCGAAGAGATCAGGGAGAACGAGGATGTTGATATGATCGTCTGCGTTTCCCACAGCGGAACTTGGGAGGACGAGAGTAAATCAGAGGATGAAAATCTGGCAAAAGCAGTGCCGGATCTCGATCTGATCTTAAGTGGTCACACACATACAACACTGGAAGAGCCAATTGCCCACGGAGATACCTATGTGGTATCCTGCGGTGAATATGGTAAGAATCTCGGTGAACTTTCCATGACACAGAAAGCAGATGGACGCTGGGAGATGACTTCTTACGAAATTGTGCCGGTCACAACAGACATTGATCAGGATGCAGAGACACAGAACGCCATTGATCAGTTTATGGATACTGTGGACACCGACTATCTGGCACAGTTTGGCTATACCAAGGATCAGGTGTTAGCGGAAAATGACGTGGATTTCTCCACACAGAAAGATCTGGAAAATATCCATGAAGAACACAATCTTGGTGATATTATGTCAGACGCCTATGTGTATGCGGTGGAAAATGCAGCAGATTTTGACGGTGTCCCGGTGGATGTGGCAGTTGTTCCAAGTGGCACTGTCCGTGACACCTATGCAAAAGGCGATATTACCGTGGAGCAGGTGTTCAATTCCTTTTCCCTTGGAATCGGTGCAGACGGAGTGCCTGGCTATCCGCTGATCAGCGTGTATCTGACCGGAAAAGAGTTAAAGACGGCAGCGGAGATCGACGCATCCGTTTCTGATTTTATGACAACGGCGAGATTATATTGCAGCGGACTTGATTTTACTTACAATCCAAACCGCATGATCTTAAATAAAGTGACAGATGTGTATTTGGACGATGGTACACAGAGAATTGAGCTTGAGGATGATAAATTATACCGCGTGGTCGCAGACCTTTACAGCGGACAGATGTTAAGTGCCGTAACAGATATGTCTTACGGACTGTTATCACTGGTTCCAAAATACGCCGACGGAACACCGATCGAAGACTTCGAGGATGTCATTATCACAGAGAATGGAAAAGAGTTAAAAGCGTGGGATGCGATCGCAAGATACATGGAGTCATTTGAGGACACAGACGGCGACGGAATAGCCAATGTGCCGGAATACTACAGCACCACACATTACAGAAAACAGGTAGATGACAGTAGGAATATCGTTGACCTTGTAAAAAATCCAAATAAATTTACTGCTATCATTGTTGGTGCGATTGCGGTGTTGATTTTACTTGTCATTTTCATTATAGTATTAATTAAGAAAATTGTGAAAAAAGTAAAATCCCGCAAGATGAAAAAGTAAAAAAATTTTCCGGTATCGGTGGATCATTCAGACATACGTTGAAAAGAAAGTTTACATAAGTCGGGATTGGCAGGGAGATTCAAAATGAGCGCACAGGACAACATGGAAAAGGTTCTCAGGGAATTACATGTCCTTTTATCAAAAAGCAATCCATATGAGAGAGATTCTAACTATCTGGTCGTAAATAAGAAAGAGATGTTGGATATTTTAAAACAGCTTGCAGTCTGCATGTCAGAAGTTATGGATGAGTATGAACTGACGCAGCAGGGCAGGGAGCAGGCGCAGCGGGAAAACCGGAAGATCGGGGAAGAAATCATCAATGACGCCAGAGCAAAAGCAGAGGACGTTTATGCCGCGTCGGTTATGTATACGGATGAAGCGCTCCGGCGGATACTTGATATTATGGATGAGGCGAATGAGTCTGTGAAAGCGGTCTATGACAGCATGGGAGAAAAGCTTGTAAATGAAAGAAAACTGGTTTCCGGTGACAAGCTGGAATTAAAGAGTCTGCTGCAGGATCTTAAGGATACGGACAAATACATGGGTATTATTGAGGAGCGGAATAAGAAGATCGCGAAGGAGAAGAAATGGAAAGAAGAGGATACGGAATCTTCTCCTTATGCAGCAGTGAAGCCAGAGATCAAGATCAACCGCGATTATTTTGAACAGCAGGGAATCTCGTTTGAAGAACCGGAGGAAGAACAGCCGGAAGAAAAAACAGAGAAAGCTGCCCCTGAGATCAGCGTGAATCTGGATTCTGAGTACTTTAAGTGGAAAGAGCAGGAAGGAAAAGAAGGGGATCCAGAGGATGAAAAACAGCCGGAGAAAAAAGGATTCTTTGGGAAATTTATGAAATAAAATTAATTGTGTACAACCTATTGACAAAGATGCCAATAGGTTGTATTTTATTATACATAAAGATTGAACACAATTAAGTTGCAAGCAATATAAAAGAAGAGAAAAACAATGAGTAAATTTTATGATTTTGAAGCGGAAGATGTAATCTGACACCAATGCTTGAAAGTATGCTGACAAGAACACGGCCGGACTATATGGAGAGCGCAGATATCAAATGGAACTTTACAAAATTTTTAATTGACCGGAATGGCAACGTGGTAGAACGGTTTGAGCCGACAGCGGATATGGATGTGGTAGAGGAAAAAATCAGAGAAATTCTATAATGTTGTAAAAACAACGGAAATTCTGCTCCCAATTGCGTATAGTAAAGATACAAAAAAAGGAAACTATATATGAAAATAAATCGCACAGTATCATTGCCAAAAGGAGCGTAGGAAGTATGAATAGAGAAGAGCAGATCGCAAATGCTGAAAAAGCAACGGTGGATTCGATCCGGGAACAGAGATTTGCAAAGACAGCGGAGCTTGTGAAGATTCCGGGGCATCCACTTCACACATTTACGTTGGAGAACGAAGCACTTGCCAAAACGATTAAAAAATGTAGGGAAGCATTAAAGAGCGGGCATGTAGAGTACAAGCTTATAGAAGAAGTCCGGCAGCTTGCGATCCATTATGCCAAAAAGGGAGATCTTCTTTATCCGCATTTAAAGGTAAAGTATGAGATCAGCGGTCCGTCGGATGTTATGTGGACGGTGGATGATGAGATACGGGATGAATTTGCTGCGCTGGCGAAAAAAGCGGATTCACAGGATGATGAGTGGAAAAAACGTTTCGAGGCGGCACTCACAAGAGCAGACGAGATGATCTATAAAGAAGCCAATATTCTTTTTCCAAATTGTGCATTTAACTTTACGGATGAGGAATGGTTTGGAATCTATCGGGACTCAAAAGACTATGCAGAGTGTCTTGGTGTAGAAAACGGAGTCTGGGAGGACGCAGAGAAGGCACAGGACGTAAAGACGCCGTCCATCAGTCAGGATGAGATTGTCATGGCAGGTGGTCACATGACCGTGGAGCAGTTGACAGCAATGCTGAATACCATCCCACTGGAGATTTCGTTTGTGGACACAGACAATATCAACCGCTTTTTCAACGAAGGTCCAAAAATGTTCAAAAGACCGGGAATGGCGATCGACAGAGAGGTATTCTCCTGCCACCCGCCGAAGATTGAACAGCAGGTACGCCGTATTATTGAAGAGTTCAGAGCGGGAACACTTGATAAAGTACCTGTCTGGATGGATAAAAACGGTAGAACCATGTTAGTCAATTATATGGCAGTCCGTGATAAAAGCGGAAAATATCTTGGAACCATGGAACTGGTACAGGATATGGAATTTGCAAAAGAATATTTTCAGAAATAATTAATAAGTAGAAATCTCCTTATGGGAAGCAGCACGATACTCGCGTGGTCTGCTTCCCATAATTGTTTTAAACTGCTTTGAAAAATAAGCTTGGGTTGGAAAAACCAAAATGGGAATCATTGTTTTGATGCCTCCGGCTGTGGTACAATATTGGAATCATAGGCGGAGGCATTTTATATGAAAGTGGCAGTGGCAATTGATTCTTTTAAAGGGAGTATGACAAGTATGCAGGCGGGAAACGCCTGTAAAGAGGGGATTCTTGCGGCGGCGTGTGCGCACTGTGGCGGTGGGGCAGCAGCCGTGAAGGGCAGGAAAATTGCAGCAGATAATTTGGATGTTGTCGTAAAACCGCTCGCGGACGGAGGCGAGGGCACAGTGGAAGCGTTGGTAGAGGGAATGAACGGAACGTATGAGTATGTGACCGTGACAGGTCCGATGGGAAATCCAGTGAAAGCAAGATATGGCATTCTGCCAGATCAAACAGCGGTGATGGAAATGGCGGAGGCATCCGGCATTACACTGGTAGAAGAACCATTAAATCCGTGGAAAGCGACATCCACAGGAGTCGGAGAAATGATCCTAGATGCAGTACAAAAGGGATGCCGCAAATTTATCATTGGAATTGGCGGCAGTGCGACGACAGAGGGCGGTATCGGAATGTTATCTGCACTGGGCTATGATTTTATGGATGAAAACGGAGACAGATTGTCACCGGTTTTTGACTCGCTGGAAAAAGTGGTACAGATAAAAAATAATCGTGTGCCGGAAGTGTTAAAAGACTGTCATTTTCAGATTGCGTGTGATGTGACAAATCCACTCTGTGGAGCGCGGGGGTGTGTTTACGTTTTCGGAGCGCAAAAAGGCGTGAAGGAAGAAGAAAAAGAGAGCATGGACAGGGCGATGCAGTCCTATGCGGCATGTCTGGAAAAATTTACCGGCAAAAAGCTGAGTGAAATTCCAGGCACAGGCGCAGCCGGGGGGCTTGGGTTTGCGTTTCTGTGGGGACTTCCAAACGTGGAACTGAAACCGGGAATCGACATTGTGCTTGAGGCAGTCGGGCTGACAAATGAATTGAAGGATGCAGATGTCGTGGTGACGGGGGAAGGCTGTCTTGATTTTCAGACGGCGATGGGAAAAGTTCCGGTCGGTGTGGCAAAGACAGCAAAAAACTACAATTGTAAAGTGATTGCTTTTGCCGGAAGTGTGACAGAGGAAGCAAAAAACTGCAACGAAAAGGGAATCGATGCATTTTTCTCCATCCTGCCGGGTGTGTGTTCACTGGATGAAGCTATGGACACGGAAATTGCGCAGAAAAATATGCGGAATGCGGCGGAGCAGGTGTTCCGGTTGATTTTGGCACTGCTGAAAGAAAAATGTTACGAATAATGTTACAAAATCACAAGAAAATCACGGAAAAATGTTACAAGAACCGGAAAAACTGATTTATGAGATTAATCTGAGCAATCGTTACTGTTCACTCGTGCCTCGTTCCAGTAACGATTCGCAGACTCATTTTAAGTTTTTGCTTCGCAAAAGGAGTCTGCTCACTCCTGAATCACTTTCTTACGCAGCAAAACAGCAAGTGTTTTACTGCTACGTGAACAGTAACGAGCAATCTGTAATAAGTGATAGGAAATGAAAAAACGATAGAATTTCTTGCAAAAGCGTTCTATAATAATCCCAGATAAAAATCAGGAGGTACCAATCATGAACGATACATTAAAAGTTTTAGAGAAAAGAAGAAGCTGCCGTAATTTTAAATCGGATATGATTCCGGAGGAAACACTTGAACAGATCGTAAGAGCCGGAACCTATGCACCAACGGGAATGGGAAAACAGTCCCCGATCATCCTTGCAGTGACAAATAAGGAACTGCGTGACCAGCTTTCGGAAGAAAACCGTAAGATCATGGGAGCACCAGAAAGCATGGACCCGTTCTATGGAGCACCGGTCATTCTTGTGGTACTTGCCAATAAGGCAGTTCCAACACATGTGTATGATGGCTCTCTTGTGATGGGCAACCTGATGAATGCCGCAGAGAGCCTCGGTGTGGCAAGCATCTGGATCCACAGGGCGAAAGAGGAGTTCGAATCTGATTTCGGCAAAAAAATTCTTGCTGATCTTGGTATTCAGGGCGAATACGAAGGGATCGGCCACTGCGCACTCGGATATGCAGCAGAGCCGGCAAAAGAGGCGACCGCAAGAAAAGAGAACTATGTATATTATGTGAGATAATGATTGCATAGTTGAAAGTGGTAAGTGATTTATACTATGTAAAATAACAAAAAGCGTTGATTTTGGAGAATTTCCGAGATTGACGCTTTTTTATTCAGTTATAACTGACTCGGTTCTAACCGAATAAAAATTGACATTCCGAAAAATAATAATTATACTCATTTTATAATTGATGACAATAGAATGTTTGTAGAGCGAGCATTCTATTGTTGGAGAACTTTAGGATAGCAAAATTTCTGATGCAGGAAAGACAGGGTATCATGATTATGAAATTTTATGGCAGGGAAACAGAAAGAAAAAAATTAAATTCCATGTTTCAAACAGATGGTCAGATGATCTCTCTGATCTATGGACGAAGAAGGATCGGAAAAAGTGAATTGATCCGGCAGGTGCTCAAAGAAACAGAATTAAAAAGTATTTACTATGAGTGCAAGCAGACAACGGAACAGAATAATGTAGACAGTCTTTCTGAACTGGTAGGAGAAACATTCGATTTTCCGAAGCCTGCATTTGCCGATATGGAGAGCCTGCTTCGGTTCTTATTTCGGACATCGGAAAAAAAGCCACTTATTCTTGTTTTGGATGAATACCCGTATCTGCGTGAAAATGCAAAAGGACTGGACAGTGTGCTGCAGTCTGTGATCGATGAATACCGTGACCGTTCTAATATGAAGCTTATTATCTGTGGTTCCTATGTAGATACGATGAAAGAACTTCTGGCAAAACAGAATCCACTCTATGGCAGGATTGACCTTACACTGAATCTGAAACCGATGGATTACTATGAGTCGGCACTGTTTTATCCTGCTTTTTCGGATGAGGATAAAGTGAGGATTTACAGTGTGTTCGGCGGAATACCTTATTATAACCGGCTGATCGATGGAAAGAAAAGTGTAAGAGAGAACATCATAGAGCTGATCGCATCACCGGGGGCGCGTCTGGAAAACGAAGTGTCAATGTATTTAAGCTCGGAGATATCGAAAATCACAAATGCCAATGAAGTGTTTGAAGCACTGGCAAAAGGTTTTTCCAGATACAAGGACATTCTTGATCAGTCACATGTTTCGAGCGGTCCTGCGCTTGTGGATGTGCTTGACAAATTGATACGTATGGATGTTGTGGACAAAATTACACCGATCAATGATGAAAATAATCGGAAAAAATCGGGATATTTTATTTCGGATAACCTGTCATTGTTTTACTATAAATATATTTTCAGAAATTCATCCCGCATGAATATCATGGATTCAGATATTTTTTATGACCGTTATATTGCAGAAGATTTTGAAACAAAATATGTCCCAAAAGTTTTTGAGGATGTGTGCAGGCAGTACCTCATCAGAAGAAACCGTAAGGGATTGATGGATGAAATTTTTGAAAAAATAGGAAAATATTATTATGATGATCCGGTAGCAAAAAAGAACGGAGAATTTGATATTGTAACGCAGGATGACAAAGGCTATATTTTCTATGAAGCAAAATTCCGCAAAGAACCTGTGACAGAACAGATGATCCGGGAAGAGATCTGCCAGGTGGAACAGACCGGGTTAGAGTGTTACAAATATGGCTTTTTTTCAAGGTCAGGATTTGCATGTGAAGGAGCAGACAACTGTAAACTGATAGAGCTGAGAGAATTATATAAATAAAATTAAACAATTCTTAACAGGAAACTGCCAGATCTAGCGATAAGACCATACCAGTACGATCGTCTCCCGGTTTGTGAAAAAACTTTCTTCTATATTGGGAAATATGAATAAAAAACAAATATGATTTTTGTGTAGTATTTGAAAAGTTTGCAGATTTTGATGAAAGAACTTTCAAAAAAGAGTAT